>UMEI01040894.1_pt1 | contig 48910 bp, 42 predicted proteins | sample 1964711 | NCBI WGS metagenome assembly UMEI01 (sample SAMEA4836016, study PRJEB28245) | human gut metagenome | biome: gut microbiome; material: fecal sample | place: Denmark | collected 2008 | reverse complement strand
TAAGAAAAGAAAGAATTACAAAAGAAATCAAGAAAATCCATTGTTATCTGAAAAATATGAGGATTATCATGCAATTTGTGCATTTGCATATATTCTTGAAAGATATTTATGTAAAGAACAACTGTCAGAAAAAATATATTGTTTATCACAAAGAAATTTAGAATTATTAAAGAGAAATGAAAAAATATTTGATGAAATAGTTAAAAATTCATATAAAAATTGATAAGTCAAAAGAGTTACTTAAGACAAAATAGAGAAAGAAGAAATCCGAGAATAAACAGCTAAAATAGATATTGTATATTTTAGCTATTTCATTTATTATATTAGTACTATGTGTTTGGAGGTCTTATATGAAGATAACATTATTGTCAAAACCAGGTTTTTCAGGGAATATGCTGGTTCGTAAAATAGAAGAAGTAGCTAAAAGTCAATTAATGGATATTGAAGTGTTTTTAAATGAGCATTTACAAGAGGCCGATGTGGTTTTACTTACACCACAAAGATGTGAAGATTTAAAGGAAATTAAAAAGGTGGTTAAAGTGCCAGTAGGCGTAATTTCTTTAAAAGATTATGGTTTGTTAGATGGAAGTAGTATTATAAAATATGCAAAACAGTTGATTCAAAAATAGAGTCAACTGTTTTTTTATGACATTTGTCATATTTACATAGATGACAAAAATCATTAAAATTAAATAAAGGGAGAATAGGAGGGAAACGCATGTCTTTTTATAAAAATAAAGCTTTAAAAATAACATGTATTGTAAGCCTTATTATGATTTGTTTTGTCTATCACCATTATTTAAACACTGATACTAAACAAATAAAATTTGGAGCAACTTATATGACAATGAATAATACCTTCTATAAAGCTGTAAATAATGAAATAGAAAATGTTGTTAATAATCATGGGGATGTTTTATATACCAGAGATCCAGCTTTGGATCCTAAAAAACAAAATGAACAAATCAAAGACCTTGTTTCTTTAGGAATCGATGTTTTAATTATTAATCCTGTTGAATCTTCGAGTATTAATAAAACATTAAAAAAAGTCAAAAAAGCAGGAATTAAAATTATTGTAGTCGATGCTCCTATTAGTGATGATCAAATTGCAGATTGTACAGTTGTTTCAGATAATTATGATGCAGGAGTACAGTGTGCTAAAGATATGATGCAACGCTTTGATCATGCACGTATTGCTTTACTTGAACATTCTAAAGCCTTATCAGCGGTTGATCGTATCAACGGCTTTAAAGATACAGTTGCTTTAAATGAGAATTATCAAATAGTAGGAAGTGAAGATTGTTTAGGACAAACGGAACTTGCTTTACCTGCTTTAAATAAAATTATTCAACAAGGAATTGATTTTGATGTTGTCTTTTGTTTGAATGATCCAACGGCTTTAGGAGCACTGGCTTCTATAAAAGAAAATGATTTAGGGCATGATGTTTTTATTTATGGAGTTGATGGTTCACCAAATATTAAGAAATTGGTGGCAGAAACGAAAGCAATTGTGGGGACATCTTCACAATCACCTACTTCTTTAGGAAAAGAAACAATCAAGGTTGCTTATAAGATGTTACATCATAAAAAGTATAAACGCTCAATTATTGTGCCAACAAAATTGATTACCAAAGAAAATATAGAAGAATATGATATAACGGGGTGGCAATAATGAATCATCTTACAAGAGAATATGTTACAAAGTTAAAAGATTCATTATTGTTTATTAATGCGGTTGTTATTATCTATAATGCTTCTTTATTTTTACTTTCTACCAAATATATTTCAGTACATTATTATGCACGTGATTTCTTAAATAAAGTATCTTATATTACTAGAACACCACAAAATATCTTTTTTGAATCTATTTTTCTTTTTATCATTATTGTTTTATTAATGAAATTAAGAGAAAAAGATAATTTAAAAATGGCGAATGGTCTTGTTTATATCGAAATTATTCTTTCATTTTTATTAATTATTCGTTTAAATGGTTCCTATAATGGAATTTTACTCTTTGTTTTTGCTGATTTACTTTATAATATGAGAAATATTAAACATATGGCTTTACTTTTATTAATTGCCTTTGGTTTATTATTGATTTCAGATTTTAATATTTTATCAAATATTATACATATGCCAAGCATTGAATCTTATTTATCATTTTATCCAAATTCAAGTCGTACATTTATGTTATTTGCTAAAAATATTTTAGCTTCATTAAATGTTGTTGTTTTTATTCTTTATCTTATTTGCCAAGTTTTAGTTCAACAAGAAGAAACAAAGAAAATCAGTAAAGAACTTCAACTTGCTTCAAAAGTCAATGATGAATTAAAAACGTATTCTGCTTTATCTGAAAAAATGGCAAAAGATAAAGAAAGAAAAAGAATTTCAAGAGAGATACATGATACTTTAGGGCATGCCTTAACAGGTATTTCGGCGGGAATTGATGCTTGTATTGCTTTGATTGATATTGATCCACAGAAGTCAAAAGAACAACTTTTGGTAATTAGTAATGTTGTTCGTGAAAGTATTAAAGATGTTCGCCGTTCTTTATATAAGTTAAGACCGGGAGCACTTGATCAAAGAACTTTAAAAGATGGTTTGATTAAAATGATTGAGGAATTTCAAAGTGTTTCTCATTTAAATGTTGACTTGTATTATGAATGGGAAAATGTTGATTTTGAAAATACGAAAGAAGATATTATTTTTAGAATTATTCAAGAAACGATGACAAACGCTTTAAGACATGGACATGCTTCTCATATTGAAATTCATCTTTTTGACGAAGAGGAAAAATATATGATTATTATGCAAGATAATGGAAGTGGCTGTAAGGAAATACATTATGGATATGGCTTGAAACAAATGCATGAACGTGTTGCCATATTAAATGGAACGATATATTTTTATAGTGAAGAAGGATTTAGAACAGTTGTAGAAATACCAAAAATAGGAGGAAAAAAAGATGATTAAAGTGATGATTGCAGATGACCAAGAACTTATTAGACAGTCTTTACAAATTGTTTTATCAACACATGAAGATTTAAAAATCGTAGATGCTGTTGAAAATGGTTTTGCAGTTCTTGAGAGTATAAAAAAAGAAAGGCCAGATGTCATTTTAATGGATATTCGTATGCCAGAAATGGACGGTGTTTATTGTACAAAGGCGGTCAAAGAAAAATATCCAGATATTAAAATCATTATCCTTACCACTTTTGATGATGATGAATTTGTCTTTAGTGCTTTAAAATATGGAGCAAGCGGTTATTTATTAAAAGGCGTCAGCATGGATGAACTTTATCATGCCATTTGTACAGTTTATAATGGTGGAGCGATGATCAATCCTGATATTGCGACAAAAGTATTTAAACTTTTTTCCAAGATGTCTATGAGTAATTATGCTATCCAAGTCGATGATTCTTTATCAAAAGATTTGACACAGGCTGAATTGAAAGTCATTCAACAAGTTGGTTTTGGTTTATCTAATAAAGAAATTGCTCAAAAACTTTATTTATCAGAAGGAACTGTGCGTAATTATGTTAGCATTGTTTTGTCAAAATTAGAATTACGTGATCGTACGCAACTTGCCATCTGGGCTGTTCAAACAGGAGTCACAATGCAAGAATTTGGTGACGATAATGACTAGAATAAAAAAGGGTATTCTAACATTAGTAAGTCTTTCTTTAGTTCTTATTTATTGTTTGATCAATGATCCAAGTCGTGATATTACTCTTACTTTAGGACTTTATGCAGGAAGTAGTTGGGATGTGCCTAATGGGGAAAGTTATCAAGTTATTGATCAAGCAATCAAGAAATTTGAAAAGAAATACCCCAATGTTCATATTGAATATAAAAGTGGAATTATAAAAGATGATTATTCTTCATGGCTTGCTAATGAAATTACCAAAGGAACAACACCTGATGTGTTTATGGTACTTCCTGATGATTTTAATACGTTATCTTCTATTGGTATTTTAAAGAATTTAGATCGGCTTATTAAAGAAGAACGAATAGATATTTCTCTTTTTTATCAAAGTGCTTTATTTGCTGGAAATAATGGAAGTCAATATGCACTTCCTTATGAAATCAATCCAACAATTATGTGTATCAATCATGATTTACTTACCAAAGAAGGTATTGCTATTCCTTCAAGTAATTGGACTATTGATGATTTTTATAATATTAGTAATCAAGTTACAAAGGATACAAATAATGATGGTGTCATCGATCAATATGGCTATTATGGCTTTGATTGGCAAGATGTTCTTGATTGTTACGGGTTACAAGTTTTTAAAGAAGATAATTGTCATCTTGATAAAAAAGAAGTCAAAGAAGCGTTTTTATATTTGACAAAACTTAAAGCTTTATCAAATGGCTATCAAGTTTCATCAGAAGATTTTGATCAAGGGAAAGTTGCCTTTTGTCCTTTGACCTTTGCTCAATATCGTACCTACCAACCTTATCCTTATCGTATTAGTAAATATACATCTTTTAAATGGAGTTGTATTTCAATGCCGGGGACAAAATCAAATACGATTACAACACATTTAGACACTTCGTTAATAGGAATGTCTTCACAAACAAAGCATCAAGAAATAGCGTGGGAATTTTTAAAAATGTTGACGATGGATGAAGATATTCAACAATCCCTACTTGATAATTCGAAGGGAGCCTCTCCTTTAAAGAAGGTCATGTTATCAAAGAAAACAAAGGAAATCTTAGTAAAAGATACAGTTTCCTATGCTTCTTTAGATTCAGATGTTTTAAATAAGATTTTAGAAAACACGTTAGTAGAACCAAAGTTTAAAGAATATGAAAATATTCTAGAAAAAGCAGATTATTTGATTAATCAAAGTATTGATCAAGGAACGATTGATAATGATCTTAATAAGATACAGAAGAAATTAGAAAATGAATTGAAATAGATAGCTTTTGGCTATCTTTTTTATTTATGACAAATGTCATAGTAGGAATGATATTTGTCAATTTTTTTATGATTTTTGTCACTTAAAAGTCATGATTGAAGACACGTTGCAAGTGCTTTCATATTTGGTATTCTATAGGTGCAAGGAGGGAAGGACATGAAATATTTAGTATTGGTAAGTCATGGTGAATTTGCAGCTGGTTTAAAAACATCATTAATGATGTTGGCAGGACAAAGAGATGATGTGATTGCTTCAGGTTTACCTGATGGAAAGACAGCAGATGAATTTGCGGAAATCTTTAAAGAAAGTGTTAAGGACATTCATGAAGATGATGAAATTGTTTTATTAGCGGATATTGTAGGAGGGTCACCACTTACAACTGCTTTAAATGTTTTAGCTGAAAAAGGTTTAATGGAAAAGACAACAACAATTGGTGGGATGAATTTACCTTTAGCCCTTACTTCAGTATTAATGAAAGATACTTTACAAGGGGATTCCTTTGTACAAGCTGTCTTAAGTGAAGCAACAACAGCTTTACAAGAATTTAAAGTCGTAGAAGACGACGAAGATGATATTTAAGGAGGAAGAAAGATGTCAGTATCATTTATTAGAATTGATGATCGTATGATTCACGGTCAAACATGTACACGTTGGGCAAGAGAATACCCATGCGATGGTTTGGTGGCTGTAAACGATAAAGCAGCAAATAATTCAGTATTAAAAGCAGCTTACAAATCAGCCAGTGGAAAGAAAACATTTGTATGGACAATGGATGCTTGGCAAAAGAAAAGTCAAAAGGTTTTAGATAGTCAAGATCAATATTTCTTAATTACTAAAAATCCTATTGATATGAAAAAAATTCTTGTTGATCAAGGATTTGATTGTGGTATTAAAACAGTTATTGTTGGACCTTGTAATGATCGTGAAGGAGCAACAAAACTAGGAAACAATCAATCCATTACACAAGAAGAAGCCGAAGCTTTTGAAGCTTTAGCTAAAGCAGGTTATACAATCAAATTTGCTTTATTACCAGATGTTTCAATTGGAACATGGGATGATTTTAAAGGAAAATTTGGTTTTTAACAAATATATAAATAAAGGGGAAGAAAAATTATGACAATTAGTTGGTTACAAGCGGCATTACTTGGATTATTTGCTTGTTTATCAAGTATGCCAGGATTAGGTGGTACTTCCTTTGGTAACTACACATTAGGTCGTCCTTTAATTGGGGGACTTGTTTGTGGGATTATCTTAGGAGATATCAAAACAGGTATTTTAGTAGGGGCAGCAATGCAAGTTGTCTACATCGCATTAGTTACTCCAGGTGGAACCGTTTCAGCAGACGTTCGTGCTATAAGTTACATTGGGATTCCACTTGCCATGGTAGCGTTAAATAGTTATGGTTTATCTGCTGCTACAAAAGATGGAGCATCTCTTGCAATTTCATTTGGAACAATGGTTGGTACTTTAGGTACAGTATTATTCTACGGAACAGCAACAATCAACTTAGCATGGCAACATGTTGGATGGAAAGCTGTTGAAAAAGGGGATTATCATAAATTATATCTTGTAGATATGGTATTACCTTGGATTTCACATATTTTATGTTCATTTATTCCAGCCTTAATTATGTGTAAATTAGGAGCAGATGTTGTTGAACTTATTAAAACAACATTACCGATGGATGGTTTAGCTATGAAAACTTTATTTACAGTTGGATCATTATTACCATGTGTCGGAATTGCAATCTTATTAAAACAAATTGTTACAAAAGCAGTTGATTTCATTCCATTTTTCTTTGGATTTACTCTTGCTGCTTCAATGGGAATCAATTTAGTTGCAACAACAGTGATTGCTGGTATGTTTGCCTTAATTAACTACAAATTAAAAATGTTACAAAATCAAAGAGTAGCTGCACCTGCAGGAGACTTTGATGATGAAGATGAGGAGGATATTTAAGATGGAAAAGAAACTATCTAAAAAAACATTAACTAAATCCTTCCACAATTGGTATTATGGAAACTTAACATGCTTCTCTCAAGAACATATGCAAACTTTTGGCTATCTATGCTCTATGTTACCAGTAGTAGAAGAACTTTATGATAAAAAAGAAGATCAAGCAAGATCAATGAAAACATACACTGCTTTCTTTAATACAGAACCTCAACTTGGTACTGTTATTGTTGGGATGACAGCTGGATTAGAAGAAGCACGTGCTAACGGAGCAGAAGATGTTGATGATGAAACAATCAACGGTTTAAGAGCTGGTTTAATGGGGCCAATCGCCGGTATTGGGGATTCCCTAGTTGTAGGAACAGTTATTCCTATTTTACTTGGTATTGCTTTAGGTATGTCTACAGGAGGTTCTCCTCTTGGAGCTATCATGTACATCATTGTATGGAACTTATTTGCTTACTTTGGAATGAAATTCTTATATTTCAAAGGATATGAATTAGGTGGAAAAGCAGTTGATTTCTTAGTTGGTCCTCAAGGAGAAGCTATAAGAGAATCAGTTACGATGTTAGGTGGTATTGTTATCGGTGCTGTATCAGCAACATGGATTTCAGTAACAACTTCATTTACGATGACCGCAGCTGGAGCTAAAAAACCTTTCATAGATTTACAAAAAACATTAGATGGTGTTTATCCAGGATTATTAACAGCTGTCTTTGTTGTTGGATGTTGGTATTTATTATCTAAAAAGAAAATGTCACCAATTAAAGTAATGTTATTATTAGTTGTTGTTGCCTTTATTGGTGTACTTGTTGGATTCTTCAATCCAGGATTATCTTATTAAAAGGAGAAAAAAGATGAATAGTCAAGAAAAACAAGGATATATAGATGAAATTAATTATCAAAAGAAAATGATTCATAATCTTATAAAATGGTTACGCAATTTATTCTTCCTTTCCTCTCTGGGAGTCTTGTTGATGTATTATTTTTCAAATATCTTATTTGTAAAAATCTTTGCAATCATATTAACAATAATATCTATATTAGCGATTGTCCTTGTTGGAAAGGCTATTTACAGTGGTAAGAAAAACATAAATAAAATTGTTGATCAGTTTTCCTTCAAATATAAAAACTCTCTATAACTCATACAAAAAACCGCTTAGGCGGTTTTTATGTTATACTTTATCTGGTGATATTATGATAACAAATAAAATCAATACAATTTTAAATAACAGTCAACAAGGTGATATCGATTATACGATCTGTAACTATATTAAAATGAATTTAAAAGAAGTTGCTTTTATGTCCATTGAAGAACTTGCAAGAAAAAGCTATGTTTCAAAAGCAAAAATCTCTAAATTTATCAAAAAATTAGGTTATGATAATTACATTGCCTTTAAAGATGATTGTTTATTAGAATTAGAAATTAGAAAACAAGTAACAAATACCAACTATTTTCTTACAAAGAAGCACCTTCATGATTCATTATCTTGGATTGAAAAGAATTTAATGAAGATTGAACAAAGTCAAATCGATTACTTTGTAAGAAAAATAAAAGAAGCTAAGCATATTTATCTTTATGGAGTTGCTTATTCACATTTACTTTGTCAATATGTTCAATACGAAGGAGATCTTTTTCAAAAAAATATTCTTGTTTTAGATGAAAATGAGGTAGCTATTGATCGGTTAAAAGAGGATGATTTATTGATTGTTATTGGTGTAGAAGAAGATGCTTTAAGTAAACAATCTTCACGTTGTTTACGAAAGCTTTTAAGAAATCAAGGAAATAAACTTTTGCTTTCAACCCAATTGATTGATCAAACAATGTTGAAATCTTTTGAAGGGACTTTGCTTGTATCTATCGATCATTTAGAAATGAAAGAAAGAAGACTTCTTTTTCGTTATTTAATAGATATGTTGGTATCACGTTACTTTGAGTTAGAATGTGCTTAAGGCACATTTTTTTCATCTTGTCAAGAAAGTTTATGAAATATAAAAAAGAAAAGAAATTTATTTATTTTAAAGTAAAGTAATCCATAAGGAGGGCTTATGGAAGAAAAATTAACTATTAAACAATTATTCGCTATTTTAGCCGCAGGTTTGTTTTCTTTTTGTGGTGTTTTGATTGAAACAGCGACAAATATTACTTTTCCTACATTGATGAATGAGTTTCATATTTCAACATCACTTGTTCAATGGATGACAACAGGAAATTTATTGATGATGGGTATTATGATTCCTATTTCATCTTATTTAAAAAGAAGATTTCAGACAAAAAAATTATTTTTGATAGCAGGGTTCTTATTTTCAATAGGATTGATTGTTGATGTCTTTGCACAACAGTTTACTTTATTGCTTATAGGAAGATTTATACAAGGAGCGGGGGTAGGAATTGCACTTCCTATGATGTATAACATCATTTTAGAAGAATCACCGGAAAGACTTCTTGGTTTAATGATGGGATGTGGTTCTTTTGTGACAGCTGCAGCACCCGCTATTGGACCAACTTTTGGGGGAATTATGACACAATATTTTACTTGGCGCTATATTTTTATTTGCGTTTTACCAGTTATTGTTCTGACAAGTTTTATAGGTTATTTTTGTATGAGTGAACAAATAATTAATAAACATGAAAAATTTGATCTTTTAAGTTTTATAGCGGTAGCGTTAGCTTTTGTTTCTTTAATTATGGGGTTTTCTAATTTAAATCAGATAGTTGATGATTTAGTATTTGTTTTGGGTTGCTTTATTATTGGAATAATCAGTTTATATTATTTTACTAAAAGACAACTGCATATTAAAAATTCCTTAATTCGTATAGAAATATTTAATCATAAAGGTTTTACGTTTCATACTTTAGCTATTATGTTTCTACAAATGACAACACTTGGATATGGTTTATTGTTACCGACATTTGTTCAAATTGTTTTAAAACAACCAGCAACAGATGCAGGGGTCGTTTTACTTCCAGGAGCCATTGTTGGTGCTGTGTTTGCGCCAATAGGTGGATTGATACTTGATCGACTTGGTGCTAAAAAGCCAATTGTTCTAGGGTTATGCTGTAGCTTTATTGCCACATTTTGTTTCTTGTTCTTTTTTAAAAATCTTACATACCAATCATGTATCTTATTCTATTTTATTTATAGTTTAGGCATTGGTTTAATTGTTGGTAATACCATGACATCTGCGATGTCTCATTTACCAAAAAATCTACAGGCAGATGGGAATGCTACGTTACAAACGTTGATGCAACTTTCAGGGGGAATAGGAACATCCATTACAGCAACTATTTTAGCGTTTGTACAACAAGGAACAAACTTATATGATGGGACAAATAGAGGTGCATTGTTTGTTTTGATTTTTTTAATGTTTAATATTAATATTGTTATTTTAAGTCAATATTTTGCTTTTAAAGGAGGAAAGAAAAATGAATTTTAAAGATAAAGTGGTTGTAATTACCGGAGGAACAAGTGGTATTGGAAAGCAAGCAGCTATTGAGTTTTCAAGAAAAGGAGCCCATGTTGTTGCTTTTACTGTAGATAAAGAAGAAGTATGTAAGGAAGCTATTAAAGAAATAGGAAATGATGCATCTTATATTCATTGTGATGTTTCTAAAGAAGAAGATGTAAAAAAAGCTATTGAAGAAGTTGTTTTAAAATATGGACGTCTTGATTGTGCATTTAATAATGCGGGTATTGGTCCAGATGGCGTACGTATGCCTTATGAATCATTGACAGAAATTTCTGAAAAAACATGGGATTTAGTTGTAGATGTTGATATGAAAGGTGTTTTTCTTTGTTTGAAATACGAATTATTACAAATGCAAAAACAAGGATTTGGTACAATTGTTAATACGGCTTCTATTGGTGGATATAAAATGGCTCCAGGATTTGCTGCTTATGGTCCAGCTAAAGCAGCAGTTATTGCTTTAACAGAAATGGCAGCTTTAGAAAATGCGGCATTTGGTATTCGTGTCAATGCCATTTGTCCAGGTCCAACCATGGGAACAGAACTTACCAAAAATTCACTTTCAACTAATCCTCATGAAGAAGCAATGTTGAAAGAACATGTGATTCCTATGAAAAAACTAGCGACGACTCAAGAAGTCGTGAACGCTGTCTTATGGTTAAGTAGTGAAGAAGCAAGTCATACAACAGGACAAAAAATATTTATAGATGGTGGAATGCATATTGCATAGAAGGGAGAAAAAGATGGTTAAACATGTATCGGTATTTACTTTAAAAGACAAAAGTGAAATTAAACATTTTGTAGAAATGTTAGAAGAAGTTGGTAAAAATTATCCTTTGATTATTAAAAGTGAAATAGGAGTAAATATGAGTGAACAACTACCTGTAGGACCTCATTTTGGTGATGTTATTCAAATTATTGAATTTAAAAATGAGGATGATTTGAATAATTATCCAAAATCTAAAGAACATCAAAAGTTACTTACAGATGGTCCAGAAATGGAAACTGTTACCGCAATTGATTATATAATTTAATCATTCATTCATATATCAAAGAGCATTCATTCAAAATAGTGCTCTTTTTTTCATTTTACATTCATTTTTATGATTAAACAGTCAAAATATAATTGACTTTATGATTGAACGGTCATATAATGAACGCGTAAGAGGTGATCAGTATGGATAATCAGCGCCATCAAATTATTTTAAATGAATTAGATAAAAAAGGAAATGTGACTGTAGCTTCCCTTGTTGAACTTACAGGAGCGAGTGAATCAAGTATTCGACGAGATTTAGTAGAACTTGATCATCAGGGATTTTTAAAAAGAGTTCATGGGGGTGCAACCCTTATTCCTAAGGTAACACAAACGATTGAAGATCCATTAGGGAAAAGACAATTATTAAATGCTGATGAAAAGAAAAAAATTGCAAAGTATGCAGCAGGAATGATTGAAGCCAATGATGTGGTTTATTTAGATGCAGGTTCATCAACTTTAGAGTTGATTGAATATTTAGATCAAAAAGAAGCACACTATATTACTAATGGTTTAATGCAAGCTCAACAATTGACCCTTAAAGGATTTCATGTAGTATGTCTTGGTGGAGAAGTGAGAAATATTACAGGGGCATGTGTGGGTGCTAATACGATGAAGTCATTAAGTCGTTATCATTTTTCTAAAGGTTTCTTTGGAACAAATGGCATTGATTTAATGAATGGTTTTACGACACCAGATAGTGAAGAAGCTGCTATTAAGGAATTGGCTATGGAACGTTGTCAAATGAGTTATGTTTTATCGGATCATAGTAAATTTAATAAGGTATATCATGTGACCTTTGGTCAAATAAATGATGCGGTGATTATTACAGATCATTGTGAAAAAGAAATTAAAGAACAAGCGACAGTTGTGGAGGTTAGAGATTAATGATTTATACAATTACTTTTAATCCATCTTTGGATTATATTATGCATGTTGATTGTTTTGAAGAAGGGGAAACAAACCGTTCAAAGCAAGAAGAAATTTATCCTGGAGGAAAAGGATTCAATGTTTCAACAATTTTAAGTCGTTTGAATCTTGAAACAACAGCTTTAGGGTTTGTTGCAGGATTTACAGGTGAAGAAATTGTTAAAGAATTAAAAGAAAGAGGATTTACTTGTGATTTATGTCAGTTAGAAAATGGTCTTTCAAGAATTAATGTGAAGATGAAAGGTGCTAAAGAAACTGAAATCAACGGAAGCGGTCCAGATATTCCTCAAGAAAAACTAGATGAATTATTTGATAAATTAAATCAATTACAAGAAAATGATATTTTAGTTCTTGCTGGAAGTATTCCATCATCATTACCTAATGATATTTATGAACAAATTATGAAAAAACTCGATCAACAAGGGATTAAAATCATTGTTGATGCAACGAATGATTTATTAAAGAAAGTATTACCATACCATCCTTTCTTAATTAAACCAAATCATCGTGAACTAGAAGAATTGTTCAATGTTAAAATTGAAAATAAAGAAGATCTTATTCACTATGCTCGAAAACTTCAAGAACAAGGAGCAATCAATGTGCTTGTTTCTCTTGGAAAAGATGGTGCTATTTTAGTCAGTGAAGATGGTCATGTTTATTATTGTGCTGGTGCTAAAGGAAAATTATTAAATAGTGTTGGTAGTGGAGATAGTATGGTTGCTGGATTCATTGCTGGATATTTAAAAGATAAAAAATATGATGAAGCTTTAAAATTAGGAAGTGCTTGTGGTGGCGCTACTGCTTTTAGCGAAGATCTTGCCGAAGCTTCCATGATTCAAGAAGTCTATAAACAATTACAAGTGGAGGAACTATAAATGAAAATCTTAGATTTATTAAAAGATGTTTCAATTGATGTAAATGCTACATGTTCAAATAAAGATGAAGCCATTGATACATTAGTTTCATTAATGGCAAAACAAGGAAACTTAAATGATCAAGATGTTTATAAACAAGGAATTTATGCCCGTGAAGAATTAAGTACAACAGGAATTGGAGAAGGAATTGCGATTCCTCATGCTCAAAGTGAAGCTGTAAATGCCCCAGGACTTGCAGCCATGGTTGTTAAAGACGGTGTCGATTATCAATCTTTAGATAATCAACCAGCAAAACTTTTCTTTATGATTGCAGTTCCTAAAACAGGTGGAAACGAACATCTACAAATTCTTGCTATGTTATCACAAATGTTGATGGATACAGACTTTAAAGATTCTTTAATTAATGCACAAAGTGTAGAAGAATTTATGGATTTGATCAATCAAAAAGAAGCTGCACAAAAAGCTAAAGAAGAAGAAAAAGAAGAAGCGCAAAAAGAATTTACAGGAACTTATCGTTTGCTTGCAGTAACTGCTTGTCCAACAGGTATTGCACATACTTATATGGCAGCTGAAGCTTTAGAAGAAAAAGCAAAACAAATGGGAATTACAATCAAAGTCGAAACTGATGGTAGTGGCGGAACTAAAAATGCTCCAACTGCTAAAGAAATTGAAGAATGTGAAGCTATTATTGTAGCTGCTGATAAAAATGTTGAAATGGCTCGTTTTGATGGAAAACCTGTCATTCAAGTCAAAGTGGCAGATGGTATCAATAAAGCAGAAGAGTTAATTAATGAAGCTTTAAGTGGAAATGCTCCAATCTATCATACAGATCATGCATCAACAACAGTTGAAAGTGAAAGTGATGAAAGTGTTGGTCGTCAAATCTATAAACATTTAATGAATGGTGTCAGTCATATGTTACCATTTGTTATTGGTGGAGGTATTTTAATTGCCTTAGCTTTCTTATTTGATGATTATACAATTGATCCAAGTAACTTTGGTAAAAATACACCATTAGCTGCTTTCTTTAAAACAACAGGAGATACAGCCTTTGGATTTATGTTACCAATCCTTGCAGGATATATTTCAATGTCAATTTCAGATCGTCCAGGTCTAGCTGTTGGATTTGTTGGTGGAGCCTTAGCAAGCCAAGGAAATTCAGGATTTTTAGGAGCACTTGTTGCTGGGTTTGCAGCTGGGTATTTAATGAAGGGGTTACGTAAATTATTTGATTATTTACCAGATGCTTTTGAAGGATTAAAACCAGTTCTTTTATATCCATTCTTTGGATTATTATTAATGGCATTACTTATGACATTTATTATCAATCCACCAGTTGCTGCTATCAATACAGCTCTTACAAATGCTTTAAATTCAATGGGTGGTTCAAGTAAAGTTATTTTAGGAATGTTACTTGGTGGTATGATGGCTATTGATATGGGTGGTCCAATCAATAAAGCAGCTTATGTTTTCGGAACTGCATCGATTGCTTCAGGAAACTATGATATCATGGCAGCTGTTATGATTGGTGGGATGGTTCCACCTCTAGCTATTGCGCTTGCAACATTCTTCTTTAAAAATCGTTTTACTAAAAAAGAACAACAAACAACACTTACAAATGTTATTATGGGATTATCATTTATTACTGAAGGAGCAATTCCATTTGCAGCCTCTGATCCATTACATATCTTACCTGCATGTGTCGCTGGTTCAGCAGTTGCTGGTGCTTTATCAATGTTCTTTAACTGTACATTAATGGCTCCTCATGGTGGTATCTTTGTAATCGGTGTTATCTCTAATCCTCTTGGATACTTATTTGCCTTAGCTGTTGGTTCAGTTGTTGGAATGTTTGGTTTAGCTTTATTGAAGAAACCTTTAAAATAATAATGAATTCTAGGTGAAAACCTAGAATTTTTTTTGTTAAAAGGGGAATCCTATTTTTGAAAGGAACATATATAATGAATAATGATACAATTTTATTACTTAAAGAATGTGATTCAGGATTAAAAATGGCAATTTCTTCTTTAGATGAGGTACTCGATGTGATAAAAAATCAAAAATTCAAAGAAATCTGTATTACTTCAAAAAATAAACATCAAATTTTAAAAAATGAAGTAGATCATTTATTAAAAGAACATCATCTTCAAGAAAAAGAACCTTCATTACTCGCAAAAAGCATGTCATGGTTAAAAATGAATTTTAAAATACAAATGAATGAAGATGATCAAACAATTGCTTCACTTCTTTTTGAAGGATGTTCTATGGGAATAGAAACACTTTATAAATATTTGCATCAATATGAAAATGCTTCATCAAAAATAAAAGAAGTGACAGAAAAACTTATTGAAATTGAAAAAGAACTATCGCAAAATATACAAAATTATTTATAAATAACTACGAAACAAACTCGTTTCGTAATTTTTTTCTTAATAAACCATATGACACATCTTTTTAAATAAGATTTGAATTCATAAAATTTAAACCATAATTTTATAAGTAAAATTATGGCTTTTACATGTACAAAACTTTACACCTAATCACCAACTGTTTCAGATGGTCAATTAAGAATGTTAATAAAATGTAAGAAAAAAGTCGAAAAGTGTTGAAATCATCGGGGGGGGGTACTAAAATTAGAATGATGGATAATATATAAGGTGGGATAATTATGAATTTTCAGGAAAAAATAGAAATATATAAAGATATTATTGTTTCTTTAGATTATTGTGTAAATGATTATTTATATATTTTAGATGTTGAAAATGATGAATATTTTATTTCACCTCATGCTGCAGTAAGATTTAAAATGGATAATGCTTATTTTAAAAATCCTGTTAAAGAATTTAAAAAATTTGTTTATTATAAAGATTATGATTTAATTGTAGAGGATCTAAATAAGATTTTATCTGGAGAAAAGACCTATCACAATATGCAGTATAGATGGCTAAATGATGAAAGTTTACCTGTTTGGATCAATTGTCGAGGACAGGCAATTATTGAAAATCATCAAGTAAAATATTTAATTGGGTGTATTAATGAAATTGGTAAAAAACAGTATGCTGATAATGTAAGTGGATTGTTAGGAGAAGAAAGTTTTAAAAATTTTATTTATTCAATTGATGATGATTTTGAAAAGGGTTTTGTTTTAAGACTAGGAATTGATAATTTTAAGAATATTAATGAAAATTATGGATTAAAGTTTGGAGACGAGATTCTTAAACGAGCAGGAAAGTATATCAAAGATCTTTTAAATGAGTATCAAAAACTTTATCATATTGTTTCTGATGAATTTATTATATTTGATTCAAATGGGACAGTTGATGATGCAATTTATCTTTATAAAAAGATTCAAGAAAGAACACTTGATTTTATTGAGTCTACAAACTATGAAATTTATTATACTTTTTCAGCAGGAATCCTAGATTTTTATAGTCATCCAACAGCTAGTTATATTGAAATTATGAAATGGACAGAATTCTCTTTAAATAATGCAAAAGAAAGTGGCAAAAATACATATGATATTTTTGATAACTGTGATTATCAAAAATTTCAAAGAGAATCAGCGATTATTAGATATTTACACCAATCTATTGATCATGATTACGAAGGATTTGATGTGTATTTTCAACCTATAGTCGATGTAAATAAAAAAGAAGTAACACATTTAGAAACATTACTACGTTTTAAATGCGATGAATTTGGAAGAATATCACCAATGGAGTTTATCCCATTACTTGAAAAAAGTGGTCTTATTATTCCTGTAGGTAAATGGGTTTTAGAAAAAGCAATTCAAGCATGTTTATCATTAAAAAAATATCAATCTCAATTAAAAGTAAATGTTAATATTTCATATGTGCAAGTTTTAAAATCAGCGATTTTAAATGATATTTTAAGTATAATGAAAAAATATAATGTTGATCGAAATAGATTAGTTATTGAACTTACAGAAAGTGGCTTTATAGAATCAGATCGCTCTTTTGTTAATTTTTGTAATCAATTAAAAGAAAATAGTATTCTTTTAGCTTTAGATGACTTTGGTACAGGGTATTCTAACTTTCATTATTTATATAATTTAAAACCAGATTGTATTAAAGTAGATCGTGGACTTATGAAGAATGCTTTAAGTAATGATTATGAAAATTTATTATTAAAGCATATGATCGACATGGCTCATAGTGTTGGGGTCAATATGTGTATTGAAGGAATTGAAACGGAAGAAGAACTTCATAAAGTATTAGAAATGGGAAGCGACTTTATTCAAGGGTTTTATTATAGTAAGCCACTGCCTTTTAATGAGATAACAGACTATTTGAAAAATTTTAAGAAGATCATCTAGGATGATTTTTTTTTATGGGCTATAATAAAAGAAGAAAAATTAAAGGAGAAGTTTATGGAACGATTAGTTGAAATATGTTGTGGAAGTTATGAAGATGCTTTAAATGCTTATTATGGAAGGGCAAAGCGTATTGAGTTAAATAGTGCTCTTCATTTAGGTGGTTTAACGCCTTCAATAGCTTCTTTGAAATTAACAAAAAAGAATACAAATTTAAAAATTATTACAATGATAAGACCAAGAGGTGCAGGATTTTGTTATAACGATATTGAATTTGAAGTTATGAAAGAAGATGCACGTTGTATGCTTGAAAATAAGGCAGATGGGATTGCTTTTGGATGTTTAAATCAAGATGGTTCAATTAATGAAAAACAAACAAAAGAAATGATCGATATTATTAAAGAGTATCAAGGAGAGGTTGTTTTTCATCGAGCATTTGATTGTGTAGCTGATCCCTATGCTTCAATTGAATTATTGATTCATTTAGGTGTGGATCGTATTCTTACTAGTGGTTTAAAACCAAAGGCAATGGATGGAAAAGAATTAATTAAAGATTTACAAAATAAATATGGTAATCAAATTGAAATATTGGCTGGAAGTGGTATAAATGCAAGTAATGCTAGAAAGATGATGGAGGATACAGGAATCTATCAAGTACATAGTTCATGTAAAGATTGGATCAATGATCCAACAACTAAAACGCATGAAGTTTCATATGCCTATGCACCTTCGCCTCATGAAAATGATTATGATGTTGTTTCAAAAGAACTTGTTGAAAAAATTGTAGAAAGTATAAAATAGGTTTGTTATGAAAGTTAAAGATTATAGTTATGAAACTTTTCCACGATATACAGTCAACATAGATGGTGCTTTGGAATTAAAAGGAAATAAAGAAAATCTAAGATGTCGGATGAAAGATGTAGAATATCAAAAAGGTTGTATGATTCGTTTTTTATTTCCAAATACGATTTTAGATGAAGAAAGAAAATATCCATTAGTGATTCATGTACAAGGTTCTGGATGGTATAAACAAGATATGAATGATCATATTTTTGATTTTATGCCGATTGTCAAAGCAGGTTATGTGTATGCAATTATTGAATACCATGGTGCTCCTGAATATAAATATCCAACGCAAGTAGATGATGTTATAAAAGCGATTGAATATTTAAAAGAAAACTATCAAAATTATCCTATTGATTTTAAACATGTATTTTTAAGTGGGGATTCTTCAGGAGGACATATTGCCTTACTTGTAGCTTTACAAGAAAGGTATAATTTTAAAGGAATCATTGATTTATATGGAGTCACAAACTTTATGACATTTAATAATTGGTATAGTAAATATGACTGGCATGAAGAAAGAAATGTGACTGATTTTTTAGGATCATTAGATATAGAACTTTTAATGAAAGCTTCACCAATGACCTATTTAAAAGAAAATATGTCTTTACCACCATTTCTCATTCTTCATGGAGATAAAGATCATGTTGTACCTATTACCCAAAGTATAGAACTATATGAAAAACTTAAAGAATATCACTATGATGTAATCTTTGGTAGAGTTCATGATGCAGATCATGGAAGAAGTATTTTTTATAATGAAGATGTTTATCAAACAATTGTTAATTTTTTAAATAAAAATAAATGATCAATGTATGTAAAAGTGAGGCGATTTACTTGGAATTACATATTAGAGAATTTGAATATCAAAATATAATCAAACAACAATTTTATAAACAATTAGTTGTTTTATCTTTATATGTCTTATTATTAGCTTTTGCTTTAGAAAGTATTTTATATGGTTTTGATTATGTATGGATTATTCTTTTTGTGGCTGCTATGGCCATTATCAATTTAAATTTCAGAAAAAAGAAAAAAATATTAGGATATGACCTAGTTTATATTGATGAAGATCATCGTTTCTTTTATAACAATCTATTCATTGAAATGAAAGATCTAGAAAATTATGTTCTTTCAAAAGAAACAATAACTTTGAATTTTATAGATTATTCTATTGTGATAGAAAAAGATGAAAATCTTTATGATTATTTAAATCAATTTGTGAAGAATAAAAAACCAATTAATGGAAAAAAACAGAGATTATTTGTTAGCTGTTTTGCACTTCTTTTTGTATTTTTCTCATTAAGTTTAGGTAATCTTGTATTAGGGAGTATTTATAGTTATATAAATCCTGTTGAAATGATTTCACTTTCAACGATTCTTATACCTATTATTCAAATAACAAGTATTATACTAGGAGTCGCTCTTATCTTTTTTGTAGCGAAGAAGTTTAAAAAAGGGATAGGTCTTTATGTGAGTTTATTATTGATTGTACTTTATATTGCCTTACCTTTTATTATGGGTAATGATATTCATCGTTTAGATAATGACATGGCTTATACACGACAAAATCAAAAGCTTACACTTTATAGTCATTATAAAAAAGGTTATGGAAAATTTGAAAGACAAATAACGAATGTTTCAAATAAGGCAGAAGTGGGAAATTATCAAAGTGTGCTCTATATTTTAGAAAATCAAAAAATAGAAGTGATTTCTTTAGAAAATGAAGCTAAAAATGATAAATTCGTTTCTAAAATTAAAAATCAAACTTATTTAGAAACGTATATTTCAACACACTATACTTTAACTATTGGAGATGATAAAGCTTATTTTGAAAAAAATAGTTCACCTAAAATAGTGAAATTGCATAGAATCAATAATCATATGCTTTATTTTAAATATAAAAAGGATTATTACTTTATTTATATTTTAGAAAAACAAAAAGATATCAGAGTCTATGAGCTTTCTAATGATAGAGATTTAAAATTTTACTTTGCTCCAGACCCTTTTGAAATGTCTAACTCTCAAACAAGTAATGAGGATACAAATGAAAGTGAGTCACAAAATCAAACAGAGGAAGCAAATCAAGAAACAACAGCACAAGAAAGTGATACTACTGATTTAGAAAATGATCCAGAAAGAGTTTATTTTGAAAAAGTGTATGACCTTTTAATAGCACAAAATAAATTAGACAACCCTTGTTTTGATTATCAATATGACGCTAAAGGTTATCCTTATGCAGTTGTAAGTACAAATGATGAATATACATTATCTCTTGTATTTAATAAATATAAAAATAATGATGAAGATTATGAAATTGTTTTAGAAAAGTATATCAAAAAAAGTAGCACGCAAAGTCTTGTTGATTTTTATTTAGTGAATACAAAAACTTTGGAAGTTACAGATCAACAACGAGATTATTGGTAGGGTCAAGAATTATCTTGATCCTTTTTATTTATGTTTTATTAATGTATATACAAAGTATCTTAACACTATCTTAATACCTCCCATTTTATAATAGAAATAATGAGGGGAGTATTATGGTAGATTTTATATTAGTGATTATTTTGATAATTGTTTTGTTTATGGTATATAAACAAATGAGTTGTTTTGATGAGCTTATAGAAAGTATAGAATACCCAACAATTCTTATCATTTATGATGATCAATATCAAATAGCAAAAAAATATGAAAATGATACAATCAAATGTATACCAAAACAAGAAATATATCACTTTGAACAAAGTTATCAATATGTCATTTTATGCTGTGAAGATGATTATTATAACTTATTAATGAATTATCGTATTCATAGAGATATGATAGATGTCCAAGTTTATTCTTTAATTGGAAAACAAAAGTATGAAGAATTATATCAAGAAAATATTGAATTGTTACAAACAATAGAAGACATAGAAAGGTTAATAAAACATTTATATGATCAAAAGAAGAACAAATGTTGAAATCATTGCATTAGGATTTGCAATTGTTATTTTAGTTGGAACGTTTTTACTTTTGTTACCTGTTTCTAGTGATCATACGGATTTTTTAGATGCGCTTTTTACAGCGACAAGTGCCACTTGTGTAACAGGTTTAGTTGTTTATGATACGGCAACACATTGGACATTGTTTGGACAAATCGTGATTTTACTTTTAATTCAAATAGGTGGTTTAGGTTTTATTACGATTGGGGTTTTTCTAGCCACTTATCTTAAGAAAAAAATTAGTTTAAGACAGAGAGGCTTGATTGAAGAAAGTGTCAATTCTTTAAAATTAGCAGGTGGGGTCAAACTTGTTAAACATATTATAAAAGGAACTTTTTTATTTGAAGGAATTGGCGCAATTATTTTAAGTCTTGTTTTTATAGAAGATTTTGGTTTATTAAAAGGTATTTATTTAGGAATCTTTCATGCGATTTCTGCTTTTTGTAATGCAGGATTTGACATACTTGGAATAATAGAACCTTATGGTTCATTAACTCCTTATGCTTCTAATATAATTGTTAATATAACAATTATGGCATTGATTATTATAGGAGGTCTAGGATTTATTGTTTGGCAAGATATTTATGAAAAAGGGTTTAAGTTTAAAAAATATCTTTTACAAACAAAAATCGTTTTAATAATGACAATTATTTTAATTGTTGGCGGAGCCGTATTATTTTATTTATTTGAATGTCAAAATTCACTTTCTTCCTTGTCTCAAGAAGAAAAGATTTTAGCTTCATTTTTTCAATCTGTGACTTGTCGTACAGCTGGTTTTAATACAGTTGATGTTTCTCATTTAAAACCTTCAACAAGTTTATTAATGATGTTTTTAATGTTTGTTGGTGGTAGTCCTGGGTCAACAGCTGGAGGTATTAAGACCACGACTTTTGCAGTTTTGACTATTTTTGTATACGCTACAATGACCAATAAAAGTGAAGCCAATGCTTTTAATCGTCGTTTTGATAGTAAAACGATAAAAAAAGCATGTTCCGTTTTTTTAATAAATTTTATATTTATTTTTATAAGTGCAATTGCACTTTTTGACATGCAACCTCAACTTCCAATGCAAGATGTTTTTTTTGAAATCTTTTCAGCACTTGGAACAGTAGGAATTTCAACAGGGATTACAAGACAACTGACAATGCTTTCTAAAATTGTGATTGTTTTATTAATGTATTGTGGTCGAGTAGGAAGTTTAACTTTAGCTTTAAGTCTTTCAAGAAAAAAGAAAATTTCAAATTGTAAAAATCCAGTAGAAAAAATAGCTATTGGGTAGGAGGAGTTATGAAAACAGTATTAATTATAGGAATGGGACGTTTTGGTCACCATCTAGCAAGTAATATGATTTCACTTGGAAATGAAGTGATGATCGTAGATAAAGATGAATCTCGTTTAGAAGATCTAACAAAATTGATTTCGAATATTAAAATAGGGGACTGTACAAATGAAGATGTTTTGCAAAGTTTTGGTGTCGCTAATTTTGATATTTGTTTTGTTTGTATTGGAACAAATTTCCAAAGTAGTTTGGAAATTACAAGTTTGCTCAAAGAATTAGGAGCCAAGTATGTTATTTCTCAAGCAACAAGAGATATACACGCTAAATTTTTATTAAAAAATGGGGCGGATGAGGTTATTTATCCTAATCGTGACAGTGCTGAAAAATTAGCAGTGCGTGTAAGTAATGATAATTTGTATGATTATGTTGAATTGGATAATGAATATTCTATTTATGAAATTCCTGCATTACGTCAATGGTTAGGAAAAACAATTAAACAAATTAATATTCGAGCAGCTTTTCATATTTATATCATAGGAATCAAAAAAGATAATAAAACAGATTTTTTACCTTCGGTAGATTATGTTTTTAATATAGAAGATCATCTTTTAGTTATAGGAAAGAAAAAAGATGTTGATATGATTCTAAAATGTATGTCATGATGATCTTGGTGATTTTATGAAAGAAAAATTAAGGTATTTAGTTTATTTTGGTATTATTATTTCGATTGAATTATTTTGTTCATTTACTTTAAATTCAATGGGAATTAGGAAAGAAAATATTTTAATGGCATTTATTGTAGGAGTTTTATTAATTGCTACATTTACTAAAGGATATTTTTATGGTTTATTAGCATCTATTATTAGTGTATTATGTTTTAACTTTTTATATATTGATCCTAACTATGATTTTCATATTAGTGATCCTAATGATTTTATGCTTATTCTTTTCTTTTTGATGACTTCTGTTATTGCCTGTAGTTTAACGGATCGTTTTCAAAAACAAATTATTATTTCTAAAAAGAATGAAAGTATTTCTAAACAATTATATAGCTTATCAGAAAGATTATTGAATGTTTCAGGTATCGAATATATTTTATTAAAAGGAAATCAATATATTGAAGAAAGTATTCAAATAAAAACAAATATTTCCTTGGAAATAAAAAAAGAAAGTAAAAATGTAATTCCTATTATAGGAATGAATCGAGTTTTAGGAAGTATTGAAATATTAAGTCATCAAGGACTCAATGAAGATCAAATGATTATCATTAAAGCAGCTGCTAACCAATTAGGAAATGCTTTAGAAAGAGAACTTACTTATTTAGAACAAGAAAAAATAAAGGTAGCGATGGAAAGAGAACATATGCTTAACAGTATGTTAAGAAGTATCTCACATGATTTAAGAACACCACTTACAGGAATCGTTGGAGCAAGTCAACTCATGATGAATCAAGATCATCTTACAAATGAGGATGTTTATTCACTTGCAAAAGACATACATGATCAAGCACATTGGCTTACTCAAATCGTTGAAAATATTTTAAACATGTCTAAAATAGAAAGTGAAAATTTAGTTTTACATAAAAACTTAGAAGTTGTAGATGATTTGATTTATGAAGCAATACAACATTTACCTGAATTAGAAAAAAGAAATATGGTTGTAGATGTACCTCAAGATTTATTATTTATTAATGTAGATGGTAAATTAATGGTTCAAGTATTTATTAATATTTTAAATAATGCAATCAAGTATACAAAAGAAAAAGATCAAATTACGATTCATGTAAAGAAATTAGAAGATGAAGTACAGTTTATGATTAAAGATACAGGATCTGAAATTTCTAAAAATATTTTAGATCATATTTTTGAAGAATTTGTAACAGATACCAATGTTTCTAATGATAGTCAAAAAGGAATTGGTTTAGGGTTAGCTATTTGTAAAGCAATTGTTCAAGCTCATGGTGGAAAAATTTGGGCTAAGAATGAAAAAGATGGAGCATGTTTTATTTTTACTATTCCTAGTGATAAGGAGTTGAATGTATAATGAATGATTTAATTATGATTGTAGAAGATGATCCATATATTTCTCATTTTTTGCAAATGTCTTTTGAACAAGAAGGATATCGTATATTAATGACAACAAAGGGTCATGAAGCATTAAGTCTTTTTTATAGTCATCAACCTGATATCGTTATTTTAGATTTAGGTTTACCAGATATTGATGGTCTTGAAGTAATTCAAGAAATTAGGAAAATTTCTTCAAAACCTATTATTGTTGTTTCTGCACGATTAGAAGAACAAGAAAAAATCAAAGCACTTGATTTAGGAGCAAATGATTATGTTGTAAAACCATTTTATATGGGAGAGCTTTTAGCTAGAATTAGAGTTGCTAAAAGATTATCTAAAAAAGAAGATGAAGAAATAAAGAAATATCAAAAGGATTATTTAGAGGTTGATTTTATTTCTAGAAAGGTATTAATAGATCAAGAAGAAATTCATTTAACACCGATTGAATTTAATCTTTTAAAGCTTTTAATTGAACATCGTGGTAAAGTATTAACACATAATTATATTCAAAAAGAAATTTGGGGTTATCAAGATCATTCTAATCAAAATGCATTAAGAGTATTTATGGCTACTCTTCGTCGAAAAATAGAAAAAGATACGAATCATCCTCATTTTATTGTCACAGAAGTAGGCGTTGGTTATTATTTTAAAGATTAACAAGGGAAACCTTGTTTTTTATTATATTGACAAATATTTATCATAGCGATGTATGTTTATCAAGACTTTTGTTAGGGGACAAAAGTCGAAGTAAGGATGAAGGAGGAAAATTTATGGACAAGATGGCAGATGTTCTAGGCCGTGTGGGGGCATGGTGTGGACAAAATAAATATTTATCTGCAATTAAAAATGCATTTCAAAACTTTATACCACTTACAATTGGGGGCTGTAGGTGTCTTATGGTGTAATGTTCTTGTAAATGCAGATACAGGACGTGGAATGCTTTTTAAACCAATTATGATTTTAGATTTTTTAAATCCAGCATTTCAAGCCATTAACTTTTGTACAATTAGTTGTATTACTGTAGGAATCACTTTAGGGATTGCTCAAGAAATAGGTGTTTGGAATATGACAGCTGAAAAAGCAGGGTATATTCCAGGGCTTGTAGGACTTGCAACATGGTTGTCAGTGACAAATACTTCTCATGTAGTTAAAGGCGCTAAAGAAGCTTTTACGGGAATGATTATTGGAATCTTATCTGTTGAATTATTTTGTTTCTTTGAAAAACAAGATGCTTTAAAAATTAAAATGCCAGATCAGGTACCACCTGGTGTTGCACGTGCATTTCAAGTTTTAATACCAGCAACACTTACACTTATTGTGACATCATGTATAGGATCTGCTTGTTATCATTTAACAGGGCTTTACTTAAATGATGTGATTAAAAATGGTATTCAAGGACCACTTGGTTCTATTGGTGCAACAATTCCTGGTGTTCTTGTTATCTATTTATTACTTGGTTTATTTTGGCTAGTAGAAATTCATGGTGCTAATATGTTGGCCGCTGTTAAAGAATCTTTATTTACGCCTTTAGCACTTGAAAATGTAGAAGCTTTTAGTAAAGGTCAAGCACCTAAAAATGTTATTAATATGTATTTTTTATAAATGTGTGGGGAATTCAGTGGTGCAGGAGCAACACGAGGACTTGTTATTGCGATATTGATTTTCTCAAAACGTGATGATAATAAAGCAATTGCTTCTTTATCACTAGTACCAGGATTATTCAATATTAATGAAACAGTTATTTTTGGTATTCACTTGTATTAAATCCAATTTTAGGTATTCCTTTTGTAATAACACCACTTATTAATATTGTACTTGGATATATACTGACTATTATAGGATTCTGTCCAGTAGCTTGTTTAACAGTTCCTTGGACAACACCACCAATTATCTTTGGTTTTCTAGCAACAGGAGCAAGTATTTTTGGTGCAATTACACAAGCTATCTTAATTGTGGTTTCTATTGTTATTTATACACCTTTTCTTATTTCTTATGAAAAGTATCAAAATAAACAAGCCGCAAATATTTAATGATAAAGTCATTTGACTTTATCTTTTTTTTAATTTTTGAAAGTGCTCATATTTCTTTTTTTTATTGTTTAAGATGTATATGCATCTTGAAAGGAAAAAATAAAATGAATATCAAAAGACAAAGAATATTAAAATTAATAGCAGGTTTTTTATGTTGTTTATGTTTAGGAGTGACTCTTGCCTGGAGTTTATTTGTGGTACCGATTGAAACATTAAATTGATGGGTAAGAAGTCAAACATCATTCGCGTTTACGATCAATACTTTATTTTTTTCTGTAGGTAGTATTCTTACAGGAATTTTAAGTAAGAAAATATCATTTTCTCATATTATCAAAATATCAGGAATATTAATTGGAATTGGTTTTTATTTAACAAGTATTTCTACAAATATTTATATATTGTATGCATCTTATGGAATCATTGTAGGAATGGGATATAATTGTGTTATTTCGGCTTGTCCTTTATGGATGCCAGAAAAAACAGTAACAGCAACCGGTTTATTATTAATGGGCTATGCATTATCGACTGCTGTTTTTGGACCAATGATTAGTTCAATTATTGAAAATCATGGAATCGTAATTGCTTTTAGAATGGTCGCTATGGTTTGTGGATGTGGTTTATTTTTACTTGGATTTTATGTAGGCGATCCAAATTTGAAAGAAATAGATTTATTGCCTCAAAGAAATCGTCATGAAGGAAAACAAGATTATAATGTCATTACAGCAGATATGGTCAAAATGCCCATGTTTTGGATTTATTATCTTATCATTGTGATTCTTCCAGGAGTTGGTTTATGTATATTAAATCATAATGCTCCAATGATGACAGAAACAATTGGTGTGAGCACTGCTTTAGCAGCAACAGTTGTTTCTTTAGTATCATTTTGTAATGGTTTTGCAAGATTTATTTTTGGATTTTTCTTTGATAAATTAGGTGTTATTAAAAGTTTGATTCTTGTATCTGTAGAAACCCTTATGTCAACAATTTTTATTTTTATAGGATTATCTTCAAAAAATATAATTATTTATATTATTGGAGCAGCATTATTATTGATTTCATATGGATGCAATGCAACGTCTATTCCATCTGTGATGAGAGAATTATTTGGACATCGTACATTTTCTCTTAATTATTCAATATTAAGTACACAAGCAATATGGGCAGCTTTTTTCCCAGTAATTATTGGTAGTGTTCAAAGTCATACAAATACATATGTTATGCCTTCTATGTTATTAATAATTTTTTCGATAATAAGTATTATGATATTATTATTTTTATGAAATCTTATCGTAATGAAATGAAAAAGAAAAATGCACTTCAAAAATAATATCTTATTTCTTTATTGTTTATTAAACGATTATTCGCTATATTATAATAGTAAAAAGAATGAGGAATAATTATGAGTGAACAAATACATAAAAGAAGAAAAAGATATAAAGGGACACACCCTAGAAATTTTGAAGATAAATATAAAGAATTAAATCCAGAAAAATATCCAGAAACGATTGAAAAAGTTATTTCTAAAGGAAGTACACCAGCAGGAATGCATATTTCTATTATGGTTGATGAGATTCTAGATTTTTTAGATATTCAACCCGGACAAGTTGGTTTAGATTGTACATTAGGTTATGGTGGTCATACTTCTAAAATGTTAGAAAAATTAGAAGGTCAAGGTCACGTTTATGGATTAGATATTGATTCAATTGAAATTGAAAAAACAACACAAAGATTAAGAAATAAAGGATTTGATGAAAATATTTTTACATCGGTCTTAACGAATTTTAGAAATATCGATGAAGTAAGTGAAAAATATGGAAAGTTTGATTTTGTATTGGCTGATTTAGGTGTTTCATCCATGCAAATAGATAATCCTGAAAGAGGATTTTCTTATAAAAAAGAAGGACCATTAGATTTAAGATTAAATCCCAAAGCTGGAAGACCAGCTTCTGAAATCTTAAAAGAACTCTCTAAAGAAGAACTTGAAAATATTTTAGTAGAAAATTCAGATGAACCTTATGCAGATATTCTAGCTAGAAATATTTATTCATTTATTCGTTCAGGAATGGAAGTAGAAACAACAGGTCAACTTTATAAAATTATTGATAAGACATTAAATTTTATTGAAGATAAAAATAGAAAAGATATTGTTAATAAAACAGCAGCTCGAGTTTTTCAAGCTTTAAGAATAGAAGTCAATCAAGAATTTGAAGTTTTATATGAATTTGTTGAAAAACTACCTCATATTTTAAAACCAGGAGGAAGAGTAGCTATTTTAACTTTCCATTCAGGTGAAGATCGTATTGTTAAAAAGGCTTTTAAGGAAATGAAAAATAGTGGTGTTTATGAAGATGTATGTCGAAATGTAATACGACCAACTAAAGAAGAATGTCATCGAAATTCAAGAGCTAAATCAACAAAAATGCGTTGGGCAATTAAAGCTAAATAATAAAAGGAATAATGATTTTTGGTCATTATTCCTTTTTTTTAATAAGCTCAAATATTTCCTGATAGAGAGGAAAGAGTTTTTTGTCTTTATGTATAACAATATGATACGTTCTTTGTATTTGAAAATCATTATTTTTTAAATAAGTTATTTCTTTTGATTCTTTAACTAAAGAATAAGGAAGAATCGTAAAACCATCATTTTGTTTAACAAGTTCAATTAAAGCATGAGGATTTGTACATTCAATAGTTGGCACAATATCTAAATCATGACTTATAAAATAACTATGAACAAGTTCATAAATAGAACTTCCTTTTTCACGTGAATAATAATCAAAATGTTCTAATTCTTTTAAATCTTTTACTTTTAATAAAGGATGCTTTTGATGAATAACGATAACAAGTTCATCTTGATAGAAAGCAATTTTTTTTAATTGATGAAGCGGTGTTGTTTCAATTAAAGCAAAATCAAGTTCATTTTTTAAAAGTAAATTTTCTATATATTCAAGATTATTAACGATAATATGAAAATGAATAGTTGGATAAATCATTTTTAATTTTTTTAATAATTGAGGTAAAAAAACTTGTGCCATAGTGACACTACAACCAAAAGAAATATTTTCTACATGATCTTCATACATTTCATTTTCCATATTTTCAAGAGATGAAAGAATCTGTAATGAATGATTATACAAAAGATGAGCTTTTTTTGTAGGATAAATTTGACGGTTCATACGATCAAATAAGGGTGTTTGATATTTTTCTTCTAATTCTTTAATAGCTAATGAAACAGAAGGTTGGCTAATGTGTAATTCTTTGGATGCTTTAGTAATACTTTGATTTTGATAAACACTCATAAAGATTTCTAGATGTCTAAATGTCATAATGCCTCCTTATATAGGTAAATACCTATGTATAATATAATTATATAATATTTTACAGATGAATCAATGTGTATTAAGATGAAATAGGTGATAGAAATGAAGGAAAAAAGAAAATTATTAATGGAATTGTTTACCTCTACACTTTATTTATCAGCATTTACTTTTGGTGGAGGTTATGTGATTGTTTCTTTATTAAAAGAAAGATTTGTGGATCAACTTCATTATATTGATGAAAAAGAAATGTTGGATTTAGTAGCGATTGCACAAAGTGCTCCAGGAGCAATAGCTGTTAATGGAGCGATTGTTTTAGGATATAAAATGGCAGGGATTTTAGGGATTATTGTTTGTGTGATAGGGACAATTATTCCTCCTATTGTGATTATTAGTGTGATAGCTTATTTTTATAAAATATTTATTACGAATAAAATCATAAGTGCGATGTTACTTGGAATGCGTGCAGGAATTGGAGCAATTATTGTAAGTGTTGTTTATGATATGGCTTTAAGTGTCATGGATGAACATCAAGGTAGAAATATCTTAATTATGATTGTCTCATTTGTTTTGAATTATTTCTTTAATATTAATATTATGTACATTATTTTAGGATGTATTTTACTTGCTATTATTGATTTAGTGATGAGGAGGAAAAAAGCATGATCTATTTACAATTATTTTGGGCATTTTTCCAAATAGGACTCTTTAGCTTTGGGGGTGGTTATGCCGCTTTACCACTTATTAGTCAACAAGTAATCTCCACCTATCATTGGATCAGTCAGAATACATTTACGGATCTTATTACGATTTCCCAAATGACACCAGGACCCATTGCGGTCAATTCTTCAACATTTGTTGGACAATATGTAGCTCATTTACCCGGTGCTCTTATTGCCACTTTTGGTTGTATTTTACCTTCATGTATCATTGTTTCATTACTTGCTTATTTTTATGTAAAATATAAAGATATGAAAGTAATGAAAACAATTTTAGCTTATTTAAGACCAGCAGTTGTTTCAATGATTGCGATTAGTGGAATCAGTATTTTGATTTCTTCATTTTTTAAAGATTCATTAATTGGTATTTCTTATATAAGATACCATGCAATTATTGTTTTTATCATCTGTTTGCTTTTACTTAGAAAATATAAGTTAAATCCAATTCTAGTTATGGTTCTTGCAGGAATCAGTGAAGTAGTTATTCAAATAATTTAGGAGGAAAGAGAATGTATATTTATTATCCAAGTTGTAACTTTGCTACAATGCATCTTCAAACAGCAAAAAAAGTAAGAGATTATTTTGAAAAACAAATGCCGATTGCAAGATGTTGTAAAATTGATAAAAGAGAATTTGAAAAAGGCGATATTGGTTTATATGTATGTCAAGCTTGTAGAAAGCAAATAGAGAATCAAGTAAAGACTATGTCTGTTTGGGAATATTTTGATCAATTAGATAATTTTGATTTTCCTGATTATCATGGACAAAAAATGTATTTACAGGATTGTTTTCGTGATAGAAATCATCCTGAAGTACATCAAGCTGTTAGAAGTCTTTTAAAGAAAATGAATATCGAAGTTATTGAAATGAAAAATAATAAAGACAATTCTATTTTTTGTGGAACACTCCATTATGAATCAAAAGCGTTAGATGATACACATTTATCACATTATCCTAAAGATGTACAAGAAAAATACATGCAAGAATATGTTCAACAATTTGATAATAAGAAAATTATTTGTGTTTGTAATCGATGTTTAAAAGGAATTCTTTTAGGAAAAGGAAATGGTGTTCATTTATTAGAATTGTTATTTAATAAAAAATAAGATGTATTTAAGAATATTTTATAATAGATAGCTCAAGGAACAGTCCTTGAGTTTTTGTTTGTAAAAAATGGAAGCGCTTAAGTTTATAAATTGACATTTTTGTAGTTCTTATATAAAATAATGATACAGGGAGTATCAACAAAAAGGAGGGAAATAAAATGAGAAAAAGACATCGTAAAAGTTTTATATTAGGAATTATAATAAGTATTTTCTTTAGTATTACATGTATGTCGATACCAGTATTTGCGAAAGATGCCCCAAATGGTATTTGGACAGATTATGCAGCAATTGATTTTGCAGGAGGAAGTGGAACAGCTGAAGACCCATGGCAAATTGAAACAGCAGAACAGCTTGCTAAATTGGCGGTAGATGTTAACTCTGGTATAGTCGATAAAACTCATGCCAAAGAATATTTTGTATTGACAGCAGATCTTGATTTAAGTGCACATCGTTGGATTCCAATTGGTTATGGAGATTCTAATGATAGTTTTCATGCATTTAGTAGCTACTTTAATGGTAATAATAAAACAATTACAGGTCTTTATATAGATGAAACTCAAGAAGGAGTAAGTGCTGGCTTATTTGGAAATTTTAGTGGATATGAGCTAAAGAATATTATCATATCTGATGCTTATGTAAAAGCATCATGTAAAGATAGAAATGCAGCAGGAGTTCTAATTGGAAATGCTTCACAAGGATATGGGATGTCTATTTCTGTGAGTGATTGTAAAGTTTCAGGAACAGTAGAAAATACCAAAGCATTGAGTGGGGGATTAGTAGGGTATAACAGTTATGGAACTTATAAAGACTGCGTGGTAGATGTTGAAGTCATTGGCGAAGGTAAAAGTGGTGGCTTCATAGGTGAAGATTTTAATGGGATTTATCAAAACTGTATCGCTAAAGGTAATGTGAGTGGTTCATGGTCTGTAGGAGGATTTGCAGGGGTGTTATTCTTTGAAAGCGGTGTGGATAAATGTGCTTCTTATGGTAAAGTAACAGCAAGTGATTGGAATGTGGGTGGCTTTGCTGGATATGTTGAGTCAGATGTTGAAATAAAAAATAGTGTAGCTTTTGGTGATGTAGAAAGTATAGTTACTGATTTTGAACCAAAAGTTGGTGGTTTTGCAGGTACAAATGATGGCAGTACTATTACTAAAAGTTGCTCATCTGGAAAAATTACTAGTTCTTCAAAAACATATAGCCCAGGAGGCTTTGTAGGGAATCCAAATAGTAATGGGATTTTTATAGATAATTCTTTCGATGTAGAAAAAAATCCAAATTTAAAAGCAATGGGAGGATCTGATAGTACAGATTTAACAGGTGTTCAACCTAGTACAACAAAGGATGTTTTATCAAATATTTGCGAGGATTATTATGGTGAGCATGATTGGAACGACACCATGTCAGTAGATAAAGAAGCTACTTGTACAGAATCTGGTGAAAAATCTTTTCATTGTAGAAGGTGTGATGTTACAAGTGGAACACAAATAATTGATCCAAAAGGACATCATCTTCAATTAGTAGAAGAAAAACCAGCTACTTGTACAGAAGATGGATTTGAAGAATACTGGAAATGTGAAGATTGTGGATTAATGTATTCAGATAGTAATATGATAAATTCTATAAGTAAACCTATTGTTATTAAAGCTACAGGACATAAATTTGGTAATTGGCAAATTGTGCGAGAAGCTACTGAAAAACAAGAAGGTGAACAAAAGAGAGTCTGTGAAGTTTGTAAGTATGAAGAAACAGAAAAAATTTCCAAAGTTGTACCATCTCCAGGACAAGAAGAATATAAAATTTTAGATGGTGCTGATAGTTCATGGACACAAGATGCTCATAAAGGCCTTGTAATTAGAGGTAATGGGGAATTTTCAAAATTCAAATGTGTAAAAGTAGATGGTATTATTGTTGATACAAAGAATTATACTGTTAGCGAAGGTTCAACTGTTGTAACATTAAAAGAAGATTATCTTAACACACTAGCTGCAGGAAAACACACATTTGAAATTGTATGGACAGATGGCTTGGCAAGTACAACATTTACTGTTGTTAAAGATAATAATAACTTAGTACAAGTAACAGGTAATAAGAATAGCATAGTTACAAAAACAGGAGATACTGCTAATTATGTTTTATATAGCATACTTCTTATGATATCTTTTGTTGGATTAGTTGTTACGGTTAAAAAAATTGAAATGATTTAAGCAAAAAATAAAAATAGAACCATATAATAAAAATAGGCTTATTCAAATAGCCTATTTTTATATTGAATTTTGATGAACATAATTTGTAATTTCACCAAGATTGATTTCTTTGAGTTTTTGTTTATATTGATTTTCAGCAGCATCTAAATGATTGATAATGATATCTTCTGTATGTTGAATATTTAATGCTGGATCAAAGACTTTATCAACTAAATGTGTAGTTTCAATAAATTTTTCTTTTCCTTCAATTGCTTCAAAAATATCTAAAAAAGAAATATCATTCATTTTTTTGTTTAAAATAAAACCACCTAGCTTACTTGCCTTAGAGGTAATAAGACCAGCAACGACCAATTGTCTTGTTACTTTCTTTAAATATGAATCAGAAACATCTAGCTTTTTACTAAGTTCATGACTTTTTAATGGTCCATCATTTGTTCCAATAAGCAATAAAATACAAATTGCTTGTTCAAAACTTTTTCTTATTCTCATTGTAATCCCTTCCCTTTTTTTATTATAACTAATTTTTTATATTTTGTATGTAAGAATATTGACATTTATATTGAAAAAACTATAATACTCTATAGACATTATATATCTATAGATGTAAAATGTCTATAGAAGATAGAAAGAAGGATATTTATGATTAAGCAAGAGTGGAAAAACATTTTAAAAAATCATTGGATTCAAATCGTTTTAGTTGCTCTTATTCTTATTCCTAGTATTTACACAGTTGTCTTCCTTGGATCTATGTGGGATCCATATGGAAACAGTGGAGATCTTCCTGTCGCTGTCGTGAATAAAGATAAGGCAGTTGAATACAACGATAAGAAATTAGACGTTGGTGATCAATTAGTCAAAAAATTAAAAGACAACGATTCATTAGATTTCCATTTTGTAAATTCAAAAGAAGCAAATAAGGGACTAAAAAATGGTGACTATTATATGGTCATTACGATTCCAAGCAATTTCTCCAAAAATGCAACAACTTTGTTGGATAAAAATCCTAAAAAGATGGTTTTAAATTATACAACAAACCCAGGTACAAACTATGTTGCATCAAAAATGGATGATTCAGCAATCGCAAAAATTAAAGCTGAAGTTTCAGCTTCAGTAACAAAAACATATGCTGAAACAATCTTTACTTCAATTGGAACAATGTCAGATGGATTTGCTGAAGCCAGCGATGGTACTCAACAATTATCTGATGGTATGACTCAATTAGAAGATGGTAACAAAACTATTAGTGATAACTTAAAAGTATTAGCAAGTAGTTCTTTAACATTTAAAGATGGTACAAATACTTTAACTAAAGGTTTAAAAGATTACACAAATGGTGTTGTTACAGTAAATAATGGTATTTACCAATTAAAAACAGGTGTTAGTGATTATACTGCAGGTGTTAGTCAAGCTTTAGTTGGTGCAAATCAATTGGTTGAAAATAACACAGCATTAAATGCAGGTGTTAAAGCATTAGGTGAAGGAGCTGAAAAATTAGTTGCAGGAAATCAACAAGTAGTTGCTGGTTTACAAACTGTATCGGATAGTTTAAAAGATAGTTTATCTACTGAAAATACAACTAAAATCAAAGCAGCTAGTGCTGGAAATGATAGTTTAGTATCTGCTAATACCCTTTTAAATGCAATGTTGGGAAATGATCAATTAAAAGATTTAGGTTTAAAATGGATGAATTCTCAATTATCGGAACAAGAAGCAACAGTAGCAGGGACTGCTATTGCAAATGCAACGGGTAAAACGGAAGAAGAAAAGGCAGTTATTATAGGAACATTTGAAAAATATTCTTATAATGGAATTGTTTCTCAAGTTACATCAGGAAATAAAGAAGCTATTTCTAAATTAAGTAGTGGTTTAACTGAATTAAATACAGCTGTTAATGGTGGAACTTTAAAAGATGGTACTGAAACAGAAGGATTGTTAAAAGGTTCTCAAACAGTACAAGCTGGTTTAAATGAAGTAAATGCCAAAGTTAATGGTGGTAAATATGTAACTGTTGATAATGATGGAAATATTCAACAAGTAACTGTTGATTCCAAAGATGCTTTAGTTTCAGGAGTTAAAGCTTATACGGCTGGGGTAACGAGCTTACAAACAGGATTACAACAAATTGCTGGTAATAATACAGCTTTAACAAGTGGTGTTGATCAATTGGCTACAGGTACTTCAACATTAGTAAGCAATAATGCTACATTAATGAATGGTGCTAATCAATTATCTGATGGTGCTGGTCAAATTAGTGATGGTGCTAGTAAGTTGGCTGCTGGTTCTGATACTTTAGGTGATGGAATTAAGAGTGCAGCTGATGGTGTAACTACTTTAAATGATGCATTAAAATCTGGTGCAGAAGAAAGTAAGATTGATTCAACAGATAAAACTACTGATATGGTAGCTACTCCTGTTGAAACAAGTCATAAAGAAATTTCTAAAGTTGAAAATAACGGTCATGCAATGGCTCCTTATATGATGTCAGTTGGTTTATATGTAACATGCTTAGCATTTGCTTTAATGTATCCAATTAGACATGGTATTAAAAAAGCTGAAAATGCATGGAAATATTGGGCAAGTAAAGCAACTGTTATGTATACAGTTTCTACATTAGCAGCTATCGTAATGGTTACTGCTTTAAGATTAATTAATGGATTTGAACCTGTTAATTTAGGTTTAACATACTTACTTGCAATTCTCATATCGGCGGCATTTATGTCACTTGTCATGTTATTAAGTTTAACAACTGGATTTATTGGTGACTTCTTATTACTTGTATTCATGATTGTTAACTTAGGTGGTTCTGCTGGTACATATCCATTAGATACAGGTCCAGCTATCTACAAAGCTATTCATAAATTTGTACCATATACTTATAGTGTAGATGGATTTAGAAAAACAATTAGTATGACAGCTCCTTCAATTTCAGTTGAAATTGCAGTGTTTGCAGGGATCTTAATAGTATGTTCATTATTAACAGTTGTTTACTTCAAATATAAAAACAAAGAAGATAAACATGCAATTCCTCAAATGTTTGAAGAAGTAAATTCAACAAAAGCTGAATAGTATAAAGGAATCCTAGAAATAGGGTTCTTTTTTATATGTAGTTCAAACTAAAAGCGAAAATATCTTTTGTGAACATTTTAACAAAATGGTAAAATAAAGGTAGGAGGATGAATCTATGGAAATTAAAAATGTTGTTGTTATTGGTGGAGGCGTTTTAGGAAGTCAAATTGCTTATCAAGCAGCTTATTGTGGTTTTGATGTAACGATTTGGCTTAGAAGTGAAGGAAGTATAGGAAGATGTCAGCCTAAATTAGATCATTTAAAAGAGGTTTATCATGATACGATTACTTTAATGGATAGCGATAAAGGAAAGACACCTCAAAATTGGGCCATGGGTATTAGTGATTATGAAGATTTTGATAAAGAACAATGTTTAGAAAAAGCTAATAAGGCCTATGAAAATATTAAATTAGAATTAGATTTACAAAAAGCAGTCAGTGATGCCGATTTAATTATTGAATCAATGGCTGAAAATGTAGAACAAAAAATAGATATTTATAAAAAAATGGCAGATTTATTACCTGAAAAGACAGTTATCGTTACGAATTCATCTACATTATTACCATCGAAGTTCGCTAAATATACAAAACGTCCAGAAAAATATTTATCATTACATTTTGCAAATAGTATTTGGAAAAATAATATGACAGAAGTCATGGCACAAAAACAAACGAATCAAAAATATTTTGATTTGATTATGGATTTTGCTAAAGAAATAAGAATGATACCATTACCTGTTCGTAAAGAAAAATCAGGATATTTATTAAATTCAATGCTTGTTCCTTTATTATTTTCAGGTATGGATCTTTATGTTAATGGGGTTAGCGATCCTGAAAGTATAGATAAAGCTTGGACTTTAGGTACAGGTGCTCCTAAAGGACCTTTCCAAATTTTAGATACGGTAGGACTTACGACAGCTTATAATATTGTTTCAATGTATTTAAAAGTTCCTTCATTTTTAGCTCCTTATAATTTTAAAGGTATGGCTAAGATGTTAAAGAAGTATATTGATGAAGGAAAATTAGGAATGTCTTCTGGAGAAGGCTTTTATAAATATTAGAAGAATCAATGATTCTTCTTTTTTTACTTTTTTCAAAATATGAAACGAGTAAATCTTGCATTTTGTAAGTGTTATAATACCTCCTAGATAAACGGAGGTAGAGAAAATGAGTTTTCCAAAAGATTTTTTATGGGGTGGCGCTATTGCTGCTAATCAATATGAAGGTGCTTGGTTGGAAGATGGGAAACAACCGAACGTTACAGATGTACTTGTAGGTATTATGTCTAAAGATCCTGGTATTCAATGGAATGAAGATAAGAAAAAATATGAAATGAAATTAAATCCAGATAAAGTTTATTTATCACATGATGCCGTAGATGGGTATCATCGTTACCGTGAAGATTTAAAATTAATGAAAGGTATGGGATTCAATAGTTTTAGAACTTCTATTGCTTGGGGAAGAATTTTCCCTAATGGGGATGAACTTGAACCAAATGAAGCAGGTCTTGCTTATTATGATGATATGTTTGCATACATGAATGAATTAGGAATGGAACCTGTCATTACTTTATCACATTATGAAACACCATTACATTTAATTACTGAATATGGTGGATGGTCTAATCCTCAATTAATTGATTTTTGGTTACGTTATGTAAAAACTGTTTTTACACGTTATAAAGGAAAAGTTAAGTTCTGGCTTACATTTAATGAAGTCAATGCGTTATTTAGAATGCCGCTTGTTGCTGGTGGGGTTCTTACAATCAAAGATCCTAAAGATCCTAGTGATCCAATTGGTTCAACAACAAAACAAGATCAATGGGATGCTTATCATAATATCTTAGTCGCAAATGCGAAAACAGTTCAATTAGGACATGAAATTAGTGAAGATTACCAAATTGGCTGTATGATGACAGCTTCATCAGTAGCTACTTATCCATATAACTGTGATCCTTTAAATGTTGTTGGAACTTTAGATGCTCAACGTATGAATATTTTCTTTATGGCAGATCCATTCTGCTTAGGTATTGTACCAACTTATTTAAAGAAAGTATGGAAAGAAGATCAAGTAAATGTAGAATTTAGTGATGAAGAATTAAAATTGATTAAAGAAAATACAGTTGATTTCTTATCATTTAGTTATTATCGTTCAACAACATTTGATCGTGATGTGAACTTAAAAGTAGATACAGGTGGACTTACATGCCGTGATAATCCATATCTTAAAGATAAAGCACCTCAACCTTGGGGATGGGCTGTTGATCCGGTAGGATTACGTTATACTTTAAATGTTTTATATGATCGTTATCATTTACCATTATTAATTGTAGAAAATGGTGTTGGTTTAGATGAAAATATTGATGAAAAAGGTGAAATTCATGATGATTTCAGAGTTCATTATATTGAAGAACATTTAAAGAATGTTAATGATGCTATTGAAGATGGTGTTGATTGTCGAGGGTATTTATATTGGGGTCCAATCGATGTTGTATCAGCTGGTACTGGTGAAATGAAAAAACGTTATGGTTTTGTTTATGTAGATCGTTTTAATGATGGACATGGTACGCTAGAAAGAAAATTAAAAGATTCTTATTATCGCTATAAAGAAATAATTGAATCTAATGGAGAAGTTTTATTAGAGGATGAATAAGGTGTGATTTTAAAAATCACACCTTTTTTTGACATTTTTTTAGTGTAATCATATCTGATGATAAAGGGGGTAAGCAAGATGGATATCTATGTAGAATTAACTTATTGTATGAATGGTATCTTATTTATCATGACTTATGAAATGATTTCATTATTGCTTAATATTCATTGGTCTTTTATGAAAATCCTTTTCTTGAATTTTTTATAAGTAATATATCAGTTATTCTCATTTATATAGACTATTTGCCATATATAAGTTTTTTATATTGGTTTGTCCTTTTTTTATTTTTTTTTTTAATTAACCATCTGACACATGTGCATAGTATGGTTCGGATAAATTGAGTACAGTAATAATTGCTTTTTTAGGACATGGATGTGATTTCAAAACATATTTCTGTATTTTGTTCATGAAGTTTTTTCCAGTATATCTATGGTTAAAACGCCATTCTTGTTCATTCAAAAACAAAGGTAAGTCACGTTTAGTTACTCCATGATATATACCTGTAATATTATTTTTTATATCACCAATTAATACATTAAGCCAATACAATCTATGATTTTCTTCATCATAGAGTATTTTTTCTGATTTTAATGTTATTTTATCAGTTAATCCTAAAAAAGTTGTTTTTCCATCAGTGTTTAGTATTCTTTCTCTTGAAAGTATTGCTTTTTTTGAGATGAATCTAACAATATTATTTGTACTATCTACAGCTACTGGCATTGATTTTAAAAAATTTGGATATTTATTTTCTTTATCTGTTGATAACATTACTAAAAAGGGTTGCTGTTCAGTAGCAACTCCTTGTTTGTGTTCTTCTTTACTTTTTGAGCCTATATAAGCAACGTCTGCTTCATAAAAAACTATCCAGAATTTTTTCACTGTTACTTTGGGACATAAGAATCCTACATTTTCTACAAAGTAATAGCGCTGTTTTATAATTTATTTCTAATTCATTAGCTAATTCAATCGCAGAAAGACCTTTATTTGCCGTAAAAAAGAGATACATTCCTAAAATTAATTTATAAAGATCTAGCTTATTATCTTGAAATATAGTATTAGAAAGTAGGTAATGTTGATGACCACATTCTTTACATTGAAAGACGTCACCTCTTTTAATAGAATAGTAATGTGTACATCCACATTTTTCACAGTAAAAGCCAACAGGCCATTTCATTTTGAAAAAGAATTTTACACATTCATTATGATTATTTGCATATTTTCTAGTTAAAGTAATTAAAGAATCCTTTTTTTGGTTTTTGATTTTTAGCCATAGTAACCTCTTTAAGACAAGTATATAATATTTTAAAGAAGTGATAGATGATACTCCTCGGTTTAAAGTGATAATAACGGTGTTAAATCACAAGATGTGTCAGATAGTTAATTAAGTTTTTAACAATGGAATCGCTTTTATTTTTGCTTTTGATAAGAATAAATTGATTTTTATTTAAGAAAAAATATAAAAAACATCATAGACAAATCATGAACAGGTTTTTCTTCCTTAAATAATTTTTTGAAAATAACATTTTGAAATTTGTACAAGACTTGTAGAATTTATCTGAAGGCCATTTGGTCTTTTTTTTATCTTTTTTATAGGTTTGTGTTATAATTGATGAAAAGAGGTGAAAAAATGGAACACTCAATTAAAGCAGGACTTATGATTACAAGTGCCTCTGATTATAATATGGAAATATGTCGAGGAGCAAATGAAGCGTGTAAAGAACTGGGAATAGAACTTGTTATCTTTTTTGGTGGTTCAGTTGATCCAAATGTAAAGTTTGTACAATCTTCTGATTATCAAAAAGCAAATGTCTATGCTTTTGCAAATTATTTGGATTTAGATTTTTTAGTTATTCCCGCTTCAAGTATTTGTCGTACGGATCAAAAAACAAGAGAGGCTTTTCCAAAATATTTTCATATACCAGTTGTTACTTTAAATTCACAAATAAAAGATTATCCTTTTGTTATCTATAATAACAAAAAAAGTGTTTATAATGCTGTAAGTTATATGATTGAAAAAAATCATTGTCAACATATTGGAATTATTACTGGTTATGATAGCGGGGTTACTGCCAAACAAAGACTTGCAGGTTATCAAGAAGCTTTATCAAGTCATGATATGCCTTTTGAAGAAAAATATATTTTATCAACACCGGGTTATAATATTGATTCAGGGAATTTAATGAATAAATGGCTTCAAGAAAATCCTGAATTAGATGGAATTATGTGCGTGACGGATGATATTGCTTATTATTTATATCGTGAATTAGAAAAAATAGGAAAACGTGTAGGTAAAGATATTATGGTGTCTGGTTTTGATGATAAACCAGAATCAACACATATGGTTCCACCACTTGCTTCTTGTCATGCGGATGCTTCTTTTATTGCTTATTTAGGAATAAAACAAGGCTATGATCTTTATAAAAATGGTTCTACACAAAATCAATACATTGATGCCCATTTTATTCCTCGTCTTTCTGTTGATTGTGAAAACCATGAAGAAATTGAAATTGGTGAATTTATTCGTTTTTGTAGAGCTGAAAAAGAAAGTAATGAATATATAGCTCAAGGAATGACACAATATGTTTTTGGTAATAAATTGGTTTATAGTTCCAATTATCAAAAAACTGTATGGAGTTTCTTTACTTATTTATTGGATCTTTCGGTAAAAGATTGTACGAAACATCGCGTTTATCAACAAATAGGAGATTATATTAATTTGATTTTTAATGAAGATGATATTCGTTATTTGGATTTAGAAAGACTCTTTTTATGTCTATCATTTTTAATAAATACTGAAAATTACCTCAACATGGAAGATAAAATAAAACTCCAATCTTTTAAACAATATATTTATTTACAAATGATTAGTAGTTATAATTATCTTCTTTTGTTAAAAGAAAAGCGATATACAAGGAGAATGAGAAGTATTGGACAAGTGAATAAAGGGATGTTGTTTGAATCATTGAATGATGATATTTATGCTATTGCGGATAATATACCTTCTCTAGGTATTCATAATGCACAGCTTTATCTTTTTGAAACACCTGTTATGACTTATGAATTTAGACCATTTATCATGCCAAAAACAATGGAATTAATTATAAATGTAGAAAATGGTCAAAGACAGCCTATTAAAAATACACATGTGTTACTAAAAGATGTTTTAAATATTGCAAAGCAACCTTATAAAATACTTACAAGCATTTACTCTAATGAAAATTTTTATGGCTTTTTGGTGACGGATTGTACATATTTTGATTTAGAAACACTTGAATATCTTTCTAATCAAATTGGGATATCTTTAAATGTCAATGCCATTGTTAGAGAACTAAATAGTATTTCTAATACAGATGAATTAACTCATATTTATAATCGACGAGGACTTATTCAAAATATTAAAGTTCTTTATAAAAAATATAAAGAACTTTCCAAAAATCTTTATTTCTTTATAGGGGATTTAGATAATTTAAAATATATTAATGATACATTTGGACATGACCAGGGAGATAAAGCAATTCAAACAGTATGTGAAATACTAAATGATATTTTTCAAACACATGCTGTTATTGGACGCTTAGGTGGCGATGAATTTGGTATTGCGTTTACTTGTAAAAATGAAGATTTTATTATTCAAATTGATTCATTAATTCAAGAAAGAACACAATACTTTAATAAAAAATATCATTTACCTTATTATGTTAGTTTATCCTATGGAATAAGTGTCTTTGACTATAATAGTCCTTTTGATTTAAATCATACCATTAGATTGGCAGATACATTAATGTATGAAAGAAAAAAGGAAAAACATATACAAAGAGGAAAAAAAGGATAAGGAGGAACTGTTTTGAAAAAAAACAAAATAAATCTTTCAAGAGAACAATTGGAAGAAGCTATTCAATTATTTAATCGAAGTATGGATGATTATTTATATCTTTTTGATATTCAAAATGATTATTATAGTATTTCAAAACATGCCGTAAATCGTTTTTGTTTGCCAAATTATCATTTTTGTGATGCAACAAAAGCCCATAATTATTTTGTTTATGAAGACGATCTCCCTTTATTATTTGATGAGTTCAATAAAATTAAATCGGGAGAAATTACGGAGCATAGTTTACATTATCGTTGGTTAGATCGACAACATAATCCAGTTTGGATCAATTGTCGAGGTGATGTGATTTTAGATGAATTTAATAAACCTTTATACCTTATTGGTTGTGTTAATGAAATTGGAAAAAGACAAAAAGCAGATAATATTAGTGGACTTTTAAGAGAACCATGTTTAAAGGAGTATGTTTCTTCTAAAAGTAAAAATAATATTACAGGTTATTTTATGCAAATTGGTATTGATGATTTTGACGAAATCAATGGGCGTTTTGGTTTAAAGTGTGGAGATGAAATTTTAAAACAGTTTTCTATGTGTATGCAATCGTGTATCAATGAAAATCAAAAGATTTACGAATTGGGAAATGGTCGCTTTATAATTATGGACTTAGCAAATCACTCAAAAGAAGATATCTTAGAACTTTATGATGAATTAAAAAAATCAGTTGAGGTTGCTTTAGAAGAGAATGTATATCGCGTGGTTTATACGATTTCAGTAGGGATTGTTGAGATTGATAAAGAAATGAAAGATTATGATACACTTATTAAATATTCAGACTTTGCCTTAAACGAAGCTAAGAAAAAAGGAAAGAATAGTTGTTATTTCTTTACACAAGATAAATATAAACAATTCATTCGAAGAAGAGAAATTCGTGTTGAATTACAAAATGCAGTTGATCACAATTTTAAGAATTTTGATGTTTATTACCAACCAATTATTGATATACATACAAGAAATCTTATAGGCGCAGAAGCTTTAATGCGTTTTAAAATGAAAAGAAATGAACAAATTGAATTTATTTCACCAGCAGAATTTATTCCTATTTTAGAAGAATCTGGTTTAATTATTCCTGCTGGTCGTTGGATTTTAAGACAAGCGGTTGCTTGTTGTAAAAAGTGGCAAGAATTTATTCCTGAATTTAAGGTGAATGTTAATTTGTCCTATGTACAAATTATTAAAAGTAAGATCTTAGATGAAATTAAACAAGCTTTAAAAGATTTTAACTTAAAACCTGCTTTGTTAGGAATTGAGGTAACAGAATCAGGTTATTTAGAAAATACATATCATTATAAAAAACTTTGGTCATCATTGAAAGAAGAAGGGATTACGCTTATTTTGGATGATTATGGAACAGGTTATTCAAATGCATATCGTTTAAGTGATTTAACACCGCATTATATTAAAATAGATCGTGTTTTAACCCAAAAAGCACTTTCTTCAAATTATGAAAGAAGTATTTTGATTTATATTATTGAAATGGCACATTCTTTGAAATTGAATGTATGTATTGAAGGTGTTGAAACGGAAGAAGAACTTCAAGAAATCAAAAAATTAAATCCAGATTATATTCAAGGTTATCTTTTTGGAAAACCAGCACCAGAAGATGAGTTTTATAATCGACAAATTAAGAAGAAATAATTCTTCTTTTTTGAATTTTACATAAACTTGATAGATGGTAGATTGTTGAAAGTATAAAATGTTTTTATATTAAATAAGAAAGAGTGTATAAATTATACATTGGGGGAATAAAAATGAACGTATGCCGAGAAAATAGAGAGTTATCATGGCTTAAATTTAACGATCGTGTTTTAATGCAAGCAAAAGATCCACAAGTACCACTTGCGGAAAAGTTAAGCTTTATTTCAATTTATCAAACAAATTTAGATGAGTTTTTTATGGTACGTATAGGATCACTTTATGACCAAATGTTATTTTATCCAGATTCCAAAGACAATAAAACAGGAATGACGGGTTTAGAACAATTAAAAGCCTGTTTAAAAAAAGTCCATTATCTTAATAAAAAGAAAGATCGTATTTATGAAAATGTGATGTCAGAACTTGGACGATCAGGATGGTCAGTAATAAAATATAAAGATATTGAAAGCAAGGAAGACCGTCGTTATTTTGCTGATTATTTTGAAAGAGAATTACTACCACTCATCTCACCACAAGTTATTTCTAAAAGACAACCATTTCCATTTATCAACAATCGTGAAATGTATGTCGTTGTACGCCTTGAATCGAAAAAAGGTAAAAGAAAAATGGGAATTATTTCTTGTGCTAATGCGATGGATGAAAGACTGATTGCACTTCCAAGTCAACCACAAAAATTTATTTTAGTAGAAGATATTATTTTACATTTTGTTTCACGTATTTTTTCTAAATATACTGTAAAAGAAAAAGCACTTATTCGTGTAACAAGAAGTGCGGATATTGATGAAGATGATCATTCATTAGAAGGACATGAAGATTATCGAGAAATGATGGAAAACTTAATTAAACAAAGAAGAAAACTTTCACCAATGCGTTTAGAAATGACGCCAGGATTAGGCGAACTTGAAGTACTTATGTTGATGAATTTCTTGAATTTAAAGAAAAATCAAGTTTTCATTAATAATTCACCTCTTGATTTTGGTTTTGTGGGTGAATTAAGAGAGCGTTTAAGATATATTTGTCCAAGTATGTTCTATAAACGTTTAGAAGCAAGAAATAATGCATTCGTTGAAAATAGAGTACCAATGATTAAACAAATCTTAAAAAGAGATTTATTACTTTCTTATCCGTTTGAATCTATGTCACCATTTTTAAGACTTTTAGATGAAGCAAGTAATGATAAAAATGTGGTAAGTATTAAAATGACACTTTATCGTGTAGCAAAGAATTCTAAAATCGTAAAATCTTTAATTAAAGCAGCAGAAAATGGAAAAGAAGTTGTTGTTTTAGTTGAATTAAGAGCGCGTTTTGATGAAGAAAATAATATTGGTTGGTCGAAACGTTTAGAAGAGGCCGGATGTCGTGTGATTTATGGTTTAGATGGTTTAAAAGTGCATTCTAAATTATGTTTAATCACGTATAAAAATGAAAAAGGAATTCAATATATTAGCCAAATTGGTACGGGAAATTATAATGAAAAAACATCAAGACTTTATACAGATTTATCATTAATGACTTCTAAATATGAAATCGGAGAAGAAATTAATGGAGTCTTTAATCATTTATGTTTAGGTGAAACCGAAAATCATACAGATTTACTCATGGTAGCACCACATTGTATGATCAGTCATATCTTTAAGTATATCGATGAACAAATCGAACTTGCTAAACAAGGAAAAGAAGCTTATATTGGCTTTAAATGTAATTCGGTAACAAGTAAAAAGATGATTGATAAGCTTATTGAAGCAAGTCAAGCAGGGGTTCAAATTGATATGGTTGTAAGGGGAATTTGTTGTATTATTCCTGGTGTTGAAGAAGCAACGGAAAATATCCGAGTTCTATCAATTGTTGGAAGATATTTGGAACATTCTAGAATTTATATTTTCGGTAAAAATAATCCAACTGTTTATATTTCTTCAGCTGATTTAATGACACGAAATCTTGAAAGACGTGTTGAAGTGGCAGCGCCTGTATTAGATGAAAAATTAAAACATAAGTTACTAACAATGTTTGATTGTATGCTTCGTGATAATGTAAAAGCATGTTCATTAGAAAATAATGGTAAATACAAACGTATAAAAAATAAAAATAGAGAAATGAATAGTCAAGAATACTTTTTTAAAAATGATGTGAAATAGGAGGAGTTTTATGAGAGTTGGAATTCTTACAAGTGGTGGTGATTGTCAAGCACTTAATGCAACAATGCGTGGTTTAGTAAAAGCACTTTACCAACAAAGAAAAGATATTGAAATTATTGGCTTTTTAAAAGGTTATCAAGGATTGATGTATGAAAAATATAAAAAGATGTCTTTAAGTGATTTTGAAGATATTTTAAATGTTGGTGGAACGATTTTAGGTTCTTCACGTTGTCCTTTTAAAAAAATGCGTGTTATTGAAGATGGTTTTGACAAAGTTGAAGCTATGAAAAAAACATACAAGAAATTGAAACTTGATTGTCTTGTGGTTTTAGGAGGAAATGGTTCTTTAAAATCGGCTAACATGTTAGCACAAGAAGGTTTAAATGTGATAGGACTCCCTAAAACAATCGATAATGATACATGGGGTACAGATTATACTTTTGGTTTTCAAAGTGCGGTCGATATTGCAACAAACTATTTAAATGAAATTGAAACAACCGCTAAAAGTCATAGTCGAGTTTTCGTTGTAGAAATCATGGGACATAAAGTAGGACATATTTGCTTACAGGCAGGTATTGCAGCAGGAGTGGATGCGATTTTACTTCCAGAAATTCCTTATGATATTAAAGTGGTTGCGAAAAAAATTAAAGAAAATCAAAAAACAGGAAAAGAATATACAATCATTGCTTGTGCAGAAGGAGCGATTAGTGAAGAAGATAGTCTTTTATCGAAGAAAAAATACAAAGCAAAAGTTGCAAGTCGCCAAGGACGTTCGGTTGCTTATGAAGTCGCTGAACAATTACAAGAGTTGATTCCTAATGAAATTCGTGTGGCGTTAGCTGGACATATTCAAAGAGGAGGCAATCCTTGTGGTTATGATCGTTTTATGGCAACACGCTTTGGGGTATATGGGGCAAATCTTCTTTTAAACAAAGATTTTGGAAAACTTGTTGTTTTTGATAAAAATGAAATCAAAGCAATTCCTTTAAGTGAAACAGCAGGTAAATTAAAATTTGTTGATCCTGAGTGTGAAGTTGTTTCGAGTGCTAAAAAAATGGGGATTACATTTGGCGAATAAATACCGTTTAACGGTGTTTTTTTGCATTAGTAAATAGTGTATAACAAGGCTATATTGATATGAATGAAGGTGTATTATGAGTAGTGAAATAATGAGTTTAGAAATGGATGTTTTTTGTTTATTATTATTGATTCGAATTTTATATCAAATGTATATCAATCGTGAACAAAATGATCATTGGAACTATTTTTATTATACCATTGCTTGGGCTTGTGTTTATTTGTTTATGGATGCAATTTGGATCATGAATGTAAAACATTTTCTTACTTTTAGTAAGATTCAAAGTGGAATATTTAATAGCTTCTATTTTTGTTCACTAGCAATGCTTGTTTGTTCTTGGTATGTTTATGTCCAAAAAACACTTCATTCAGCT
>UMEI01018422.1_pt1 | contig 50326 bp, 43 predicted proteins | sample 1964711 | NCBI WGS metagenome assembly UMEI01 (sample SAMEA4836016, study PRJEB28245) | human gut metagenome | biome: gut microbiome; material: fecal sample | place: Denmark | collected 2008 | reverse complement strand
GGAATTACGTGTCACAGGACAAAAATCTTATACGACAAGTAATTTTTTAATCTTTTATTATAATTTGATTGAAAATTACGTGTCATACAAAAGTAATGACAAATGACACGTAATCACTTGTTATAAAGTCTTATTCTTTCAATAAATTACGTGTCATATAGAAAACCCACTGTGTCACATGTAATTTACATCTATTACAGATTTCTGAATACCAAAACGTTATATCTTCCGTAAATATTTGATTTAAGCTAATTACGGATTATCGGAGCAAAAATTTCCCAGCTTCCGTAATTCTTTGAACATTCTTGCTATTTCCGAAGCTAATTACAGATTATCAGAGTAACTATTTTTCAGCTTCCGTAATCTACAAATATTCTTGTCATTTTCAAACCAAATTACGGTTTTTACAACAACAAATATCATATTATCCGTAAATAACTAAATAATGTTGCCTATACCAAACCCGGAGCGTGGACACCACCCAGAACAACTTTGTATAAAAAACGAAGGAAGAAATCTTCTTACTTACATATTTCTTCCACGAAATATTTGTGTACCAGCAGGCTGTCATTTAATTCCGGATGAAATGATGTTACCATTTGGTTGTCCTGTACTGCGGCAACTATGTTGCCGTTGCAGGTTGCTATGGCCCTGGCTTTAGGACCGCACTCTGTTATGTACGGTGCTCTGATAAATGTCATCGGAACTTTTCCTATGTTGTCGAAGTTTTCTTCAGAATAGAAACTTCCAAGCTGTCTTCCGTATGCATTTCTTTTGACAGTTATGTCCATTGTTCCAATATGAACTTTTTCATCATTTTCTATTTTGTCAGCCAAAATTATCATTCCGGCACAAGTTCCAAAAACAGGCATTCCATCATTAATCATGTTTTTCAAATCTTCAAGAATATCCAGTTCTCTTAATAGTTTGCCTATTACTGTACTTTCTCCTCCCGGAATAATTATTCCATCCATTTGACCTTCAATATCCTTTTTTTGACGTATTTCAAAAGATTCCACTCCTAATTTTTCAAGGATTTTTTCATGTTCTACGAATGCTCCCTGTAATGCAAGTATACCAATTCGCATATTATTTACCTCTCTCAGCCATAAGAAGTTCAATTTCCTGCTCATTTATTCCAACCATGGCTTCGCCTAAGTCTTCTGATAATTCAGCAAGGATTTTTGCATCGTTAAAGTTTGTTACAGCTTTTACTATAGCTGCTGCTCTCTTCTTAGGATTTCCTGATTTAAAAATACCTGAGCCAACGAATACACCTTCTGCGCCAAGTTGCATCATAAGTGCTGCATCAGCAGGTGTAGCAACTCCGCCCGCTGCAAAGTTAACTACAGGAAGCTTTCCGTTTTCTGCAACATATTTAACCAATTCATAATCTACCTGAAGGTCTTTAGCTGCCTGATATAATTCATCTTTTGAAAGACTTGTAAGTCTTCTGATTTCACTCTGCATACTACGCATATGTGTAACTGCCTGGATTACATCCCCTGTTCCGGGTTCACCTTTTGTACGAATCATTGAAGCTCCTTCGCTGATTCTTCTTAATGCTTCTCCTAAATCTTTTGCTCCACATACGAATGGTACCTGAAATTTAGTTTTATCAATGTGGTATTTACCGTCTGCCGGTGAAAGCACTTCACTTTCATCTATGTAATCTATTTCAATAGCTTCAAGAATCTGTGCTTCTGCAAAATGTCCAATTCTACATTTAGCCATAACAGGAATTGAAACAGCTTCCTGAATACCTTTAATCATCTTTGGATCACTCATTCTTGAAACGCCACCTGCTGCACGAATGTCAGCCGGTATTCTTTCAAGTGCCATAACTGCACAAGCCCCTGCTTCTTCTGCGATTCTTGCCTGTTCAGGTGTTGTAACGTCCATAATAACGCCACCTTTTAACATCTGTGCTAAGTTTTTGTTTAATTCATAACGATTTTCTGCCATAATAAAAAGCCTCCTAAAAATTTGTTTTTCTCAGTATATATTCATAGTGACTATATAGGAATAACCATTTTAGGAGACTTTTATAATACCAGATTTATTTCTTACAAAACCAATCCGGCAAGAGAGTTTGCAATTAAACTCTTTATTATTTATTTGTTAGCAAAATATTCATTGATGTTCTTTAATAATTCATCTACTTCAATTCCGTGAACCATACATGCTTCTTCAAGTGATTCACCGATAGATGAAGGACATCCGATACAGTGCATTCCTGCATTCATTAATACAACTGCAACACCTCTGTCGATGCTAAGCAATTCGCCCATTGTCATTTCCTTAGTAATATTAACTGCCATAACTTCCTCCTTGACCGTTTGAAAATTTTATACTCTTTTAGTATAAACCTATTATATATTTTTATGAATGAGTAAAGCTGTAAGCCGGGTTATGTCGTGGATGATCATCTATCTAGACATATCGTTACCAATATGTTCAAGCAACCTACCCGAAAGCTGGCGGGCAACCATATGCTTTCTGCTCGGTCTTGCTTCAAGTGGGGTTTACACTGACCCTCGATGTTACCACCGAAGCGGTAGTCTCTTACACTACCATTTCATCCTTACCAGCAAGCTGGCGGTTTAATTTCTGTTGCACTTTCCTGGGAGTCACCTCCACCGGCCGTTAGCCGGCACCCTGCCCTATGAAGCCCGGACTTTCCTCACCTGCGTCCTTTCGGCAATAGCAGCTGCGATCATCTGCTCTACTCACAATTAATTAAAATAGCATATTAAATATATTTTTGCAACTTATTTATATAAATCAAATATAGTATACAAAAGTTCATATTTCCACTTTTGCTTACACAATGGTATAAAAAAGTTATTTATCCCACAGGGAAAATACTTCCACCTACGAACTCTCTAACAAGAGAATTATGTGGAATTGTATCCTTAGGCATTCCGAGTACATAATCAAGACATTTCAAAAGCCGCTTAGCTTCAAGATATTCAGATGTTCCCTCCGGCACGCTAAACAAAGCAGGTTCCGCATATGTTTTAAGTACCGAAAGTTCATACACCATTGCCGTATCAAACACTACATCGGCTGTATCCTGGTAAGGAAAAATATTTTTTTCCTCACCTCTTCTTACCCGTTGCCACATCTCTATTGTTCTTTCTGCAGAAGAACCTCTTGTTCTAACGTCCCTTACTATTCTTCTAAGCAATCTAAGATCAGATGTTGAAACTCTATTATGTTCATCTACATTAATTGGAGTTAATGCACTAACATAAATTTTATATTTTTTATCATCCGGCAAACTATAAGACATCTTGTCATTAAGACAATGTATTCCTTCAATAACAAGAACATCATCTTCTCCCAGTTTTAGATAATCTCCGTTAAACTTTCTCTTTCCTGACACAAAATCAAATACAGGTAGTTCTACCTCTTTTCCTGCAAGAAGATCTGTCATCTGCTCATTGAAGAATTTTACATCTAATGCTTCAATTACTTCATAATCAAGTTTTCCATCTGCATCTCTTGGTGTATCTTCCCTATTCACACAGTAATTATCTACTGAAATAGGATGAGGTTTCAAACCCTGAGCCATTAATTGAATAGATAATCTATGAGAAAAAGATGTTTTTCCTGATGAAGAAGGTCCTGCAATCATTACAACCTTAACATTTTCTCTTGAAGCAATATCTGCTGCCACATCACCTATTCTCTTTTCCTGCAATGCTTCCTGAACCATCATTATATTGTTCATTGACCCATCAGTTATTTTGTCATTTAGATATCCGATTGTAGGCACACCAATCATTTCAGCCCAATCTGTTGATTTTTTTATAACATTGTAAACCTTATTTCTAGGTACAAACTCTGGCACAACTTCCGGTTCTTCTTTTGTAGGCAACTGTAATACAAAACCTTCATCATATTTAATCAAGTCAAAATATTTAAGAATACCTGTTGAATACGCCATATATCCATAGAAATAATCTTCAAAACCTTCTATTCTGTAAATATTAACTGCTGAAGATCTTCGATATTTAAGCAAATGAACTTTATCCTTCATTCCATATCTTTCAAACTTCTTAATCGCTTTAGCTGTAGGTATTGATTCTTTCTGAATAAGTATATCTCTTTTGCATAACTTAATCATTTCGTTCCTAACATTTTTTAAAAGTTTATCATCTACTTCAACATTTCCAAAAACCTGACAATAATAGCCTTTGCTAACTGAGCAGTGAACAGAAATTTTTTCTATGTTATTTCTGCCTGCCACTGCATAAAATGCCTTAAGCATAAGGAATGTTGCGCTTCTTCTATAGCACTCATTTCCAACAAAACTTGCCGTTGTAACAAATGCAATATTACAGTTTTCAACTAATACTTTAGATAATTCAGATAAAGTTCCATTGCATTTTGCAAGAATAATCTGATGCTTATATTCACTTTGGTGCTCTCTTGCTATTTCATAAAGTGTTGTTCCATCCTCATATTCGTATGTTTTCTGTCCTATAGTTACTTTAATCATATGATTCCCTCCCAACTCTGTTATATTCTAAAATCTTTTCAACTTCTAAAAGATCTTTGCTTTGATTCTCAATCATTTTCTGTTTGATTTTTTGAAATTTAGCATTCTCTTTATCCAGATATTTTTTTAAAGTTGCATCTTGTCTATCAAGTAATATTCTACCATATAATAATTCCGTTTCTGAATAAGGATAAGATTCCTGTCCTTTTTCGGCCTTTATTATCGTGTAAAACTTATTCATGTCAATAAGCATTTTTTCGTCCGTTATGTGCCACTTATGTTCTTCTAAATACTTGCGCACCAAATCTCCCCTTTTATGAGGTGATAAAACAAGTTCTTTAACCGGTCTACTACAGTTTTCTAACTTTGCCAAACCATTTTCAAGAATGTTAACAATAAGCTCTCCGCCCATTCCAGCAATTATTATAGTATCTGCTTTTTCAGGTTCAAGTTTTTCTAATCCATTTGATTTAATTGCCTGAATTTTTTCACTTAAACCATAGTTTTCTATATTCTTAATTGCACTTTCTATGGGGCCTTGATTAATATCCATTGCATAAGCTTTGGGACATATTCCTTTTTCTACAAGATAAATAGGCACATATCCATGATCTGTGCCTATATCTGCTATAATATTTCCTTTTGTAACCATTGAGGCTACCTGTTCCAGTCTTTTTGATAACATATATATTACCTACTTTTAGTCTATTTTTAATCCAATGTTATATGAATCTTTTGTAACTGATTCTGTTCTTTTATTATATTCTGTAAGTCCTGAATATCCGTAGCCTTTGAAGCTCTATAGTCAAGACTTGATTTTTTTATCTTAATAACTGCATCATTTATGGCTCTTTCCTGCTCTGCAAGGCTTAAATTAGCCCTTATTGGAGAAACAAAAAGTTCAGCCACTTTCTTGTGTTCCTCCTCATCGGAATAACTATCCATAATCTGTGCAGGATTTCCTTTTCCTGATTCCATTTGTTCCCAAAATCTTACTGCTACATCGTGATAAAACGGATCAATAAAATCCTCCGGTGAAATAACCTGAGCAACTTTCTTAAACCAGTTATCTCTGTCAATAAGGTATGCCAACAATATTCGCTGTGTCTTTATTGCCGCATCTTCTTTAGTACTCTTCTTATTTTCAACCTGTTGTCTTTCCTGAACTGTTTCTTCCTTGCCTACATAATTCAGGGCTTTCTTTTTTACAAGCCTTGAAAGACCATCTTTTGAAATATTAAACGTCTGGCAAACAGAATCTATATAATTCTCTCTTTCCAGTTCATCTTTAAAAACAAGCAACATTTCTGCAACTTTGTTCTGAAAAGCTGTTTTCTCCTGAGGATCATTCAAATCATAATTCTTTCGCTCATTGTCAACCTGGAAAATAAAGAAGTTCGTTGCTGTCTTTATTCTTTCCTCGTAAGCTTCTCTTCCCATATTCTTAATAAATTCATCAGGATCTTTGTAAGGTTTCATGTTAAGAACCTTAATTGCAAGACCAGATTCCCTAAGATATGGAATGGCACGTAATGCAGCTTTAATTCCTGCTTCATCACTGTCAAAAGTTAATACTGCTTCCTTTGCGTATCTTTTTATAAGTGATGCGTGACGTGAAGTAAAAGCTGTTCCAAGGGCAGCTACCGCATTATTAAAGCCTGCCTGATGAAGACTTATAACATCCATATAGCCCTCACATATAAGCATATAATCCTTCCTTGCACTTCTTGCCACGTTTAGTCCGTAAAGATTTCTGCTTTTATCAAAAACCTTAGTTTCAGGAGAATTTAAATACTTAGGCTTACCATCCCCCATTACTCTTCCACCGAAAGCTATAACTCTGTTATTTGCATCCATAATTGGGAACATTACACGATTCCAAAACTTGTCATTTACGCCTCTTACTTCATCAAAAGTAAAAAGTCCTGTTTCCTTTAGCTCTGTATCGTTATACCCCTTACTTCTTAAATACTGATACAAGTTGTTGCTATATTTGTCTGAATAGCCAAGTCCGAATTTCACAATTGTTTTATCTGATAACTCTCTGCCTTTTAAATAATGATATGCTGTTTTTCCTCTGTCTGAACGTAACAAATAATGATAATACTTGGCTGCTTCTGTATTTATCTCTATTATCTTAGATTTAAGGTCCTTCTCCTGTCTTGCTTCTTTTGAATATTCCATCTTTGGAAGTTCAATTCCTGCACGGTTTGCAAGTACCTCTAAAGCCTCAACAAAAGTATAATTCTCATATTTCATAAGAAAAGATATAACATTTCCCCCTTCTCCACATCCAAAACAGTAATACATCTGCTTGTGTGGTGACACGGAAAATGAAGGTGATTTTTCGTTGTGGAAAGGACAAAGTCCAAAATATGAACTTCCCTTCTTCTGTAACTTAACATAATCACCAATTACATCTACTATATTATTTTCTGATCTAACCTGTTCTATAATATCTTCTGAATAAAACATTTGTGCCTCTCTATTTTAGTTTCTTATTACCACATTTTCCAAAAACCCGGTTCATATATCTGCTGGAACTTTGCCACTGAATACTGGTCGCTCATTCCTGCAATGTAATCGCAAACTACTCTTTCCTCATCCTGACCTTTTTCTTCAATCAGATATATAAACTCTTCAGGCATTAATTCTACATTTCTCATATAATACTCAAACAGCATTTTAAGCATTGCCTTGGCTTTTGTTTCTTCACTTTTGGCCAACGGATTAGTATATACGTTCTTAAACATATATTTTCTAAGACCCATCATAGCATTCTCAACTTCCGGTGACATTAAAATATCATTCTTATCAATGCTATGAGATACAACATCATGTATTAAAGTATCCAATCTAACCTTTGTAGTATCTCCCAATATATCTGCATATTCTTTTGGAATATCTTTCTCTGTGATTATCTTTCCTCTTATGGCATCATCAATATCATGATTAATATAGGCTATCTTATCTGATAGCCTTACGACCTTTCCTTCCAAAGTTGATGGATTACCGCTTGTTCTGTGGTTAACTATGCCGTCTCTTACTTCTTTTGTAAGGTTAAGCCCCTTACCGTTATTCTCCAATATTTCAACTACTCTTATGCTCTGTTTGAAATGTTCAAAGCCCTGACTGCAAACATCATTAAGTGCCGACTCTCCTGCGTGGCCAAATGGTGTATGCCCCAAGTCATGTCCCAAAGCTATGGCTTCTGTCAAATCCTCATTAAGCCGCAATGCCTTGGCAATTGTTCTTGCAATCTGCGCAACTTCCAGTGTATGTGTAAGTCTTGTTCTATAATGGTCACCCATAGGTGCAAGAAAAACCTGTGTCTTATGCTTCATTCTTCTAAACGCTTTACAATGTATAATTCGATCCCTGTCTCTCTGATAAACTGTCCTAATGTCACATTGTTCTTCTTCCCTGTCTCTACCCTGACTTTCACAACTTAATGATGCATAAGGGCTTAGGTATTTTCTTTCTAATTTCTCACTTTGTTCTCTAATATTCATAAGGCTTCACCTCCACTAATATATGTGGTTACAAATATGTAGTCGAAAATATGTTCATAGTATTTATTTAGATTTTAACACATTTTTTACTTTTTTCATATAGGATTTGGGTGTTAAAACACCTAAATCCTACTAAATCTGCCAAAAACCAAAAAAGCATTACCAAAGTCCTGATACAATATTGCCACTTGTTAAATCCCGTTCTTTTTTCATTTATTCCGCTCCGTATTTTTACTATTTCATTTAACTAGTTTACTTTTTTTAAGAAATTAATGCAATGACTGTCACCGAAAACTTCAATTACAGCTTTAATTACAGCTTTAATTACATCTTTGATTACAGAACTTTTGTCACCTGAAAAATATTGCTTGCTATTTTATTCAAAATGTAGTAAAACTTTTAGGTAACGCAAATTACTAAGTTACATGCAGTTGTGGCGGAATTGGCATACGCGCATGATTCAGGTTCATGTTCTCGCAAGGGAGTGTGGGTTCAAGTCCCATCAACTGCATTTAAGTAGAAAATATGTGTTTGGTTGTCAAATTTCACTTACATAATTCTACTAAAAAACAACTTTTTAAAAAATTTAAACTTTTTTAAAAAAGTTGTTGACACATAGCTAAGTTGATGGTATTATCTTACTTGCGTGTGAAACGTACGCGGAAGTGTCGGAACTGGCAGACGAGCAAGACTAAGGATCTTGTGATCAATGCGATCGTGTGGGTTCAAGTCCCATCTTCCGCATATTGAAAGCTTTGGAAGTTATTCCAAAGCTTTTTTTATTTTTTCACATCTTAATTTTCCACACTTTTCACAACACTTATAAAATCCCCGAAAAGCAGGCTCATCGCCTACTCATTCGGGGATTTCTACAATTCTGTAATCTTATGAAAATTTCTGCTTGTACTTTCCTATTCTGCAGTTGTTTCCTGTGCTGTTGTCTCGCTTACAGTAGTTGTTTCTTCTGTTGTCTCTTCCACTGTTGTTGTTTCTTCTTCCAATTCTTCAACATCTTTTGAAAAGGCATCATTTACTGTACTATCTACCACATATACGTTAGTGTCATCATTTACCATCATATAGTATTTTGTAGAATCATATGGATTAGTACTACCAATATATATTTTATTTACTTTTCCATCATTATCTGTAACAGTTATTGAATTTGTTTCACCTGTTATATTCCCATCAGAATCCTTTGTGAATCCGTACTGTGAAATATCTTCAGGGCTATCAATCTTGGTTGATGCATCTATTTCAACCAGTGTTGAAAGCATTTCACTATTTATATTATTTGAATCAGGATTTTTTGATGTGTCACTTTCATCTTTCCACTTGTCATCTTTTTTCACAAGATTAATTGTGGCATCTTCATAATTATAAGAAACTTTAGTAAGGTCCTTATAATTTTCTATTTCTAAAACTTTTATAGTTGAAGCTTCTTTTTCATTTGACTCTTTATTTTTGTAATAAGATGTGATTCCAAAATATCCACCTATGCAAACAATAAGTATCACTGCCAACACTATAAATTGAATTTTTTGTTTTCTCATTATCTCTTTCTCCTTCTAACCCAAACCACAATTCCTGCTAACAGGATAATTACAGGTACTACTACTGAAATTAAAATTCCAAATAATCTGCTTCCTGATTCTGTTACTGTTAACTGTTCACTTGAAAGACTCTTTGCGGGTACCGATACTGTTTCAACTTCTGTATCAATGTAATCTTTCAATGCGTTATTTACTATCTGAGTGTTTGACTGAGAAACACTATTATCCATTGTGTCTGATAATGAGTATACTGAACCAAATACAAGTAAACTTGCTGTGTTAGTTGTTGTTTCATCTGTAGAGTCACTATTTTCCTCTGATGAATTACTTGTATCTGATGATTTATTTGAATCATCATTTGTTTTAGTTGTTGTTACAGTTTTTTCTACTGAAACTACTATATCAAATGGTCCATCCACATCCCCACTCTCTTTCTTGTATGTTGTTGCTTTAGAAGCATTCGTCTTAAGAACTGAATCTGATGATGTGGAAGCAAGTGCTGTATAAGTAATTGAATCATCACTATTTTTAACCTGCTTTAATCCTGATGTATAAGGTGCAAATACATAACTTGAAAGCCCTGATGCGTAACCTGTTATTCCATCTGCAAAAGCAAACCATGGGCCATACTGGGTTGAATAATATGAAGTATTATTTTCTGCCACTACACCTGACTGAACATTAATGCCAAACTCTTTAAGAATAGAATTAAAGTTTGGCTTGTCAACGCCCTGACTTGTAAGATTTTCCAAACCTATAATTGCTTTTCCGCCATTATTTAAATAATTAATTACTATTTTTGCTTCATCTTCTGTATAGTCCTTTTCAGGTCCCAAAATAAGAAGTGCTGCACACTCGTCTGTTGTAATTTCTGTTCTATTTACTAATTTAATAGATTCTATTTCTGCATTATATTTTGAAACAATATCTTTTAAATTACTGTCTGAGCCAAAATTTGTTGTGTCCGTTACAGCTTCGTCATGACCTTCAATCTGATATATTTTATACGTTGTATTTGATCTGACATATGAAATCGCACTGTCTAGCTGCCCTTCACAATCATATGAAGATGCATTGTTTGAACCGGATGTGTAGTAAGAATAGGAATCCGAAACATAAATATCGTTGTAATCTACTACCTTTGATTTACTTGTTTTCTCATTTACAACTATTAAACTGTTTGATGTAGGTGCTGTATCAGTATATTTCTGATAGAAATTTGGATATAAAGTTGTATCCTTATATTCAACTTTAATATGCTTTGACGTAGACTGATACCTTTCAAGAGTTTTCTTTATTGTTGAATCTGCACTTGTTTTTGGTGCCATTACGTATATAGTTATATCCGAATCTAATTTTTTAAGCATCTTCTTTGTATCACTAGAGATTGAGAACAGTGCTGTTGATGTCATATCAATTGTTGCACTGCTGACTTTTGATGTAACAGTTGTGGCAATCATATTTGCAAAAACAGTTACTGCTACAACAATGGCAATAAATCCCATACTGAAAACTCCTGTACCGATAGTTTTCTTTGATACATTCCATCTTCTTTTTTGAATTGACTGACATGTAAGGAAAAGGAATAGCACTGTAATTGAAATGTAATAAACAACTGCAGAAAGACTAATTACTCCATTTAAAAAATCCTGTACCGGTGTATACAAATCAAAACATCCGAGAATCTTTGTTAAAATGTTCCCATTAGATGAAATCATATTTTCCAACGACTGCATCATATATCCCATAAGAAGCACTACAATGCTTAAAATTGCCGAAATAACCTGACTTTCTGTTATCGATGAAATAAATATGCCTATTGCTATAAAAGCTGTACCATAAAGAAATAATCCAAAAATATTTGTGTATGATGTCTTAAATGATACTGTTCCAAAACTTGAAAGAATTAAAGGATACAGACACATTACAAAAACAGGTACTGCATAAATAGTTTCAAGTGCAAAAAACTTTCCTACAACTATTTTTCCAACAGATACCGGTGCTGTAAGTATTAACTGGTCAGTTCTCTGTCTACGTTCATCAGCTATTACTTTCATAGTCAAAATCGGCACTGTAAATACTAAAATCAATAAGCACTGATATACGGAATACATTTCTGAAACTCCGTAACTCAAATTATAATATACAAAAAATATTCCTGCTATTAACGTTGTAACTGCAATAAACAGGCACGCTATTACTGAAGTAAAATAGGATTTTAACTCCCTTCTATAAATCGCTAACATTATCTTCTTCCTCCTGTTTATCTTTTTTCTTCTTAAATCTGCTCTTCTTTTCAGGCGCGGCATAATCTTTTGTTAATTCAATAAATATATCTTCCAACGTTTTCTGCTTAAAACTCATTTCCATAATAGGTAAATCATTTTCAGCACATATATAAAATATTTTTTCTCTTAAATCAACATCTCTGTCACTTTTAATTTTCAACCTTACAATATTTTCTGCCTCCGATTCAGCAAATTCATATTCAAAAACATCTTCAAGGTTTTCTATCATCTCCTTAACTTTGTCTTTATCACCTTTTATTTCAAGTTCAAGATTATTCTCTCCTGCCATTTGTTCAACAAGCTGTTTTTCTGTTCCTTCAGCAGCTAATTGTCCTCTTGAAATAATAAAAATGTATTCACAAACTTCACTTATTTCTGATAAAATATGAGAACTTAAAATTACTGTGTGATTCTTGCCAAGTTCTTTAATTAGTTGTCTTATTTCAATAATCTGCTTTGGATCAAGTCCTACTGTAGGTTCATCTAAAATAATTATTTCAGGCATTCCAATTAACGCCTGGGCTATTCCAACTCTTTGTTTATATCCTTTTGACAAGTTCTTTATAAGTCTGTTTTCAACCTGTGTAGTTTTAGTCATTTCAAGAACTTCTTTAATATTTTTCATTTTTTCTTTTGACGGAATCTTCTTTAATTCAGCCACAAAAACAAGATATTCTTTTACTGTCATATCCTGATAAAGCGGTGGAATTTCAGGAAGATATCCTACACATTTCTTTGCCTTTTCAGGCTCTTTAAAGATATCATATCCATCAATTTTTACCGTTCCGCTTGTTGCTCCAATATAGCCTGTAATGATGTTCATTGTAGTTGATTTGCCTGCTCCGTTTGGTCCTAAAAATCCATAGACCTTCCCCTTTTCAAGATTTAAATTCAACCCATTTACAGCAATATTATCGCCATATGTTTTAACTAGATTTTCTATTTGTATGCCACTCATTAACACACCTCCCTGTTTTTTCTAACTATTAAAAATTATAGTTTTCATTTATGTTTTTTATTAGTTAAAATTGTGATTTTTATAGGTATAAAGTGTGTTTTTATTGTGTTGAAAATGTGAACTATCCTACAAAGTGTTTTTATATATTGAAAGTTATGAGAACTTTCCTATATAATAAAAACTCCACGCCAACCTGTGTCAGCGCGAAGTTTCATGTAATTCTCTTTTAATATTAAATTATACTCCGATGTTCATAATCTTTCTTCAATCAATACCTATTTATGATATAGTCTATTTTACCCAAAACTTGTCATATATTCCAAAAGCAAATATAAACAATACAATTAAAGGCAATATATATGTAAGATATACTCGCATCCAATTATGAATCTTTATACCTTTTCCTGTATTTGCCTCTTCTTTATAATTCTTCCAGCCCCAACCAAACTTACTTGTACAGAAAAGTAAGTATATTAATGAACCAAGTGGCAACCATATATTACTTACAAGAAAATCTTCAAAATCTAGGAATGAACCACCGAATACTCCAAGCCAGTCAAATGACCAAAGATTAAATCCTAATACACATGGCATTGAAAGTAATGCCACAAGAATCATATTAACTATACTTGATTTCTTTCTGTTAAATCCTGTAAGTTCCATACCACACGATACAATATTTTCAAATACCGCAAGTACTGTTGAAAAAGCTGCAAATGTCATAAACACAAAGAACAAACTTCCCCAAACTCTACCAAAAGGTATGTTATTAAAAATATTTGGTAATGTAATAAAAACAAGACTTGGTCCCTGTGTCTGATCTACACCAAATGTAAAACATGCAGGAAAAATAATTAAACCTGATGTTATTGCAACAAAAGTATCAAGAGCTGCAATTGTTATAGATTCACCTAAAAGTGAACGATCTTTTCCAATATAGCTTCCAAAAATTGCCATGGCACCTATTCCAATACTAAGTGTAAAAAATGCCTGATTCATAGCTCCTACTGCTGTATTGCCAATACCTGCCGCTTTTGCTCTTTCAATGCTTGGAATTAGATAAAAACTTAAACCTTCCTTTGCTCCCTTCATGAAGAAACTGTTAATTGCAAGGATAACCATAATTGCAAGCAATGCAACCATCATAACCTTTGTAACCTTTTCAAGTCCATTTTGAAGTCCAATGGAGCAAATTAAAAATCCCACCACTACTATAATAAGCATACAAATAGTCATTGTTACAGGTTTTTGCAACATTTCCGAAAATACATTTGCTACTCCATCTGTATTAAGTCCAACGAATTTTCCTGTGCTTGTAAGATAAAAATAGTAAAGCATCCAACCTGCAACCGTTGTGTAAAACATCATTAGTAAATAATTGCCTATTAAAGCAATATATCCGTGAATATGCCATTTTTGTCCCGCTTTTTCAAGAGCTTTGTATGCCTGAGCCGGACTTTTCTGGCTTGCACGTCCCACAGCAAACTCCATTGACATGATAGGAATTCCAAGCATTACCAAAAATAATAAATAAAGTAATACAAAAAATCCTCCACCACCTTGGCCTGCCATATAAGCGAATTTCCATACATTCCCTATTCCAATTGCACATCCGGCTGAAATTAAAATAAAGCCCAAACGTGATTTCAACTTTTCTCTTTCCACAATTTTTTCCTTTCAAGAAAAAAGGAACTACTCATCTGAATAGTTCCTATTTTTGTATGTTAATGTATTTAATAAACTATGCTAATTTTGCTTTAGCAACTTCTACTAACTTAGCAAATCCTTCAGCATCGTTAACTGCCATTTCAGCTAACATCTTTCTGTTCATTTCTACACCAGCTAACTTAAGACCATACATAAACTTGCTGTATGAAAGTCCATTGATTCTAGCTGCAGCATTAATTCTTGCAATCCATAACTGTCTGAACTGTCTCTTCTTCTGCTTTCTGCCAGCATATGAACTTGTTAAAGCTCTCATAACTGACTGCTTTGCTACTCTATACTGTTTTGATCTAGCTCCTCTATAACCTTTAGCTAGTTTTAATACTCTATTATGTTTCTTCTTAGCGTTCATTCCGCCTTTAATTCTTGCCATTTCTTCTTCCTCCTACTATAGATTATAAATAAGGTAAAATCTTCTTCATATTCTTTACATTTGTAGCATCAGTTGTTGTTGCTTTTCTAAGATTTCTTTTTCTCTTAGCTGATTTCTTTGTTAAGATATGTGATTTGTAAGCTTTATTTCTTTTAAGCTTTCCTGTACCTGTTTTTTTGAAACGTTTTGCAGCTGCTCTGCTTGTCTTAATTTTTGGCATGTTTGTGTCCTCCTTAAATATCTTAAAAGCTTAACGCTTTTTTTCTAAAAACATTGTCATGTTTCTGCCTTCTAATTTCGGTGCTTTCACAACTGATGCAATATCTTCAAGCATCTTTGCAAAGTCATCAAGCACATGTGCATTACTACTAATGTGCGCCATTTCTCTTCCTCTGAATCGAAGAGTTACTTTAACCTTATCACCTTTTTCAATAAACTTTCTGGCATTGTTAGCCTTTGTTTTTAAGTCATTAATTTCAACGTTTGGTGATAATCTAATTTCTTTTACTTCGACAATATGTTGTTTCTTCTTTGCTTCCTTTTCACGCTTCTGCTGTTCATATCTGAACTTGCCATAGTCCATAATCTTACAAACCGGTGGCTTAGCCTTAGGTGAAATCTTAATCAAATCAAGTTCTGCTTCATCTGCTAACTTCTGAGCATCTCTTGAAGACATAACTCCCAACTGTTGTCCGTCTGTTCCAATAACACGAACTTCTCTATCTCTAATCTGTTCGTTAATCATTAAATCGCTAATAGTATTGCACCTCCAAATTATTTCTTCAAAAAGAAAAGTGGATAACCCACAGATTACCCACTATTATTTCTACACAATAAAATCGTTATAAAAATATTAACCTGGAATCACTTCAAAAGTGTCTTGGTGAGAGCGGATACTCTGCTTTCTTTTTTCACATCAGCACTTATATTACCATCTTCTCATCCATATGTCAACATTTTTTATAACTTTTTTGATTACAGTGTTCCAAATGAGCATAAAAGCGAAGCTCTTGCTTTGCGATATGCGAATTTGGTGGTGGATTGTGGCAGTGCGTAGCACGTAGCAATCCGTGTAATCAATATATTTACATTCTACAACTCTATTTTTTCGTATGTGCTTGCACAATTGCAGAAAAATAAGTTGATTCTACTTACAACCACATTCAAAGCTTCCACATTCTGTCTGGCTTTCATGCTTTGCTCCATTACCTGAAATTGTAATTTTGTCCGCATGGCACTTAGAATTATCATTAAATACACAATTCTTAGCTTCACATGATACATCTAATGTATCCTCCGGACCTGCGCTGCAATGACATGCTTGTGCTGTTGTGCCCTCAGTCTTCTCTTTAAAATCCCCACAATAAGTTGCATCAATAACAGTTGCATCCTGTCCTTCTACATTTATGCCGTCACGACAACATTTTGATGACTTATTGTAATAACAGTTTTTTACATTACATTCTAAATTAGTCATAATAACACTCCACCTAAATTTATTTCGGATTTTATCCGATACATTTAGTGTGGAGTGTTTTTTATTTTTTATTCATTTAGTTTTTGTAAAAATAATTTTAAACTAAAGTATGCTTATTTACTTTTAATTAAACATTACTTGTTTTCTTCTACTTCAACTTTACGGATTTCTTTTGTTCTGATTTCCTTACAAATCTGTTCAATAAATTCATCCAAAGGCTTAACACCTTCATCTCCTGCAAAACGGCTTCTAACTGATACTGTTTCGTCAGCTTCTTCCTGCTGTCCTACAACAAGCATATATGGAAGTTTATCAAGTCTTGCCTCCCTAATCTTATAGCCAATCTTTTCTGAACGTGAATCAACTGTAACATCAATACCATTCTTCTTTAATTCAGCCGCAACTTTGTCAGCATATTCAACATATTTGTCTGAAATAGGAAGTACTCTAACCTGTTCAGGACATAACCATGTTGGGAACTTTCCTGCATATTTTTCAATAAGCCATGCAAGTGTTCTTTCGTAGCATCCAATACTTGTTCTGTGGATGATGTATGGACGTTTCTTTTCACCATTTTCATCAATATAATACATATCAAACTGTTCAGCTAAAAGAGCATCCCACTGAATTGTAATCATTGTATCTTCTTTTCCATAAACATTTTTTGCATTAATATCAACCTTTGGTCCATAGAAAGCTGCTTCTCCAATATCCTCTACAAAAGGAATATTTAATTCATTTAAAACGTTTCTGATATCCTGTTCTGTTTCATTCCAAACTTCAGGTTCTCCGATATATTTTTCTCTATTTTCAGGATCCCATTTTGAAAGATGATATGTTACATCTTCTTCTAACCCTAAAGTCTGTAAGCAATACTGAGCTAAAGCAATACAATTCTTAAATTCTTCAACCATCTGGTCAGGTCTTACAATAAGATGTCCTTCTGAAATTGTAAACTGACGAACTCTTGTAAGCCCGTGCATTTCACCTGAATCTTCATTTCTGAAAAGTGTTGATGTTTCACCATATCTGCAAGGTAAATCTCTGTAGCTCTTCTGGCTTGCTTTGTATACATAATACTGGAACGGACATGTCATTGGACGAAGTGCAAATACTTCTTTATCCTTTTCTTCATCTCCTAAAACAAACATTCCTTCTTTATAATGATCCCAATGTCCTGAAATCTTATACAAATCACTCTTTGCCATTAAAGGCGTCTTTGTACGTACATAGCCCCATTCATTATCTTCAAGGTCTTCAATCCATCTCTGTAATTTCTGAATCATTCTCTGTCCCTTTGGCATTAATAATGGAAGTCCCTGTCCGATAACATCAACCGTTGTGAAAAGTTCCATTTCCCTACCAAGTTTATTATGATCTCTGTTCTTTGCATCTTCTAATTCTTCAAGATATTTATTCAATTCATCTTTGCTATCAAAAGCTGTAGCGTATATTCTCTGCAATCTTGCTTTTGAAGAATCACCTCTCCAATAAGCCATTGATGATGAAATAATTTTAAATGCCTTAATTGATTTTGTGTTCATAAGATGTGGTCCTGCACATAAGTCCACAAACTCACCCTGGCTATAAAATGAAATTGTTGAGCCTTCAGGTAAATCCTTAATCAATTCAACTTTGTAAGGTTCATTTCTGTCTTCCATATATTTGATTGCATCTTCTCTTGGAAGTGTAAATCTTTCAAGTCTGGCACCCTTTTTAATGATTTTCTTCATTTCAGCTTCGATTTTGTCTAAATCCTCTCTTGAAAAAGGTTCATGTTCAAAATCATAGTAAAATCCTGTATCAATTGAAGGTCCTATTGCTAATTTTGCTTCTGGGAATAAATTTTTAACAGCTTCAGCCATAACATGTGATGCTGTATGTCTATATGCAGCCTTACCTGCTTCATCCTTAAATGTAAGAATGTTTAATGTACAATCCTTGTCAATTGTTGTTCTAAGGTCTACAACCTCTCCATCAACTTCGCCTGCACACGCAGCTCTTCCTAAACCTCCTGCAATGTCAAATGCAATATCATTTACTGACATTGGTTCTGAATATTCTTTTACTGAACCATCTTTTAAAGTAACTTTCATAGTGTTTTCTCCTTTACTTCTACAATGTTTATTCTGAAACATACAGGTTTCTTCTTTTGTTTTTTGTATTAAAAAAGTCCCTGTTTATGTTTCCATAAACAGGGACGTAAAATACGCGGTTCCACCCTGATTGTTTTTGTCAAAATCCATTCTGACAAAAGCCTCTCATTCTGATTATAACGGAATCACCGGACTTGATTAGAGTCGCTCAGAGGTAGTCTTCAATTATCCTTCTGTAAAATGCTCTCAGCCCTGCATCTCTCTCTGTGACCCTCCGGATAACCTACTCGTCTCGTCAACGCTTTGTTCACCACTCATTATATCATTGCTTTTTTTGTTGTCAAATACTATTTTGAAATCTTATAAGAAAATTTAACTTTGGCATGATCATATACCCAATCTACCGCCTTATCCATTAATGCTCCCTGACGGATTTCCTCGTCTGTATACTGTGACTTCATATCTTCTTCTGATTCAAAATCACCTTCCTGATATAACTCATCCCACTTATTCTGAATATCTTCATCTGTTATCTTGTTAGCAAGTCCTTCTTTTTCAACAATTGCCCACATAACCATTTCAGACTTAAGTGCATTCATGTATTCATCTTCCATATCATCTTCTGTCATACCATTCATTTCCAGATATTCATCAGTTGTCATACCGAAAAATTCAGCATTATAATTGTAATCACCATCCACTTCTTCAATAACTCTCTGATATGCTGTCTCTGAATATTTATTTACGACAGAACTTTCAAGTACTTTTGACCATAACTCAGCTTTTGCATCTTCTATAAGACTCTGTTTACACCATTTATAAAAATCATCAGCATTTTCCAAGCCATAATCATCATAGTAGTTCTCTTTAACCCACTTGTCAGTTACCTTTTCTACGAATAATTTGCTAACTGATTTTATTTTTGCTACAAACTTAACATTCTTACCTGAATAGTCGCTGCCATCTGTTGCAAAATCTGAAGCATTTAAACCTTCAATAGTAATTTCTTCACCTGATTTATGTCCCTTTAGGGCATCTGAAATAATTTTTAATGCTCCTTTTGAATTTTCACCAATAATAACTTCCTGATCTTTATGTGTAATGTTGCTGTCTTTCTTATCATCAACATATCCTGTTAAATTATACTCAACCTGATCAGTATCTTCTGCAACTTTCTTTGCTGTATTATATTCATTAGTTTCATCTGAAACACTTTCATCCCACATATCCTGTGTTATCTCATAAGTTAATCCCTTATAATTTCCTAAAGAAATATAATTGCTAAAGTAATCCTTCATACTGCTAACACCATAATTCATCTCTTTAAGCAACTCTTTCTCAGGTTCTACTTTTTTCTGATAATAAACAACACCTGCAAAAACAGCCAAAATTATAATTATTAATCCCGGAACAACAATTTTTCCGAATTTAAAACCGTTCTTTTCGTTTTTATTATCTGACGGATTCCCGTTTTTTCCATTTGTTTCAATTGTTTCTTCCTTTGTAGTTTCTTCAACTGTTTCAATTTTTTCAACACTTTCATTTGCATCTGTCTGTGTTTCTAAGTCCTTGTTTGTTTCTTCCATAACCTCTCCTTGGCACTTTATTTTTTAGTTTTGCAACATTAAACTCTTTCAATTTTCCTATTCTACAATTTTAATTTATAGAAAAAGGACCTTATTACAAGGTCCTTCTTATTCTAACATAAATTAGTTAATTAATATATGTTTTTTTATATTTTTCATATAATTTTAACAATTAATGTTGCTATTTATTTTAACCAAATTAGTTTTCAACTGTGTAGTTTGGTGCTTCTTTTGTAATATGAATGTCATGTGGATGACTTTCTTTTAAAGATGCTGCTGAAATCTTAACAAACTTACCTGTTTCCTTAAGTGTTTCAATATCTTTTGCTCCACAATATCCCATACCTGATCTAAGACCACCCATTAACTGGAATACTGTATCTTCTAATGTTCCCTTGTATGCAACTCGTCCTTCAACACCTTCAGGTACAAGCTTCTTAGCACCACTCTGGAAGTATCTGTCTTTGCTACCATTTTCCATAGCTGCAATTGAACCCATTCCACGATATACTTTGTATTTACGTCCCTGGAATAATTCGAAATCTCCAGGTGCTTCATCACATCCTGCAAACATTGAACCCATCATACATACGTTTCCACCTGCAGCAATGGCTTTTACAATATCACCTGAGAATTTAATACCACCATCTGCAATAATTGGAACACCATATTCCTTAGCAACTTCATAACAATCCATAATAGCTGAAACCTGTGGTACACCAATACCTGCAACAACTCGTGTTGTACAGATTGAACCAGGTCCGATACCTACTTTAACTGCATCTGCTCCTGCTTCAATTAAATCTCTTGTAGCATCTCCTGTTGCAACGTTACCTGCAATAACCTGAAGGTCAGGATATGCTGCCTTAATCTGCTTTAATGTATTGAAAATATTCTGTGAATGTCCATGAGCTGAGTCAATAACAATAACGTCAACCTTAGCTTCAACTAAAGCCTTAACTCTTTCCATAACATTAGCTGTAATACCTACAGCAGCACCACATAAAAGTCTTCCCTGCGAATCCTTTGCTGAAAGTGGATACTTAATCTGTTTTTCAATATCTTTAATTGTAATGAGTCCTTTAAGATTAAAGTCATCATCTACGATTGGAAGTTTTTCTTTTCTTGATTTTGCAAGAATTGCTTTTGCTTCTTCAAGTGTTACTCCTTCTTTTGCTGTAATAAGTCCTTCTGAAGTCATTGAATCCTTAATAAGTTTTGTTTCATCTGTTTCAAACTTAAGATCTCTGTTTGTAATAATACCAACTAACTTCTTTCCTACAACAATAGGTACACCTGAAATACGGAATTTTGCCATTAAATCATTGGCATCTTTAATTGTATGTTCTGGAGATAAGTAGAAAGGATCAGTGATAACACCATTTTCTGAACGTTTTACTTTATCTACTTCGTCGGCCTGCTGTTCGATTGTCATATTCTTGTGAATAATTCCAATACCACCCTGTCTTGCCATAGCAATTGCCATTCTGTATTCTGTAACTGTGTCCATTCCGGCGCTCATCATCGGAATATTTAATTTGATCTTCTTTGTAAGGTGTGTTGATAAGTCAACCATATTAGGTGTAACTGTTGAGTACTGTGGCACTAATAAAACATCATCAAATGTAATTCCTTCACCAATAATTTTTCCCATTGGTTCTTTCCTCTCTTTCTCTTTTTATTCTTAATGTATTGTCTGCATTGCAGAGAAAGTGCCATCCCGTATATCTATCTTTCAAGATACGTTAAGACGACACTTTTATTTGTATTTTCAACATACTAACAAAAAACAATAGTATTGTCAATATTTTTTCAAGAGACAAACCTGATTTATTTTAACGCAAGCACTTTATAATTGCTTATTTAAAAATATTATTTTATCTCTTTACTATTGATGGTCTCATATGACGCATTGCCTCAATAAGCTTTTCATCAGCATTAAATAAGACCTGTACTGCTCCCTTGTCAGTATTTGTTATCATAGAATAAAGATCACTACTTCCATATCCTGTTGAATAATCAAGTGTCACTATATTTCCTGCTCTGCTCTTAATTTCGTCAGATACAGCAGGTGCTATAATTTCAGCCTGTTTTATATCAAACTCATCAACATGTTTTCTTTTTCTTTGTCCCATGATTTTTTCAATTGTTAACTCTGTATTTAGAAAAGAATATTCATATTCTACACTAGTGTAAGCCCACACAAGATATGTTAAATATGCGAATAATATAGTTAATGTCAACCCAAGCATTCCTAAGAATAAAATTGTGCATAATGACAAAACTGTCAATACAACAGCTAACACTCTTAATAACATTCCCTTTATATCTACTTTTCTTTTTACTATTCTTTCTATAAAAATTTCATCCATACGTTAAGTCTCCTACTATTCTACTGAAGCAATATAGTAGTAAATAGGCTGTCCACCCGGATATACTTCTACTTCAATTTCAGGCAAAGCTTCTGCAATCTTATCTGCCAGCTTATTTGCTGCTTCCTCTGTAACTTCAGCACCATAATATAAACTTACGATTTCTGATTCTTCATCCTGCATCTCTTTAATCATATTAATTGTTGTATCGTCGATTTCTTCTCCTACTGCAAGGATTCCTTCATCGCCAATACCCATAATGTTGCCTTCTTTGATTTCCTTGTCATCAATAACTGTGTCTCTTACAGCGTAAGTAACCTCACCTGTCTTAACATATGACATACTATCAATCATGGCTTCTTTATTGTCTTCAGGACTATTATCCGGAACAAATCCTATCATTGCTGAAATTCCCTGTGGAATAGTCTTAGATGGAATAACAATAATATTTTTGTCTTCAACAAGGCTTTCCGCCTGCTGAGCCGCAAGAATAATATTCTTGTTGTTAGGCAATACATAAATATTGTCTGCATTAATCTTATCAATTGCGTTTAAAATATCTTCTGTACTTGGATTCATTGTCTGCCCACCTGAAATAATATGGTCAACATTTAATCCCTTGAATATTTCATCTAATCCTTCTCCTACTGATACAGCTACAAAACCATATTTCTTTCTTGGTTCGTCAGCTTTCTGCTGTTCAGCCATCTTTTCTGCATTCTTGATTAAGCGTTCCTGATGCTCTTCTCTCATATTGTCAATCTTCATTCTTGACAATGAACCATATGTTAAAGCTTTTGTAATCGCTACACCAGGCTCGTTAGTATGAACATGCACCTTTACTATTTCATCATCAGCAACAAGAACAATTGAATCACCGATTGATTCTAAAAATTCTTTAAATGCCTTTTCTTCTGACTTAGGCATTTCTTTATCAAGATTAATAATAAACTCTGTACAGTAACCGAATTTAATTTCAACATCATCCATAGGAACTTCTTCTGTAACCTTAGTTCCTGCTGTCTGTACAGGTTCTAATGTGTAATCTATCTCTTTTCCTAAAAGAGCATCAAAAGCCCCCTTGATAACTGTCATCAATCCCTGTCCACCTGAGTCAACTACTCCTGCCTGTTTCAAAACCGGAAGCATTTCGGGTGTCTGACTTAAAACATAATCACCATGCTTAATTATTTCATCAATTACATGCACAAGGTCATCACTTTCGCCTACAAGCTCGCATGACTTATCAGCCATTCCTTTAGCAACTGTAAGGATTGTTCCTTCCTTAGGCTTCATAACTGCCTTATAAGCAGTTTCTACTGCTTTTACACAAGCTCTTGACAAAACATCTACGTCAATCTGATCTACCTTCTTAATCTCTCTTGTAAATCCTCTAAAAAGCTGTGATAAAATAACACCTGAGTTACCTCTTGCACCTCTTAAAGAACCAGTTGAGATAGCCTTGGCAATCGTTTCCATTGTCGGTTCTGTAATTGCGCCTACTTCTTTAGCAGCGGACATAATTGTTAAAGTCATATTTGTTCCTGTATCCCCATCTGGTACAGGGAAAACATTCAACTCATTTATCCATTCTTTTTTTGCTTCTAAATTCTTAGCACCTGCAATAAACATTTTTTGTAATGTTTCTGCATTAATTGTTGTCATTTCCAAAATAATATCCTCCTGGGGTACTAATCAATGTTTCTTACGCCTTCAACGTACACATTAACTTTCTTAACTGACATACCCGTAAATTCTTCTACTTTGTATTTTACATTTGAAATAATATTGTCTGCTATTGTTGCAATATTAACACCGTAAGATACAATAATATGAAAATCTATAGTGATTTCATTATCTTCATCAATTATTACATTAATTCCCTTAGTTGAGCTATCTCTTTTAAGAAGTCTTACAAGACCATCTTTCATGCTTACCATTGCCATACCAACAATACCAAAGCATTCATATGCTGTTTCTGATGCGTATTTTGCAACAACTTCAGGGCTAATCAATACCTGACCCAAATCAGTGTTTAACTTACCTTTCATATATGTTCCTCCTAAAATCGAACTTCTAATAATTATACTATCTTTTTTGGAAAAAGGAAAGAGTTACATTTATATACTAAAAAAAGTTATCATTCATAAATGATAACTTTTTTTATTTCGTGCATACATGCTCTAACAAACTATGCTCTTTCAACTTTACCAGATTTTAAGCAAGAAGTACAAACGTACATCTTCTTTGATCCGCCTTCAGTCTTAACTCTAACAGATTTAATATTTGATTTCCACATTTTATTAGAACGTCTATGAGAATGGCTCACAGCGTTTCCAAAGTGAGCACCCTTACCGCAAATACTACATTTAGCCATAATAGCACCTCCTTTAATAAATTAGGTCGAACTCTCAATCGACCTGACACAAAGAGCATTCTATCAGATACAGACAAATTTTGCAAGTACTTTTTTTATCCTAAAACTTTCTTTGCTATGTCTGCACTCATTTTTGCATCCTTAGCATAATAATCTGCACCAATCTTCATAGCATAATCTTCAGTAAGAACTGCACCACCTACCATAATCTTGCAATCAACATTGTGTTCTCTTAAAAGTTTAATTGTTTCTTCCATTGAACCAAGTGTTGTTGTCATAAGTGCAGAAAGTCCAACTAAATGAACGTCATTTTCAATTGCCGCATTAACTACTTCCATGCAATCCACGTCTCTACCTAAGTCAATAACGTTATATCCGTAGTTTTCAAGAATAACTTTTACAATATTCTTTCCAATGTCATGTATGTCACCTTTAACTGTAGCAACAATAATCTTCCCCTTTGATTCAGAAGAATCTCCACTATCTGCAAGATAATTCTTTATTTCATCAAAACATTCTTTTGCAACATCCGCCGCCAAAATCAACTGTGGAAGGAATATTGTACCTTTTTCAAACTTATCTCCAACAACATCCAATGCCGGAATCAAAATCTGATTTATAATCTCCATAGCTTCTTTTTCTTTAAGCAATTGAGATGTGTAACTTCTTCCATCATCTTTCATTCCTGTTTCCATCGCCTTAAGAATTTTGTCTGCCAGTTCTGAACCAAGGCTTACTGTGGAATCATTTGATTTTACGACTTCTGTCTTAGTTGTTGTAACTTCAGGCTGAACTTTGCTTGAATAATCAATAAAGTCCATTGAATTTTCATCAATTGCAGCCAATACTTTATATGCCTTAACTGCCCATACCATTGACGGTACATTTGGATTGATAATCGGAAGATCAAGTCCATTAGCCATAGCTATTGTTAAGAATGTTTTATTAATTATTTCTCTGTTAGGCAAACCAAAAGAAATATTTGAAACACCAAGTACTGTTCTTAAGCCTAATTCATTTTTTACAATGTTCATAGCTTTAAGTGTTTCTGCAGCAGCTTTTTGTTCTGCTGAAACTGTAAGTGTAAGGCAGTCAATAATAATGTCCTCTTTTGGGATTCCATAAGACATTGCCTTATCTCTAATACGTTTTGCTATTTCAACTCGTCCTTCTGCTGTTGGCGGAATACCATTTTCATCAAGAGCAAGTCCAATGACTGCCCCACCATATTTTGCAACAATAGGAAGGATTGTATCAAGAACTTCTTCTTCTCCGTTAACTGAGTTAACAATAGGCTTACCATTATAAACCCTTAGAGCCGCTTCAAGAACTTCCGGTTTAGTTGAGTCAATCTGTAAAGGTATATCTACTATTGCCTGCAAAGCCTTAATAACCTTTACCATCATTTCTTTTTCATCAATGTCAGGTGAACCTACATTTACGTCCAAAATGTCTGCCCCCGCGTCTATCTGTTCAATTGCCTGAGACAAAATATAATTCATATCATTGTCTCTTAACGCCTGTTTAAATCTTTTCTTTCCTGTAGGGTTAATTCTTTCACCTACAATTCTTGGCTGGTCAACAACTACAGTCTTTAAAGGTGTACATACTGCAAGCTGTCTTGGTTTCTTTTTCACAACACTTGCGTTTACTGTTGCAACCATTTCTTTTAGTTTGGCTACATAAGCCGGTGTTGTACCACAACATCCACCAAGAACTTTTGCTCCGTATTTTACCATTTCCTTACATGTATCTGCAAATTCATCAGGTAAAACATTATATGTATTTGTAACAGGATCAGGCAAACCTGCATTAGCCTTTACTACAATTGGAACAGTTGTCCACTTAGAAATTTCTTCTACAATTGGTATTAATTCTTTAGGTCCAAGTGAACAGTTTACACCAAGTGCGTCTACTCCAAGCCCCTGTACTGTAAGACACATTGCTGAAACTGAACATCCTGTAAATGTTCTTTTGTTGTCTTCAAATGTCATTGTACACATAACCTGAAGGTCTGAATTTTCTTTTGCGGCAAGAATTGCTGCCTTAGTTTCCATTAAGTCTGTCATAGTTTCAATAACTATAATATCAGCTCCTGCATTTCTTCCTGCAATAACTTCTTCTTTAAAAATATCATACGCTTCCTCAAAAGAAAGACTTCCCGTAGGCTCTAGTAATTGACCTATAGGTCCCATATCTAAAGCAACAAGTGTTTCTGTCCCTTTGGCTGCTTCTTTTGCATTATTAATGGCTGTACCAATTAATTCATCAACTGAATATCCCGTATTAGCCATTTTGTATCTATTTGCACCAAAAGTATTGGCGTAAACAACATCCGAACCTGCATCTATGTATTGTTTATGTATATCTATAATCCAATCCGGCTTTGTTATGTTTAATGTTTCAGGTACAGTTCCAAGCTCCATTCCTTTTTGCTGAAGCATTGTTCCCATTGCACCATCCAACAATATAAAATCTTTGTCAAATATATTTTTATTTGCCACAGTTTTTTCCATCCTTTCTAAAGGTACATTTTTCTCTAAAATTACATAAGTCACAGCTTTTAACATTAGATACTTCTAAATTATGACCAAGTCCTATTATGCATGTTACCGACTTAGTAGGCACAAGAGTCATTCCACTGTTTACGCATACGCCTATTCTTCTTCCTGCATCTAATATATCAAGAAACTGTTTCTGACCTGTCAAAGGAAAATCTCCATATCCCAAGCCAAATCTCCATGTATGTTCATATTCCTTAAAATCTTCAAGAATTTCATCTTCCGCTTTGTTGCATACCTGTTCTATTACAGCAGACGCAAGACTGTCAGTAAACATGGCATCAGCCATTCCCCTAATCTGCATCTTTCTTATAAGTCCGTCAACTCCTGCTGAAAGAGTAGCACACATAAATATTACTTTTTCACAATTTTTCAAATGGTTGGCAATAGACTTTCCTTCCAATGTAAAATTAATCCCCGGAACCTGTCCATCTACCAAATCAAAAACTTTATATGTATATTTGCCTTCCATTACTGACTTAAGCTGGTCTGCACAATTATACAAAATCTCTTTCGTTTTCTCATCAGGAGTGCTGTTTCCATAGCCTAAATATCTTAAAGCTTCACTAAAATCTATATTGTCTATAATAATATTTCTCTGCTCTGACATTTTATTTTCCGCTCTTTAATATATTTTTTACACCTTCAGAAATTCTTCTTGCAACATATGGATCATTCATTGTATAAATATGAACTCCGTCAACTCCATGAGCTGCCAATTCAATAATCTGGTCAATTGCATATGAAATACCTGCATCACGCATGGCTTCATGATTATCTCCAAATCTCTGAAGAACTTTTGAAAGTTTTGCCGGAATACTTGCGCCACACATTGAAACCATTCTCTCAATCTGCTTTTTGTTTGTTACAGGCATAATTCCTGCTTCAATAGGAACATTAATTCCTGCTATTCTTGCTTTCTCCTGAAAATCAAAGAATACCTGATTATCAAAGAATAACTGTGAAATCAAATGGTCTGCCCCTGAATCAACTTTCTTCTTTAAGTTCTGAATATCTTCAATCATATTCGCTGCTTCCTGATGAACTTCAGGATAGCATGCACCTGAAATATTAAAACCTCTGTTTTTTGACATAATATACGCTGTTAAGTCTGATGCATATTTGAAATCTTTTTCAATAGCAAAATCAGGATTTACATCGCCTCTTAAAGCTAATATATTCTTTACACCTTTTTCATCTAATTCATCTAAAATTCTATCAATGCTTTCTTTAGTATTATATAAACATGAAAGATGGGCTATTGTTTCAGTTCCTAATTCATTTTTAATATATGAGCATAAGTCAATTGTTGTCGCATTTGCAACGCCTTTTCCACCTGCTCCATAAGTTACACTGATAAAATCAGGGTTTAAGTTTTTTAACTCATTTAATGTTGAATATATTGTTTCTATACCACTTTCCTTTTTTGGTGGAAAAACCTCAAAAGAAAATACTGTGTGTTCTTTTTTAAATAAATCTGCAATGTTCATTAATCTCTGTCTCCTCTTCTTTTGTTTTTATGGTTTGCAGCAAAACAGATTAAATCCTACCAAAAGACATATTACTATTATGCACACCACAAAAAATGTACTCTCTATTAACAATGAAAGCGTCATTCCAACTGCAAGCCAAAATAACGCAAATCCACATAGTTTATGCATAACTCTTCCTAATTTATTTTTTATAATATTAGCATATGCATATAATTAGTTTTTAGTCGTTAATATCTTCATCCATTTCCTCAAAGTCACTAAAATCATCTTTTACATCATTCTTTGAAGTGAACTTGTTTACCACATCAGGTACCATATCAATAATCCTTGATAATCCATCCTGATCTTTAATACTGATAAGCTTAGATGAACCATCCTTAATAACCAAAACAGCGCTTGGTACTATCTTTCCCCCAACTCCGCCTGATCCTGTTTCTCCTTTTGAAAAAGTACCTATTCCCATTCCAAAAGAAACATCAGCCATAGGAAGGATTATTGTATCTCCTACCACAACCGGTTCTCCAACAACAGACTTTGTTGTAATAAATTTTTCCATTGCCTTTAATAAATCATCTGTAGGTTTTTTGTTATCTGCCATAATAATGCCTCCCTAAATAAATTTCTTTATAATTCTCTTTATATTTTCATTAAAATAAAATTTCAAACAATATACTATAACCACGCCTAAGTAAATATGTCCCTTAAAAATAATGTCACCTTTAAACACTTTATTTTCAAAATCAGGATAAACCTTAAACCTTTTAGGATTAATATTAAATATTCCATATATCATTCCAAGAGCGCCTAATGCCTCTCCCGTTAAATAACTTTCTTCAAATCCCATATATAGATTGCCTTTTATCCTGTTAGGAGCTAAATGCTTTAGAAGTTTTAGAACCATTTTTTTGCCATAAGCATAAACCTCTTTTGTTGTCTTTGAAGTTATAAATTGCTTAACGGTTTTAACCTGATTTATTATTTCATCTATACTGTTCTTTTTATTTTTTGCATTTTCTTTTATATTATGAATTTTATCTTTTATATTTTCTACAATTTTCTTTATTCTTTGTTTTAATTTTTTAAAGGAAATCTGCATTCTTGTTATAAAAGACTTCTTTTCTTTTTTTCTATTATTTGTTTCTGTAGTTTTCTTTGAATCTTCACTTTTTATATTCTCATTATTTTGATTTTTTACATCAGTCTCTTCCAAATTGGAATTTTGAATTTCCTGCTCTTTTTCATTTTTGGAAGTTCCAATTTGTTTAATGCCAGTTTCTTTAACACTATCCTCTTTCAATTCATCCTGTGACTTTTCTTCTTCATTCTTCGGTGATTGCTTCTCAGACTGATTTTTTCTTTTTTCTTTTTTCTTTTTTTCTTTTGTTTCAGAAGATTTTATTTTTATTCCTAATAGTCGGATATTATAATGTATCTCTGTGTTCTCAATCCATAATCTGCAATGTAGCAGATGAAAAAGCCATCCGGCTCTTATATTACCGATTATTTTTTTCTCTTCAATATTTCCATTTACTTTTCCTACATATGTTATAGGAAAAAACAAAATAAGTAAAGCAAGCCCCAGAATAGATAATACAATAATACCAATTATTTTTAAAATAAGTAATAATATATGTACCATAGGCTACTCTTCTCTCTTGCTTCTTTCTTCATTCATAAGATTCAATATATAGTCTTTCACTTTGCATCCTCCCGTGGAATTTAGACAATCCATTATTATTAATTGTACCATATCCATTGCCTCTTCCCTACCTTCGGCAATTCCAACAATTACAATATCTGAATCCTTATACCATTTCTGAGTAAGTACATTAGATGGATAGATGTCAAGTACATCATAATCATTAAAAGGCAATGTAATGACATATTTATTAAACTGTTGTTTACCCCTTTTAATTTTCCACATAACCTGTCTCTTTTTGTCTAACAGATTATATCCAACATACAAATCATCATACCATCTCATACTTATCTCCAATAATCAATCTGCAAATATATTACAACTGATTATTCTTCCATTATTCCATTTAAAATTTCAATACAAGCTAGTTTTTCAGCCTTATCATTACATACTGACAATGTATTATAAATATAATCCTGTAATTCACTAATATTATTGAAAAATACAGGAAGTTCTGCAATTGAAGCTGACATTACGGCTCTGTTAATCAATTTCTCGTTATCTGCAAACAACTCAGTATATTCCTTGTAAAGCTCTTCTTCCTTAGCCTTTACATATTCTTCGTCGGCTGTAGTATTGTCCTCATCAACTGTAAGTTCCATAAACATACTGTCTGAATTAAGCCTTGGAAGTTTGTATACCACATCATATACATCCTTTAAACCAAGTTTTTCAATGTTTTCACTATAACTTTCCATAATCTGGTCTGTTATATCATAGGAAGATAACTTAGGATATAATTCTTCCTGAGTTCCCTCAAGAATTACAAACATATCCTCTATTTCTTCTAATGATTTAGGACTAAACTTGCCTAAGAATAAAAGGTTTGTATCTTTTATAATCTCTGTACACCCCTTAACAATATTATCATCTAACTGATTTTCATAAGTATATAAGACAATAAGCAAATCATTTAAGATTTCCTGAATCATCATATTTGAGTTCATTAAGTCTTCCATATATTCTGAAACTTTAGCAATATTAGCCATCATTTCATCATACTGCTCTTTTGTTATTTTCTTAAACTTAACCTCTTTAAATTCTTTAAAGAAATCGTCTAAGTAAGGGTAATTAACAGTCATTGTTTCTGTATTTTCAAGCATTGCTGTTGTTTTTAACATATATAAGAAATTCTTAAGACTTTCCTTAGTTCCACCCTTATAAATGCTAAGGCCGTTAGATAACATTTCGAAAAACTTATTTTTTGTAAGTCTAACAGGAAGCTGTCCTATTACCTGACTTATCTTTCTGTTAATTGCCATATTATCTTCATCTTCAAGAATAAACTGCATTAATCTTCTTGTAATGTTCTCATCACTATATCCTGACGGATAATCGTCATCTCTGAATCTGTATTCAACTCTGTTTAATGCATGTTCATAGATGTTAAACTTGTCAACATAACAGGTAAGATCCTGAACCCTCTCAATAATTCCATCTCTAAGTTTTTCTAACTTTTCAATGTTTTCAGAAATCTTCTCACTTTCCCCATTCATTAATTCTTCAATAATTAAATTAATTGTAGCAAGACCAGACATATTCTCTGTACTTAAAAGACTTTCATCTTCTAAAGTCATTGTGTAATATGTGTAATAATTCATTGCCAAACGGATATTTGCATATTTGTTATTTATTTCCATAAATGGTCCACAATATGCTTTTAAGTTTTCATCTACGTGTTTGTTCTTTAATAATTCGCCTACTATCTTTTTCACTTTTTTTCTTTCCTTAAACGTTTATTGCTTATTTTATTACACAGATTGCTACGCGCTTCGCGCTTTCGCAATCCACCCCGATTATTCGCATATCGTGAAGCTTACGCTCCACTTTTATGCTCATATCCGGGCGTGTCCCAAGGTCGTTTTCCCACCATTGTGCAAGCACAGGTGGGATAAGACCTTTTGACACTGTAATCCTTACTTCATTATGTCTGAAAAATCGAATGTAGCAAAATAATCTGCAGGTGTTTCTGCTCTACGAATCATTTCTACACTTCCATCTTCCTTTAATAATAATTCTGCTGAACGAAGTCTTCCGTTGTAGTTATATCCCATTGAGAAGCCATGTGCTCCCGTGTCATGAATATAAATGAAATCTCCCATGTCAATCTTTGGAAGTTCTCTGTCAACTGCAAATTTGTCATTATTTTCGCAAAGACTACCAACCACGTCATATACATGGTCTTTTGGCTGGTCTTCCTTACCCATTACTGTAATATGGTGATATGCACCATACATTGCAGGTCTCATCAAGTTTACTGCACAGGCATCAACACCAATATATTCTTTATAAATATGTTTCTCATGTACTGCCTTAGTAACCAATGCGCCGTAAGGTCCCATCATAAAACGTCCCATTTCTGTGTAAATAGCAATATCATCCATTCCTTCAGGTTTAAGAATTTCTTCGTATACCTTTCTTACACCTTCACCAATTGCCATAATGTCATTTGGTTCCTGATCAGGTCTGTAAGGGATACCAACACCACCTGAAAGGTTAATAAACTTAATGTCTGCTCCTGTTTCTTTTTCAAGTTTAACTGCAAGTTCAAAAATTGTTCTTGCAAGCATTGGGTAATATTCATTAGTTACTGTGTTGCTGGCAAGGAATGCATGAATGCCAAAGTTCTTAACTCCCTTAGCCTTTAAAATCTTAAATGCTTCAACTATCTGTTCAGGGGTCATTCCGTACTTAGCATCTCCAGGGTTATCCATAATACCGTTACATACTTCAAAAACTCCACCTGGATTATATCTACAGCTTACTGTTTCAGGAATTCCACATTCTGCTTCCATATAATCAATCATTGTAATGTCATCAAGGTTGATAATTCCCCCTAAATCATCACAATATTTAAATTCTCCTGCAGGTGTTTCGTTTGATGAAAACATAATTTCATCATTTCTAAATCCAAGCTTATCAGCTATCATTAATTCTGTGTATGATGAACAGTCAACACCACATCCTGCTTCTTTAAGCTTTTTAATAATAAATGGATTTGGTTCAGCCTTTACTGCAAAATATTCTCTAAAACCCTTATTCCATGAAAACGCTTCGTTTACTTTTCTTGCATTCTCCATAAATCCTTTTTCATCATAAATATGAAAAGGTGTTGGGTATGTCTTTTCAATCTCCTTTAACTGTTCAAGTGTTACAAATGGTTTCTTTTCCATGATTTTTCAGTCCTCCTATTATTGTGTATATTATAATGATTACAAAAATCAATTACATATGCTTATGTGTAAACAAATGATCCTGGCAATATTCTTTGTTGCCTGAGCATTTAGAACAATATCTAAATGTCAAATTAGGATCATCTAATTCCGTTCTGCCACAGACTGCACACTTATGTCTTGCACCATTCTGGTAAGTCTGATTCTGTCTTGCTCTGTTAACCTGCTGCCTGTACTGTCTCTTACGCTTTGCCTGAGCCACACTAAAGGCTCCTCCATTCTTTTTAAGAGAAATAAAATATAATATAAAGTTAAGCAACGACATAACAATAAGTACCGTTGTAATAATTGCAAGCACATATGTCCCAATCTGTCTTGCATAACTAAAAGCGTTGTAAATGTCAATTAAGATATATGCTCCATACAATACTCCAAACCACTTAATCTTAATAGGTATAATGAAGTACAACATAAGTTGCTCTTCCGGATAAGTTGCCGCAAAAGCTAAGAATATGGACATATTAATGTAATAAGTACTTACATAAGCACCAATGTAGCTTCCTAATGTTTGACTTGAAAATGTATCTTTATAAACAAATGTCAAAACTACGTATAAAACAATTGCACCTACAACTGTAAATATGAGACCTGATATAAGATAAACATTATATCTGTACGTTCCCCATGTTCTTTCCAAAGTCTGTCCCAACTGATAATAAAGAATCAGCATAATTATTGTGAAGATACTTAATTCCTCCGGCATTGTTAAAACCCATGTTACTATACGCCATATCTGTCCGTGCAAAATCATATACGGATTAAATGTTAAAAGACCATACAATGTAGGATTTACTAAACTAACCATATATCCAATAACATATCCTGCTATTAAATATAAGGTAAGATTCTTTATAGCATACTTGCCGTATTTTCTTTCAAAATTAGAAATCATAAATTCTCCTCTGCCTTTCACCAAAAAGATATTGCAAAAAATATGTAATCTGCAACCTCTCTTCAAATAATAAACCAATTTACAGTATAATTTCCAAACCACTGTTTGTCAAACTACTTTCAATGTTTTTAATGGGATTTTCAACATATTTTCCATACATTTCTTTTTATTTGTTTTAATGTCTAAATAATATTACATTTTATTCATTTTTAGACATAGGCTTTTAACATTTTGTCTATTTTTGTTGGGTTGTTTTTTCTTATTAATTATATTATAATATAGAAATTCGCGTAAATACTTTTATTAAATATGAAAAAGATACGTTATTGAGCTAAAATTTTTAATTAAAATCACTGTAATAACTTTACTGATTTTAATGATTAGATTTCAATTATAAGTGCTTTAATGGCTTATTAAGGCATTAGGAGGAAAAAAATGAATGAATTAGAATATTACAGTCTTGGTATTGACATCGGTTCTACCACAGTAAAAATTGCAATCCTTGACAAGAATAATGATGTTGTTTTTTCTGATTACAAAAGACATTATGCAAATATTCAGGAAACTTTGGCTTCTCTTCTTAAAGAAGCTAAAGACAAATTAGGAAATATAGAATTATCACCAATGATTACAGGTTCAGGTGGACTTGCCCTTTCAAATCACTTGAAAGTACCTTTCGTTCAGGAAGTTGTTGCCGTAGCTTCAGCCCTTGAAGATTATGCACCTCAGACTGACGTTGCCATCGAACTTGGTGGTGAAGATGCAAAGATTATTTATTTCACTAACGGTATTGAACAGCGTATGAATGGTATTTGTGCCGGTGGTACAGGTTCTTTCATAGATCAGATGGCTTCTCTTTTACAGACAGATGCCAGTGGTTTAAATGAATATGCCAAGAATTATCAGGCTATTTATCCTATTGCTGCCCGTTGTGGTGTTTTTGCAAAAACAGATATTCAGCCTTTAATTAACGAAGGTGCTACTAAGGAAGATTTAGCCGCTTCTATTTTTCAGGCTGTTGTTAACCAGACTATTTCAGGTCTTGCCTGTGGTAAACCTATCCGTGGAACAGTTGCTTTCCTTGGTGGACCACTTCACTTTTTACCTGAATTAAAGAATGCATTTATCAGAACTTTAAAATTAGATGATGAGCATATTGTTGCACCTGAACATTCTCATTTGTTTGCTGCAATCGGTTCTGCTCTTAACCATTCTGAAAATGTAAAAGTTAACATTTCTGATTTATATGAACAGTTATCTAAAGGTATAAAGATGTCTATGGAAATTAAACGTCTTGATCCTTTATTTAATAACGAAAGAGAATATAAGGAATTTACTGAAAGACACAATAAGGACTGTGTTAAAAAAGGAGATCTTGCTACATACAAAGGCAATTGCTATTTAGGTATTGATTCAGGTTCTACTACAACTAAAGCTGCTTTGGTTGCCGAGGATGGAACCCTTCTCTACTCATACTATAGTGGTAACAACGGTAATCCTTTACAGACTATTATTGATGCAGTTAAAGATATTTACAAGAAGCTTCCTGCTGACGCACATATTGTACGTTCATGTTCAACAGGTTATGGTGAAGCTCTTATTAAGAACGCTTTATTGCTTGATGAAGGTGAAGTTGAAACTGTTGCCCACTATCATGCAGCAGCTTTCTTTGAGCCACAGGTTGACTGTATTCTTGATATTGGCGGACAGGATATGAAATGTATTAAGATTAAAAACAATTCTGTAGACAGCGTTCAGCTTAATGAAGCCTGCTCTTCAGGTTGTGGTTCTTTCATTGAAACTTTTGCCAAATCATTAAATTACTCTGTTCAGGATTTTGCTAAGGAAGCCTTATTTGCAAGTAATCCTACTGACCTTGGTACAAGATGTACTGTATTTATGAACTCTAATGTTAAGCAGGCACAGAAAGAAGGCGCTACTGTTGCAGATATTTCTTCAGGTCTTGCTTATTCAGTTATAAAAAATGCTTTATACAAAGTTATTAAAATTTCTGACGCAAAGGATTTAGGACGTAAGGTTGTTGTTCAGGGTGGTACATTCTACAACGATGCAGTTCTTAGAAGTTTTGAAAAAATTGCAGGTTGCCAAGCTATTCGCCCGGATATTGCAGGTATTATGGGTGCTTTCGGTGCTGCTCTTATTGCAAAAGATAGATATAAAGGACAGGAAACTACTATCCTTTCATTGGAACAGTTAGAATCTTTTGATTACACTACTTCAATGACAAGATGTAAGGGATGTACTAACGCATGTCTTCTTACAATTAATAAATTCTCTGACGGACGTAGATTTATTAGTGGTAACAGATGTGAGAAAGGTATTGGTGGTGTTAAGAACAAAGACCACATTCCAAACCTTTTTGAATATAAATATCATAGAATGTTTGATTATGAACCTTTGGCTCCTGAAAACGCTCCACGAGGTGTTGTTGGTATTCCAAGAGTTCTAAATATGTACGAAAACTTCCCATTTTGGGCAACATTCTTTAAAGAATTAGGATACAGTGTAATGCTTTCTCCTAAGTCATCACATAAGATTTACGAAATGGGTATTGAATCAATTCCTAGTGAATCTGAATGTTATCCTGCTAAGATTTCTCATGGACATATTGAGTGGTTATTACAAAACGGTGCAAAATTTATTTTCTATCCATGTATTCCATATGAGAGAAATGAAACACCTGATGCTAACAACCATTACAACTGTCCTATTGTTACATCTTATGCTGAAAATATTAAGAACAACGTTGAAGCTTTAGAAGATTCTTCAATTAATTTTATGAATCCTTTTATGGCATTTACAAATGAAGAAATTCTTACAAAACGACTTGTTGAAGAATTTACAGCTCTTGGCATTAAAGAAGATGAAATTAAGAATGCTTCTCACAAAGCATGGGATGAACTTATTGCTTCACGTAATGACATGATGAAAAAGGGTGAAGAAACTCTTAAATATATGGAAAAAACAGGACGTAGAGGTATTGTTCTTGCCGGTCGTCCATACCACGTTGATCCTGAAATTAACCACGGTATTCCTGAAATGATTAACTCATATGGTCTTGCTGTTCTTACAGAAGATTCAGTTTCACATCTTGCTGATGTTGAAAGACCTTTAATTGTTTCTGACCAGTGGATGTATCACTCACGTCTTTACAAAGCCGCAAACTTTGTTAAAACAAGAGATGATCTTGATTTGATTCAGTTAAACTCTTTTGGTTGTGGTTTGGATGCAGTTACAACAGACTGTGTAAGTGATATTCTTACAAAATCAGGAAAGATTTACACAGTATTAAAGATTGATGAAGTTAACAACCTTGGTGCTGCAAGAATCAGAGTTCGTTCTTTACTTGCTGCAATTAGGGAACGTAGCGAAAATCATTTTGAACGTTACATTCAGCCTTCATCATTTAATAAAGTTGAATTTACTAAGCAGATGCGTGATGACAATTATACTATTCTTTGTCCTCAGATGAGTCCAATTCATTTCACAATGTTACAGGCTGCATTTAATGCTTGCGGATATAATTTTGAGGTAATGGAAAGTAACAAATCATGTATTGACACCGGTTTAAAATATGTTAACAATGATGCATGTTATCCTTCTCTTATAGTTGTTGGTCAGATAATGAATGCTCTTCTTTCCGGCAAATATGATTTGAGCAAAACTGCCGTAGTTATTTCTCAGACAGGTGGTGGATGTCGTGCTACTAACTATATTGGATTTATAAGAAGAGCTTTGGAAAAAGCCGGTATGTCCCAAATTCCTGTATTGTCATTGAGTTTAAGTGGACTTGAACATCATAGCGGTTTCAAAATCACTCCAAAGCTTGCACTAAAAGCTGTTGAAGCCTGCCTCTATGGTGACTTATTTATGCGTGTTGTTTACAGAACAAGACCTTACGAAGTTAATCCTGGAGAAACTAATGCTTTACATAAAAAATGGGAATACAAGCTTTGCAAAGAGCTTTCAGATAATAGTTTTGGGATTCATCGTTTCAAGAAGAATATGAAGAAGATTGTTGAAGAATTCGATGCTATTCCTGTAAAAGATATTAAGAAACCTAGAGTTGGTATTGTAGGTGAAATTCTTGTTAAGTTCTCTCCTACAGCTAACAATAACTTAGTTGAATTGCTTGAATCAGAAGGTGCCGAGGCTGTTATGCCTGACCTTGTTGACTTCTTCCTTTATGGATTTAGAAATGCAACATTTAAGGTTGAAAAATTAGGTTTTGACAAGAGTATTATTAGAATGAATAACCTTGGAATTAAAGCTATTGAATGGATGAGAGGTTCTGCAAAGAAAGCTCTTATAGAAAGTAAGCACTTTACTCCTACTGCTGATATTTGGGAAATGAGTAAAATGGCTGAAGATGTTGTTTCAATAGGTAACCAGACTGGTGAAGGATGGTTCTTAACAGGTGAAATGCTTCACTTAATCCACGACGGTGTTCCAAACATTGTTTGTACACAGCCTTTCGCTTGTCTTCCTAACCACATCGTTGGTAAGGGTGTTATTAAGAAACTTCGTGCACAGCATCCTGAAGCAAACATCGTAGCCGTTGACTACGATCCTGGTGCCAGTGAAGTTAACCAGCTTAACCGTATCAAATTAATGCTTGCAACAGCAAACAAAAAGATTGGAAAGAAATAGGCTTTATAGGTTTAGAATTGAATAAATTGATATATTAGTATTTTAATATTTTATAAAAGGGCTACCGCGATGGATAGCCCTTTTATTTTTACATATCTATCTTTGTTGTCCACTTGCTTACATCCCAGATGTCTGTTGCCCATTCTTCATAGAAGTCCGGTTCGTGACACACCATTAAAACACTGCCTTTATATGTCATAAGAGCACGCTTTAATTCGTCCTTTGCATCTACGTCAAGGTGGTTTGTGGGCTCGTCAAGAAGAAGGATGTTGCTTTCTCTATTTATTAGCTTGCACAGATAGTTTCTACTTATGCAATTATGATATTTATTTAATATCTTTTCAACTATATATTTTCAATCTGCCAGTCAATAGGTTCAACACCGTTAGCTTTTAAAAATTCGTTTGCCTTGCTGAAATGTTTGCAACCAAAGAATCCCCTATATGCTGACAATGGACTTGGATGTGGTGCTTTCAAGACCAAATGCTTAGGATTAGTTAACATCTTAGCTTTTCTGCCGGCAGGTGCGCCCCACAAAAAGATAACTATAGGTCTGTCCTGAGCATTTACAGCTTCAATTACTGCATCTGTAAACTGTTCCCATCCTTTTCCCTGATGAGAGTTAGCCTGATGGGCTCTTACAGTAAGAACTGTGTTAAGCAACAACACTCCCTGGTCTGCCCATTTCTTTAAATATCCATTATTAGGAATATAACAACCTAAGTCATCATGCAATTCCTGATAAATATTTTTAAGTGAAGGAGGTATGTCGTTACCCGGCAAAACAGAAAAACTCAAACCATGAGCCTGATGCACATTATGATATGGATCCTGTCCCAAAAGCAAAACTTTTACATCTTTAAGAGGTGTAAAATGAAATGCATTAAAAATATCATCTGCAGGTGGATATACCACTGTAGTACTGTATTCATTTTTTACAAACTCGAATAAATCTTTATAATATGGCTTTGAAAACTCCTTCTTTAAAGGCACAAGCCAATCGTTATCTATCATTGACATTTCCTATTCCTCGTTTCAATATTACCTTCATTATTGATAATTTGTATTATTTTTCATATTATCCTTTGTTAAATTACACCCTAACCGGTGTATCTACATTATAACTTTGTCCTGTTACTTTCCTATTATTCTTTCCACAAATTCCTTATTGCAGAAAACCTTTACGGCATGTTTTCTCATTTCTATTTCAAAATGAGTATCTGTTACCATTTCTCCGTCAACATTAAAAGTGTATCTCTTATCGCTGTCAATAACCACCTTTTCCCCTTGATATTTCTTAATCTTCGGAGATTTTTCATGCTTTGCGCTTAGCAGTTTTACAAACAATGGTAAAACCTTAACCTTTGGCATTTTTTCCACAAAATATACATCAAATAATCCATCGTCAAGTGTAGCGTGGGGTGCCATTCTAAAACCTCCACCATAATATTGACCATTGCATATGGCAAGTATTGTGCATTGGTTTTCAAAACTTTGATTATCGTCTATCTGTACTTTTACTTTTTTAAATTTATATTTAATAAAAGTATACAAAATGCTGGCATTGTAGCGCTGGCTTACCGGAATCCATTTCTTCTTCCTAATCCATGAAATATTGTTAGCCACATCAGCATCAAGTCCTACACAGGCAACATTAACAAAATGTCTTCCATTAATAATTCCAAAATCAAAATCATGTATTCCGTCATCATATTGGCTAAGTGTTCTTTCAAAATCATTTCCACTGCCTGTTGGAATATTTCCAAGAATCTTATTCTTAGAACCTGCCAACCCGTTTAGAACTGCATTTAAATTCCCATCTCCACCGACAGAAAAAACAACACATTCTTCATCAGGTATTTTTTTTGCAAACTTCTTTGCATCCCCTGCATTATGTGTATAGAATATTTTGTATTTAATTTTTTCTTTTGAACATTCCTTTAAAATCCTCTGTTCAAACTGATTTGTGTCTATTTTTCCACTGTTAGGATTAATAATAAAATAATATTTCATCTTTAAGTATCTACGTTTCTACAAACGTACCGGCACTCCCTTACCATCTAAATAATGTTTTAAATCATTAATTTCTAATTCTTTGTAATGGAATAATGAGGCTGCAAGAGCTGCGTCAGCCTTTCCCTCTGTTAATGCATCATAAAAATGCTCCATAGTTCCAGCTCCACCTGAAGCAATAACAGGAACAGAAACATTTTCAGCTATAATCTTTGTAAGTTCAATGTCATAGCCCTGCTTCACTCCGTCACAATCCATACTTGTAAGCAAAATCTCTCCTGCTCCAAGTTTATCAACCTTCATTGCCCATTCAACAGCATCCATGCCCATATCGACACGTCCACCGTTCTTGTATATATTCCAGCCACTACCATCTTCACGTCTCTTAGCATCAATGGCAACTACAACGCACTGACTTCCAAACTTGTCAGCCGCTTCACTTATAAGATTAGGATTCATAATAGCTGATGAATTAATTGAAATCTTGTCAGCGCCCTCTCTTAAAAGTTCCTTAAAATCGTCCACAGTTCTAATTCCTCCACCAACAGTAAACGGAATAAAAACCTGTTCTGCCACTCTTCTTACCAAATCCGTAACAGTATGTCTATGGTCAGAAGACGCAGTAATATCTAAAAATACAAGTTCATCCGCTCCTGCCTTGTTATAAGCTTTTGCAACTTCAACAGGATCACCTGCATCTCTTAAATCCACAAAATTAGTACCTTTTACAACTCTATTGTTATTTACATCCAAACATGGAATAATTCTCTTTGTATGCATATTTCTCTCCCAAATCTATATTATAACGCCGCAAAATTCTTTAAAATCTGAAGTCCTACATCACCACTCTTTTCAGGGTGAAACTGGCATGCAAAAACATTACCACTTTCAACAGATGCATGAATATGTGTAACATAATCTGTTGAAGCCTTAACTATCTGCTCATCTTCTGCTTCCAAATAATATGAATGTACAAAATAAACATAAGACTGTTCTTCAATGCCTTTAAATAATCTTCCGTTATTAGTAAGTTCCAAAGAGTTCCATCCAATATGTGGAATCTTAAATCCCGGCTTGTCAGGTATTCTAAGAATCTTTCCTTTTAAAATTCCAAGTCCTTCCACTCCCGGAGTTTCATCACTGCTTTCGAATAAAAGCTGAAGTCCTAAGCATATTCCAAGAAAAGGTGTGTTATTTTCCACAACCTTATTGATTGTATCAATAAGATCATAATCTCTCAATTTCTCCATTGCATCTCCGAAAGAACCAACTCCCGGAAGAACTACCTTATCTGCTGAAAGAATAACATCCTTGTCTCTTGATACTACAGTATCTTCTCCTATATACTGAAATGCCTTCTCCACGCTTTTAATGTTGCCTGCATCATAGTCAATAATTGCTATCATTTATTCAGTCCCTTTCTCCAATGAATTGCAATCAAGCTCAAACCAAAATTCAACACCATCCGGTCTGTTAATTGCTCCACATTTCTTTTCGTGTCTGTCCATAATGGCTTTAACTATAGATAATCCTATACCGTTGCCACCATAAGCTCTTGTTCTTGCTTTGTCAACTTTATAAAACTTGATCCAAATATTATCAAGCTCATTTTCAGGAATATTTTTTCCTGTGTTAAACACAGACACTCTTACTATATCATTTTTTTCCTGAATTTTCACTTGAATTATTCTATTTTCGTCAACATGATTTAAAGCATTACTTAAATAATTAGTAATAACCTCTTCAATCTGGAACTCATCTGCCCAAACGTAAATAGGTTCCATTTGATTAAATTCAATATTAACCTGCTTTTCATTAGTCTTAATTTGCATAGAATGAATTACACCTGCAATCACAGATATAATATCAAATCTTTCCATATTTACACTTCCGTCACCGAACTCCAGCTGGTTTAATGTAAGAAGATTCTTAACCATCTTATTCATCTTGCCGGCTTCATCAATAATAACATCGCAGTAGTAATCCATATCCTCCGGATTATCACTTATACTTTCCTGAAGTCCCTCTGCATAACCCTGAATAAGTGCAATTGGTGTTTTTAATTCGTGAGAAACATTTGAAATAAATTCTTTTCTCATCTCATCTACTTCTTCCTTCTTTGCAATATCCTTGTGAAGTTGCAAATTGGCAGATTTAAGCTCTGAAATTGCCGTTTCCAGCTTATCTGACATTTCGTTCATACTTTCTCCAAGTACACCTATTTCATCATCTCTCTCATCTGCATATTTTACATTAAAATCAAGTTCTGACATTCTTTTTGAAATATCAGCTAACTGCAAAAGAGGCTGTGTATACTTTCTTGTTATCCCAATAATAATAATTGTTGTTACAAGAATAAGTGATATTCCAACACCTAAATAAAACTTATTTGCAATAGCTATACTTTCCCTAAAGCTTTCCACTGACATTCTTATAACTACATAATTGCCTGATGCCAGTCCTCCTGACAATTCATAATATTGATTGGCCGAAAATCTGTCTACGGTAGACTGAATTGTATATTTGTCGTTCTTTTCAATAACCCTTGGTTCCTCTTTCTGCTTAATATTACTACCAAAAATCATATCACGCCAACGGTCTGCAAGCATTTTTCCTGCACCATAGTCATAAACAGAATCTCCCGCACTATCTACAACAATCATTGTGGCACCGGCTTTTTCACAAATATTATTCAGCGTTGAAATATTGTCGCTATCCTTAAGATTTTCATCATCTTTGATTATTTTTATAAACTCATTGTAAACTTTCTTAATAGAATCTTGCTTTGTTTTCTTATAATACTTGCTTAAGAAAAAGCTGCTAAATATACTAGCAGCAATCAGGGATAATCCCATGATTGCCACTATAATTACGGTCATCTTGTAACCGATGGTATGTTTCATTTTATTCTTATCTATATCCTTCATTAGTTAACCTCGAATTTGTATCCCATGCCCCAAATTGTAACTATGTATTTGCCACATTCTCCAAGCTTATTTCTTAGTTTTTTAACGTGGGTATCAATAGTTCTTGCATCTCCAAAATAATCATAATTCCATACATTATTAAGAATATTCTCTCTTGATAAAGCAATTCCTTTATTTTGTATGAAATATGATAACAATTCAAATTCCTTAAAACTAAGTTCAATAGGTTCACCCTTTACTGTAACAATATGAGCCGCCTTGTTTATTTCAATATCTCCAGCCTGTTCAATCTGATCCTGACCTATATTATTAGTTCTTCTAAGGATTGCATCAACTCTTGCCACAAGAATTCTCGGACTGAACGGTTTTGAAATGTACTCGTCAACTCCAAGTTCAAAACCAAGTAACTCATCACTTTCCTCGCTCTTTGCTGTCAGCATAATAATTGGAACCTTAGAAATCTTTCTAATCTCCCTGCAGGCTTCCCATCCATCCATCTTAGGCATCATAACATCCAAAATAATAAGGTCAATATCATTACTCTCCACGAACACATCTACGGCTTCTTCACCGTTGGATGCTTCCACTACTTCATATTGTTTTCTTACAAGAAAGTCTCTTACAAGCTTTCTCATTCTATCTTCATCATCTACAACAAGAATCTTTAATTGTTTCATAATATTCCTCCACAGCATTTTTAGATAATTGGCAAAACCTAATCCCCCGAGAAAAATTTATTGCAAACACGTTGATTTTTTCTCCTAGTGATTATATTAATTATCTTTTATACTAATATTAAACCAATAATCTGTGTATATTTAATGAACTACTCTGAATCTTTTTTGTATTACATTTAAAATAAATCAAGCATATTATCCAGATATATTTTTTCCCTAACATTTATATGGTATTCAGGCTTTGTCATATAATACAATAAAAATTCTAATATCAACGCACTTCCAAGACTTCTGCCTTCAATTTTAAAGTTAGAAAATCCCATAGGAACATATTTATTTTCAATGTCACCTATGCTTATAAATCCCGGATTTTTCATTGCTTCTGAAAAGCGATACCCCTTTTCAGCGGTAGGTGACTTACATATATGCTCCTTTTGATTTTCTCCTAAGTTTTTTCGGCTTACAGCTTCGTAACAGTTCTTCCTATCCTTACATCCAAACCAACAACATTCGTTGCACAAAAACTCTACTTTACTTTTCTGAGTCTGAGTTAATCCTTCTAAATTTTCAAAGTCTTTATTTAATCGAAAATCCGGTACAACATAACTAAATTCTTTCCTGTCAACTTTGCTTTTAAACTCTTCAAAATCCGTTATTACTTTTGTGGTTGATGATACAAAATAAAAATTCGGATATTTATTTTTCAAATAATTCAAAAGTAAATCCGAATGTACAATTATGCCACTCTGCGCTTTGCTTTCTTTATAAAACATTTCACATAAATCGTTGCACCTCTTGTCTGAAAGATGCTCTTCTCTTAACAATGAATTGCTAAATGTAAGCCTTGGAGAAATGTTGTATTCATTCATAAGTTTTAATACAACTTTAGCATTGCACTCTCCAAAACCTGCACGACCGCCGCCCCAAAGACAGTCTGCCGGGGCACCGTATATCGAACCAATTTCACACCAATCATAAAAATATTCTCTATGTTCTCTAAACAAGGGCAAAAACACACTATAAAAATCATAAAATTCAAACAAGCCCGGAAGATGAAAATATATCATTTTTCTATAACCTTCTTCACTAATTGCCATGCCACACTTCCTTCATATCCGATTTTTTTTCCAATAAGTTTTGAGCCACAATACGGGCAATAACTAAAATGCAATCTATGTTGCCTCCATTCTTTAACTAAATTTAAATATATCATACCACACTTTCCACTAAACAACATATTTCCTTCGCTTAAATATATTACTTACAGCACTATCCTTAGTCTTCCAAATAAACTTTGCAAAAGTTGTTGACAAGTTTACTTGGCAACATTATTTAATTACAGTGAAAGAAAAAGGCGCTAGTTAAAACTAACGTCTTGTAAAGTCTGGGATTACTCATTATCTTTTTTAAAGAAAATTTTTAATAATTTCTATTGCTTCCATCCAGATATATTCTAGACATTTTTCAACGAATCTTGCATCCCTTGCTCTTACGTTTAACATCTTTGCCTGATCCGCTAATATCACACCTTTTACACTTGTGGAATCGTCAAGATTCACATGAAAAGGATGTGATTTATCAGTGTTTGTAATAGGACAAACCATAATTAATGAGCTATGCTCATTTAATAAAGTGTTGCTGACGACCAAGGCTGGTCGTCTTCCATTTTGTTTTATGACCCTGCTGAGGGTTAAAATTCATAATAATAATATCACCTTGTTCAAAAGTTACCAATATTCATCACCTTTAGGAGCTCCTGCATCTACTTCTTGTGTACTTTCTACATAGATTTCATCAATTGGTTTTTGATAGAAAGCTTCTAACCTTTCTTGTAAATTAGTATATTTTGGATATTTAATTTTCTTAATAACCATTTCCCCATTGTATATGTTAATCTCCACATTGTCATTTTCTCTTAAATGCATTAAATTAGTTATTTCTTTTGATAATCGTAATCCTTGACTATTTCCCCATTTTTTTACAGCTGTTTGAGCAGTAAAGCTTTTTTGTTCCATAGCATTTGACATCATATTAAATTCCTCCGTTTTTTTAAAAAAGTATATACATTGTCAATAAAAAATTCATAACCTTATTTTTAGTATTTTTATAACGAGAAAATCTAGTTGAACAATACTAGCAACATGCTATAATGAACTTAAACAAGGAACTGAAAGTTAGATAAAACCTAACTGCCGGTTATGTTTGAGTTAAAAATAACGTCCTACACTTTGAACACGGCAAGGGCGTTATTTTTTTGCATTAATGATAGCTAATACAAGTGTAAATACCATTTGCTCAGTATCGTTTTCACTAAACATTGCTGTTAGTGTTCCGTCAGCATCATTATCCCATTTTACTTCAAGGATAACTGTATTATCTGACCTGACAAAAACATTTACGTTATATAATATAATCTTTTGTGTTGTCTCTCCTAATCTGGCAACAGAAAGAGGGTGAGTTGTTTGTCATACACATTTATTTGTTAACTTTAACTTTTTTTGCATTGCTCCATTTGCCATAGCCGGCTTTGTTATAAGCTCTCACGTAGATTTTGTATGTTTTCTTTCTTTTGAGCTTTTTAATTGTACATGAAGTTTTTGTGGTTTTCTTTGTTATTACCTTATTTCCAAGTACTGCCTTGACCTGGTACTTTGTGGCTTTCTTCACCTTTTTCCATTTTATAGCGATTTTCTTACCCTTTAAGTTTTTGGCAGAACTTATTTTTACCTTTGCCGGTACCTTTGAAACAGACTTTGTTGTGTCTTCAACATCCGTGTAGTCACCTGTTTCATAAATTGTGGGACTTATTGATGGTCTTGAAGTTGGTTGTGTTACACTGTGGTCTATCTTCTTCGGCACAAGGTTACCATTCTTGTCCGTTACGTACTCATATTCATATCCGTCTTCCTTGCTGACTTCTGTTCCGTCTGCAAGTATCCAGCCCACAAGTTTGCTTTCTGTTTGTCCATCAATCATTTCAAAATCACACTTCTTGCATGTTACTCTGTCTATTACATATGCATACTTATATGTAAGTCCCATTGACATATCTGTTTCATAGACAGTTTCAAGTGTGTCAACATATGAATGACCCGTGGCATAAGTTTTCTTTCCCTTGGAAATTACCTTTCCACAGTTAATGCAGGTTTCATCACCTGTATATCCATCCTCAGTACAGGTTGCAGCCTTATAGTTTCTAAGCTCTGTTTTATGCGCTACCATTGGAACTTCCCTTGTTTCCGTCTTTCCACAGATTGTGCAGGTATACAGGTCCTCTCCCTTTTCAGTACAGGTTGCAACCTTACTGTGACTTGTAAACTCATAATCATGAGCTGAATAATACATCTTCTTTGATGTTCCAATTACATCACCACATTCACTGCACTTATGAACTTTGTAAACGCTCTTGTCTTCACAGGTGTCTGAAGTTGTTTTAACCGTAATGTATGAATGCTCAGTCTTAGGTGTGCTTTCAGTCCAGGTATAACCACATATTTCGCATGTCTTTTCAATTACTCCTTCTTCAGAGCAGGTGGCTTTCTTTACCGTCTTAATGTCACTGTCCCTTACCACATGATTACATTCTCCATCAATCTCTGTATGCTCTGATGTGTAGGTCTTTCCGTCGACCGTAACTGTTGCCTCATACTTTGTAACTGTGGCATCACCACACTTCTTTTCTGAAATCTTTGTTACATCACAATCAGTGCCAATGTACTTTCTGTCTACCATATGATAATAATAATTTTTTTCATTATATTCAAAACCGTCATTTTCGTATTCGCCACAATCACTGCATGTTCTGTAGAAGGTTGCCTTGGCACCATTCCACTTGATGACGTGACTTGTAAACGTGTGGTCCTTGTAGTCCATGTAATCAATCATGCTTACCGGAAGGGTATCTCTTTTATCCCCCTCCTGATGGGCTCTGTCTATGTTTGACATGTATTCGGAGCCTCTGAGTACTTCAGTCATGTTTATGTTTCGTGTGGCATCATTTACAGAAGGATTGTTTTTGCTCTGTGGTTCAACCTCAAACCAGTTTCCACAAACCTTTACTCCATTCCACGAATGTACTCCCGGATTTCCAATTTCCACGGATTCCATGTTTATGCAGCTTGCAAGGAAGTTAAATGCCTCTGCAAAACCTGTACATGTTGCCTTTCCCTTTACCAGTGCAGTGTATGCGTCGTTGATTGTTCCGCCATTTTCATCCTTACCATACTTGATGTAATGTATGAACTCTAATATTTTCAATACCTTTTCATACTCGCTCATCTCGTCAAGGTTTGGTACTGTTGCAAGAAATTTCTTCTTCACTTCCTGCATTTCAGCTCTATGCTCACTGTATGTTTTGAGACGATTTTTCATCCCATCAAAATCAAAAGATAATTCAGTATATTTCTTTCCATTATTTGATGCTATAGTACTAGATTCACAATTACTACCTATGTTATAAAGCATATAGTCATTATAATACTCGCTTTCAGGTCCATCTATTGTGTTGATAAAATAACCGTTTTTTACTTTTGATTTCCAATCAACATCTTCATCAACTGTTATCTTATATTTTTTTATTCCATTTTCAAAATATCTTTTTTGTATCTCTTGTGCTTCTTTTAACGAAGTGACATAATTTTCTAATGTATATGTATCTCCAACTTTTTCAAGTATTGTTTCCACTGTTTCGGCAGCATTTACCTGTGATGTGTTTATAAAATTTACTCCACTTAAAATTATGCTTACAGATAAAGTCAACGCCATAAGTCTTTTTCTCATTTTTTCTACCTCCGATATTCTTTTTCTATTTATATTTTAACAGTTACATATAAAAAAACAGTAACTTTTGTAAACATATAAGAGTGTAAACAGGAACGAACTTCTTCACCCTGTCTACACTCCTTAATGAAATGTTTTAGTATTGACTATTTTTCCACAAAAAAGTCTTCATCTGAGGCTACTATGTCCTTATTCTTGGCATAGACCTTCTGTGCATCATCTTTCTTGATTTCTGCATATTTTGTTATTTCTCTAGAACGTGTCAATATTTTTGTATATGCATCATGTAATTTTTCAATATATTTAGCAAGATTCCAGTAAATCTCGTCATCATAAGGATTTGGAATATTTTCTGGATTTTCCCATACAAAATATTTGTTGCTTACATTTTCAAGCTGGTCTGTTACTTCCTTCTTTGCGGCAGCCAATGCACTCGTCTCATCAGTGTAAGAATATTAAATTACATGCTTGAAGCAAGAATATTTTACTCACTATTTTCTACTCATGAATTTCCAGTGGAAGTCCATCCGGATCATGGAAAAATGTCATTTTCTTTC
>UMEI01037110.1_pt1 | contig 51934 bp, 74 predicted proteins | sample 1964711 | NCBI WGS metagenome assembly UMEI01 (sample SAMEA4836016, study PRJEB28245) | human gut metagenome | biome: gut microbiome; material: fecal sample | place: Denmark | collected 2008 | reverse complement strand
CCAAAGCCTTGGCAGGCCATCGCGCAGCGATTTTGTTCAATTGTTATTTTCTATATAGTTACGTATTTATTTGTTTTATCAATAAAAAAGCAGATATGTTTAAATATCTGCTTTTTACTCTCAACTATTCTATATATCTATATATTTCCCGAAATCTCTACATGCTTTTAACATTGCATATAGATTGACACTTTTTACATTTAGTGGTAAATCACATGATGGTTGCAATATAAAACCTCTTCCTACATATTTCATAACATCAATGATCTCCTTGCAATGACTGTATACTTTATCAGGTGTGCCAGAAACTAATAAACTCGTCGAAACATTCCCTGCATAAATATATTGATTTCCTAATATTTGTGACACTTCCTTTAATGGATTTTTTTCGTCTGAACTTACAACACCACCTTCTTCCAACTTCAACTCATTGTATCCTTCTAAATTATGCATTTGATTTCCACAAAGATGAATACTAAACTGTTTTATTCCTCTTTTTCTTAATTTTTCGTGTATATCCACAATATAAGGTAATCCAAATTCCCTAAATTGCTTTGGAGATATCAAATCGTTACTTTCAAATGGCATATCCGAATATACATAGCAATTTTCAAGTCCAAACGTATTAATAATACTTTCTGCATAATCTAACAGATATGTTTCTGCTTGCTGCAATAATTTGTGAACAATACGAGGCTCCTTACACATCCATCTTAACAAGTGAGATGCATCTACCATGGAACCAACCATACTTAAAGGCGAACCAGCTGATATTCCAAAACTGGTCTCTCCTTGTGATTTTGCATATTCATAAAATTCAATATTTTTATGTAAATTTTCCCATCGACTTTTACTAGGCAAATGAAACTTTTCTGCTTCACTAATGGTTTGAACAGGATAAATAACTTGAGGTAATTCTAGTGTATACTTCTTTTTGAAAACCAATTCTCCTTGAAAGTCCAACACTTCTCTATTTGGAATGTCAAAGCAAGGTGATCCATCACACTGATGCATTTCTCTAACCCACTTTTGCGCCTGATATGATTTTTTCACATCAAAATAAAATTCTTCTGATGTATATCCCATCATCTTTCCTGCATACATAGTTGCAGATGACATAAACGGAACTCTATCAATTCTTTTACCGTTATACAAATTTTTCATTCTTTCCTCAGAACTCATTTTATCCATATTCATTAATATTTCATCTTTTCTTTCTTGTTTTCATTCTTATTTTTACATTCTTATTTTTACATTCTTTTATTTGTAAATTAGACTTATTATACCAACAAATATTTTTATTATCAATTTTGAAAAATAATTTTTCCTTATATAAAAATGCAATTAGATGATTTTAGATTATCCATAATTTTTTTGAAAATCAACTAACTGCATTTATGTTATTGAGCAACTGAACATTCTTGCTATAAAACAAATTTCATTCCATGTTTATTTAGAAATAATCACATTCCCAACTTCTCCGCAATCTCAACTCCTCTCGGGCTTACTGCCACACCTCCAAGGCTTGTCTCACGAAGACTCACATCCATCTTGATGCCGACTTCCCCCATAGCATCAATGACCTGATCAACCGGAATCTGACTGATAATTCCTGCCAGTGCCATATCTGCTGCCGCCAGTGCATTGACTGCACCGCCTACATTTCTCTTTACGCATGGAACTTCGACAAGTCCGGCTACCGGATCGCACACAAGCCCCATCAGGTTCTTGAGTGCCATGGCACATGCATATCCCATCTGCGCCTCACTGCCACCGCGCACCGAACATATTGCCGCTGCAGCCATTCCCGATGCAGATCCGATCTCTGCCTGACATCCACCAGATGCCCCAGCCAGAGATGCTCGGTTTGCAATGACTTGTCCGATTCCTGCTGCCACATACATAGCTTCGATCATACGGCCTTCCTCTACGCCATACTCCCTGAAATAAGTGACAAGAACTGCAGGCATAACACCGCATGCGCCTGCAGTTGGTGCTGCAACGATACGTTTCATGCAGGCATTATTGCATCCCATTTTTAACGCATTTGCAATCACCTTTGATACAAAATCACCACAAAGTGGCTTTTCATTCTGACGATACTCATCCATGAGGCCGCCTTCTTTTCCTACCAGACCACTTCTGGATATTTCAGAAGGATTATATGCATCTACGCCTTCTTTCATCCGGGTCCACATAAGTGTCATCTGCTGCCAGGATTCTTCTTCTGTAATTCCATTTTCCTCACAGTCCTCTAACTGAACTGCTTTCCAGAAAGGAATGCTCTCTTTTTCGCATCGGTTCTGTATTTCTTCCACTGCCTGATATGCCATGTTAAGCCCCCCTTTCTTCCAGATTCAGCGAGATCACTTCCAGAATATCTTCTTTCTTTTTCAACTCTGTCACCACATTCTGTGGAATCGGCTGGTCTGTCTCAACGACCATCACGGCACTTCCGCCTCTCTTATGACGGAACACCTGCATCGTCGCTACGTTAATCTTCTCTTTACTGAGCGCCGCACTGACCTCCGTAATACATCCCGGTCTGTCCTGGTTGCGGACGATCAATGTATTACTTTCTCCGCTGAAATCAACTTCAATTCCGTCAAGATTGCTGACACGGATTCGGCCTCCGCCGATAGAATACGCCTGAATGATCATCCTTCTTCCATCAGCATTTTCCATAATCACTCTGGCCGTATTCGGATGTGCATTTTTTAATTCCTTATTTGCAATCGTAAATTCCATTCCAGCTTTTTTGGCTTCTTCAAATGCCACCGGAATTCTAAGATCATCCGGTTTCATACCGAGAAGCCCTGCAATAATCGCACAGTCTGTACCATGACCTTTCCCCGTAGCGGCAAATGACCCGTGAAGATATACTTCTGCTTTTTTCACAGATTCGCCAAAAAGCTGCCGGGCCGTATAACCGATCCTGGCAGCTCCCGCTGTATGGGAACTGGATGGACCGACCATGACCGGTCCTAAAATATCAAAAATACTTCCCATATATGTTCCTCTTCTTCAAAGTTATAGAAAATTATTTCTTTTTCTTCGGCATTACATGGATAGCTCCGCCTTCCAGCTCTTCAAGCGCTTCTCCGATTCCTTCATTGTAAGTCGGATGTGCCCGCATACCTTTCAGAAGCTGTGATACTGTCATATTATTGGCAACTGCTGTCACGAATTCACCAATCATGTCGGTCGCTCTTGCGCACATCATCTGTGCTCCGACAATCATGCCACTCTCTTCTTCTGCAACGATTTTAATAAATCCCCGCTCCTCTTTTGTGATGAGCGATTTTCCATTTGCGCTCATAATGAACTTACCAACTTTAACGGCAATACCTTTTTCTTTTGCCTCATCTTCCGTAATACCGACAGATGCAATTTCAGGATCTGTGTATACACAGCCCGGAACTACATTTACATCGACAGACACTTCTTTTCCGGCAAGCTGCTCTGCCACCTGGATTCCCTGGGCACTTGCTGTATGGGCAAGCTGTGCTCCAAAGATCAGATCTCCGATTGCATACACGCCTGGAATACTTGTCTCGAACTTCTCATTTACAACGACACGTCCACGGTTCATCTCTGGTGTTGCATCTTCTGCAAAGAGCCCATCTGTGTTCGGGCATCTTCCAACCGCACATAATACATACTGGGAGGCTGCACTCTGCTCTTTTTCTTTCTCCACATACTTACAAATGTACTGGTCTCCTTCTGCTTCTACACCCTGTACAGCAGCTGCTGTGTGAATATCAATGCCGCGTTTTTTCAAAATCAATTTCAGATTCTGAGAAATCTCCTTATCCATATTCGGAAGAATTCTTGGGAGTGCCTCAAGAATCGTCACCTTACAACCAAGTTCTGCGTAAACCGTTGCGAATTCCACACTGATAACTCCGCCACCGATAATTGTAAGGCTCTCCGGCACACTCTTCATACGGAACAGTTCATCACTGGTCAGGACTCCCGGAAGATCCATTCCCGGAATCGGCAGGATCAACGGCTTAGATCCTACTGCCAGAATGATATGCTCTGCTTCCAGCACCTGTTCCCCGCCTTCAGACACAACTTTTACTTTCTTATCCGGAAGAAGGGTTCCTTTTCCAGAGATCTGGTCAACTTCGTTGCCCTTAAACAGCCCTTCCACACCGGAAACAAGCTGCTTTGTTGTCTCTTCTTTGTATTCAAATATTTTTTCAAAATCAAATGTTACATTTTCTGCATGGATACCAAAGCGCTCACACTCTTTTGCGCTTCTATATACTTCTGCTGCATGAATCATTGCTTTTGCCGGAATACATCCACGGTTCAGACATGTTCCGCCTGCTTCTCTTGCCTCAATAACAGCCGTTTTAAATCCAAGCTTTGCTGCCTTAATAGCAGCCACATATCCTCCCGGTCCGGCACCGATCACGATTACATCATATTTCTCGCTCATACTGATGTCCTCCTGTAATTATCCACAATACTGCCAGATGGCAGTGTCTTTTTCCACAACTTCTTTCATATCTTTCCACCTTGTTCAACTGGATGTAACACTTGAATTGAATTCGGAAAGACATTTTTCTGCTAGAGTTCTTCCTCTTTTATCCACTCGATAATATCTGCTATCATCTCTTCTTCCTGCTTGTCCTCAGCCCAGTAAAGTCTAAGCTCCGAGCAAATATTCTTCTTATGATAACGGATTCCTTTTAAATACTTCGGAAGCTTCTCGATTGTCATAGGTTTCAGCGAATCTGAGTACACATTGACATCAGAAATCTTTCCTTTATCCACCTGGAACTGAATATTCATCTGCCCCCACGAAAATCTCTTTGATATCTCATACTGGAAATCAATTTTCCGTCCAAAGCGCCAGTCCCAGGAGGAAAAATGTTTCGTCCTCATTTCGATTTCTTTCTGATCCAGATCTTCCATCTTACACTCATTCGATGTCAGGCCATAGACTTCTTCAAATGCTTCACGAAGTGCTTTTTTCAATGCTTCCAATGTCAGATCCGGTATGTAATCCACCAGATTAGTCACTCTTGATTTTACAGAGTCCACACCTTTGGACTGTAATTTTTCCTTTGATACAGTCAGATACTTGGAAAGCATCTCTTTGTTCACATTCATCATCAATGTTCCGTGATGATAGCAATGCTGCTCCTGCTCATAAAATGCATTTCCGGAAAATTTCTTTCCATCAATCAAAATGTCATTTCTTCCGGACTTCTCCGCTTTTGCACCTAACTTTTGCACTGCTTTGACAATAACTTCCAACTGTCTGTCAATGCTGTAATTTTCTTTTGATACGAGAAATGTGAAGTTCAGATTTCCCAGATCATGATATACCGCTCCGCCACCGGAAAGACGACGTGCCAGATGTCCTCCATTTTCCTCAAGACTTTCAACTTTACATTCTTTCCAGGCATTCTGATTTCTTCCGATTACAACGGTATTCTGATTCTGCCACAAATATAAAATACACTCCTGAGGTTCACAGTGGAGGAGTAAATACTCCTCCACTGCAAGATTTTTATATGGATGAAACTGACCGCTCTCAATGTATGTAATCTTCTCTACCATACGCGATCCCCTTATCCTATTCTTTTCAAATTTTTTATATTCTTGTTGTTACATCTGCAAATTATGATTCAAACTCATATTTCAATACCGGATGTCTTGCTGCCTCTACCTCATCCATTCTTGTGACCGGTGTTGTCACTGGTGCCTGAAGCAGGCTTTCCGGATTCTCAAGTGCGTCATTGTAAAGCTTACGAAATACCTCAATTGCATGATCCAGTACTTCTTTTGACTCTGTCTCTGTCGGCTCTACCATCAGCGCTTCATGTACAATTAACGGGAAATACATTGTAGGCGGATGGATTCCGTTATCCAGAAGTCCTTTTGCGATATCCATTGCAGATACGCCTGCTTTCTTCTTCAGATCTTCCAGACTCATAACAAACTCATGCATGCACACCTCATCATATGCCATTGTATAGAGGTCTTTTAACTTGTTCATCATATAGTTCGCGTTCAGAACTGCGTTCTGGCTTGCCTCCGGAATTCCTTCTTTTCCAAGTGTCATCAGGTAAGTCAGTGCTTTGACAACTACAAGGAAGTTTCCATAGAATTCTTTCATCTCACCAATGCTGTGCTCGGCTTTCTCCATTGCCAGAGCCCCTTCTTTTTCTACCACTCTGTAGGATGGCAGGAACTGCAGCAACATACTCTTACAGCCAACCGGTCCGCTTCCCGGACCTCCGCCTCCATGAGGTGTTGAAAATGTCTTATGAAGGTTCAGGTGAATCACGTCGAATCCCATATCTCCAGGTCTTACAGTTCCCATAACTGCATTCAGGTTTGCTCCATCGTAATAGCAAAGACCACCGCATTCATGTACGATTTCTGTAATTTTTAAAATATTTTTGTCAAACAATCCAACCGTGTTCGGATTGGTCAGCATCAGTCCTGCAGTATCTTCTCCACATGCTGCCTTTAACGCTTCAAGGTCTACTCCTCCGTCCGGTGCAGATGCAATGCTGACTACCTTATAGCCTGCCATTGTAGCACTGGCCGGGTTGGTTCCATGCGCAGAATCCGGTACAATGATTTTTGTTCTCTTCTCGTCTCCTCTGCTCTCATGATATGCCTTAATGAGCATCAGACCTGTAAACTCTCCGTGAGCTCCTGCTGCAGGCTGGAATGTCATACCGTCCATTCCTGTGATCTCGCACAGGTATTCTTCGGATTTTTTCAGAACTTCCAGGCATCCCTGTACAGAATGTTCTGGCTGCAGCGGATGGATCTGGGTAAATCCAGGCAATGCTGCCATATCTTCATTAATTTTCGGATTGTACTTCATCGTACAAGATCCAAGTGGATAGAATCCATCATTGACTCCATGGGATTTCTTTGCCAGTTCTGTATAGTGTCTGGAAAGGTCATTCTCAGACATTTGCGGAAGGTGAAGCTCTTTTTGTCTTGCATCCTTCTCACCAGGTTTTTTGATTTCTACATCGCAGGCTGGGAGCATGCTCATGCCTCGTCCGGCTCTGCTTTTTTCAAATACTAACATGCTCTACACCTCCTTTAAAATGCGGATAACTTCATTCATCTCTTCTTTTGTGTTCATCTCTGTACAGCACCATAATACTCGGTGGTTTCCAAGTGGATATCCTCCCAGAATTCCATGCTCTTCCAGCGCCTTTAATGCTTCGCAAGGACATTTTTCAGATACAGTTACAAATTCGTGGAAGAATTCTCCCTTATTCTCTACTTTGAATCCAATCTTATCAAGCTCTGCTGCCAGATAATGTGCTTTGGAAGCAGACTGAAGCGCTGCTTCTTTGATTCCTTCACTTCCCATAGCCGACATGTACACGCCAACTGCCAGCGCGCAAAGTGCCTGATTGGAACAAATGTTACTGGAAGCTTTTTCTCTGCGGATATGCTGCTCTCTTGCCTGAAGTGTCAATACATATCCGGTCTTTCCATTATGGTCTTCTGTCTGACCGACAATTCTTCCCGGAAGCTTTCTCATCATGCCTTCCGTGGCTGCCATAAATCCTAAGTATGGTCCTCCAAATCCAAGTGGAAGTCCCAGTGGCTGTCCATCTCCGACTGCCACATCTGCACCGTACTCTGCTGGTGTCTTGATGATTCCAAGGGAGATTGGATTCACACCCATGATATATTTTGCCCCGGCACCATGAGCAATTTCCCCGATTGCCTGTGCATCTTCCAGATTACCGTAATAGTTCGGATGCTGGATATAGACACATGCTGTCTGCTCGTCTATATTTTCTTTCAGATAATCCAGATCTGTCACGCCGTCTTTTTCCGGAATCTCCACGATCTCCATTCCATTTCCATGACAATACGTATGTATCGTTGCCAGTGCATCCGGCAAGATCGCTGCGGATACGAAGGCTTTCTTACGCTTTCTCTCCTGGCACATTGCCACACCTTCTGCTGCCGCCTCTGCACCGTCATACACACAGGCATTGGACACGTCCATTCCGGTCAGATCACAGATCATTGTCTGATACTCGAAAATGGACTGTAAGATTCCCTGACTGATCTCTGCCTGATACGGTGTATATGCTGTCAGCAGATTTTCTTTTGAAATCACACTGTTCACTATGGATGGAATAAAATGTCTGTATGCTCCTGCACCTCGGAAAATGGTCTTAAATACCTGATTCTTTGATGCAATATTTTCCATCTCTCTGCGGACTTCCAGCTCTGACTTTCCTTCCGGAATATTCAGTCCGCCTTTGATCTTAACCTCATCAGGAATATGTGCGAACAGATCCTCGATAGAACTGTATCCGATCTCTTTTAACATTTCCTGACGTTCTTCTAACGTATTCGGTACATAGCTTCCCATATGCCGTCCACCTCCCGTCTTTGTCTTACTGCTCGCTTGCTACAAATGCCTCGTATTCTGATGGGGATAATAATTCCTCTTTCTCAGATACTTCTTTTACTTTGATAAACCATGCATCATATGGTGCTCCGTTGATAGATTCCGGTGCATCTAAAAGCTCCTCGTTAATCTCACACACAACTCCGGAAACCGGTGAATATACATCGGAAACAGCCTTTACAGACTCAACATCACCAAATGCCTCACCAACGGATACGCTATCTCCCTCTTCCGGAAGATTTACAAATACTAAGTCTCCAAGCTCAGACTGTGCGTAGTCTGTAAGACCAATTGTAACAACATCTCCTTCTTCTTTTACCCACTCATGTGATTTTGCATATAATAATCCTTCTCTGATTTCCATCTTAATAATCTCCTTTTTTTATATATTCTCTTTTTTAATCCTTCAACAAAACTTATTTCGCTCTCTTGTAGAATGGCAGTGCTATGACTTCTGCCTCGACTTTACGTCCTCTTACATCTACTTCTACTTTATTACCGATTTCTACACTTCCGGCATCTACTAATGCCATTGCGATCGGATATCCCAGGAACGGACAATGTGTTCCGCTTGTTGTATGTCCGATTTTCTTTTCTCCAATATAGATATCCTGATGTTCACGGATAATTCCTCTTCCGGTTACTTTGAGTCCGATTCTTGTAATCTTCGGCTCACCACGCTCTTCCATGGCTTTCTTTCCGATGAAGTCTTCCTCTTTTCCCATCTTGACTGCAAATTTCAGGCCTGTCTCAAGTGGTGATATTTCATCATCCATCTCATGTCCGTACAGTGGCATCGCTGCTTCCATACGAAGTGTATCTCTGGCTCCAAGTCCACATGGAATCAGACCTTCGTCTTTTCCGGCCTCTAAAAGTGCATCCCACATTTTCTCAGCATTTTCACTTGCCAGATATAACTCGACTCCGTCCTCTCCTGTGTATCCTGTCTTGGAAATGATACATGGGATTCCAGCTACCTCTGTATCGAATACTGCATGATAATATTTCTTTGGAATGTTCTCTTCTGCCGTTAATTTCTTCAGGATCTCCATTGCTTTTGGTCCCTGAAGTGCAATCTGCCCATACTCAGAAGATGCATCTGTAAATGTGACCTCTCCGAATTGATGGTCTAACATCCACTGATAATCTTTATCTTTGTTCGCCGCATTTACTACGATAAAGTAATCATTATCTCCACGTTTGTATACGATCAGGTCATCTACCGTTCCACCATTCTCGTTACACATCGGGCTGTATCTTGCCTGCCCATCTACCATGTTGGTAAAATCATTTGTCAGCAGCTTCTGCAGGTTTGCAAGTGCATCTTTTCCCTGGCACAATACCTCTCCCATATGAGACACATCGAAAAGTCCTGCTTTTTCTCTAACTGCCATATGCTCTGTGATAACACCTGTTCCATACTGTACCGGTAAGAGATATCCTGCAAATGGAACGATCTTACCGCCTGCTTTCACATGCGCATCATAAAGTGGGGTTTTTAACTCCATATCATATCCTCCTTCTTGTTTTTAATAGAGACGTTAATTATAGGTACATTAATTTATTCATATAATGGATATTTCTCGCAGATTTTTGTAACTTCATCTCTGATTTCATCTGCCTTTGTCTCAAAATCTGTCACTGTCATCTTGATCAGTTTTGCGATTATCTTCATATCCTCTTCCTTCAGTCCTCTTGTTGTAACTGCCGGTGTACCGATTCTGATTCCACTTGTTACAAATGGGCTTGCCGGATCATTTGGTACTGAGTTCTTATTGACTGTGATGTAAACCTCGTCCAGTCGGTTCTGAAGTTCTTTTCCGGTAATGTTCATGTTCTGAAGATCTACTAACATCAAGTGGTTATCCGTTCCACCACTTACCAGATTGAAGCCTTCTGCAATCAATGCATCTGCAAGTGCTTTCGCGTTATTCACTACCTGCTTCTGATACTCTTTGAACTCTGGTTTCAATGCCTCTCCGAAGCAGACAGCTTTTGCTGCAATAATATGCATCAGCGGACCACCCTGAGTTCCCGGGAAGATTGCTTTGTTAATTGCTTTTGCATGTTCTTCCTTACACATGATCACTCCGCCTCTTGGTCCTCTCAGTGTCTTGTGCGTTGTCGTTGTAACTACATCTGCGTATGGAACCGGATTCTGGTGAAGTCCTGCTGCAACCAGTCCTGCGATATGTGCCATATCTACGAAGAGATAAGCGCCAACTTCTTTTGCAATATCTGCAAAGATATCGAATCGGATCTCTCTTGGATAAGCGGAAGCTCCTGCAACAATCATCTTCGGCTTACATTCATGTGCAAGTTTTCGAATCTCATCGTAATCCAGTACTCCGTCATCATTGATGTTGTAAGGAACAAAATTATATAAAATACCGGATTGGTTTACCGGTGATCCATGTGTCAGATGTCCGCCGTGTGCCAGGTTCAGTCCCATTACTGTGTCACCCGGTTTAATCAGTGCCTGATATACTGCATTGTTTGCATTTGCTCCTGAATGTGGCTGAACACATGCATGATCACAGCCAAATAATTCTTTTAATCTCTCAATTGCCAGATTTTCAATAATATCTACATTCTCGCAGCCCCCATAATATCTCTTGCCCGGATATCCTTCTGCGTATTTATTTGCCGGTACAGTTGCCATAGCCATCATCACTGCCGGGCTGATAATGTTCTCAGATGCGATCAGCTCCAGGTTTCTTCTCTGGCGTCCAAGCTCCAACTCAATTGCTTTTCCAACCTCTTCATCATAGTTCTTCACATAATCTGTTACCTGTTCAACCATGTTCATTTTCTAATCATCCTCCAAATTTCCCCAAAAATTTTTAAAAAAGGGTACAAAAAAAGCAGGTAAAAAATAATTTCTTAACAATCTTAAGACTAATTATTTTTTATCTGCCTCTGTCCTTTCACCTGAAAGATTACTTACCGGTCTTCGCGTGTATGGCAGGTAAGTTACTTCTTCGGTACAATCCCTTCCATTGTTCTCCAGAGTGTTGTCCAGACCCGTTCCTTTTGCCTGAGAGTTTCTGCTTGCCCCTTCGGCTCCAGTCTATCATTCCATGTGTCGCGTCTCACATGATAGTGGTATCTCACAAGTCCTTCCTTCAACTTAACCTCAGAATACAGCTGTCTGATAATAAAGTCAAGCGTTAAATATTTTTCTTACTTGTTAGAATTCTATCAGCGATTATCGTTAAATATCTGACACCGTATTTACAGCCTTTACACCAGTTTTACATGCTTTTTTCTCAGTAAATAAAAACTATTCTGTACTTGCATTTGTACTACTATCATTACTGCTGTCCGTACTTGTGTCTGTACTACTAACTAATCTTGACTTAGGAATTTCGATATTCTCCTTCTTGTATGCAGCCAGTACAGCCTCCTTGATACATTTTGCATATGCTTTCGCACCTGCCGGGAGCAAATGTGTATCGTCTGCATCAAAATACTCATCATGACCCTCGCTTGCAGCATACCAGTCGATCAGATATGTATGATCATTTTCTTCTACGAATTTTTTTATCTTGCTGTTGCTTTCCTCTTCGAACGTCTCATGCGGAATCCGGACTGTTGTCAGAAACAATGGCATATCCTTCCCTATCTTCTCCCGAATATCTTCAAGTTCACCATTGATCGGACTGTTCGAAAGTGATGCAAATATGACGCCTTCTCCTTCCCATTTTTTTTCATCAATGTAGGAATCAAGAACTTGTTTACCAAGTGATGTGATCCGTCCGATTTTAGTATCACTGACACTGTTTGGAAACATTTCATAAAAATCATCTGTCACATCAACTGCAATAGAATCCCCAATGAGCAGGAGATTTAAACCTTCCAGAATCTCATCATCCGTCAGATCAGCCGTACAGATGGTATCATCACTCTCTGAACCATTCGCTTTCTGCTTTGCAAGTTGTTCTTCCGTCATCTTACCGGTCTCTTTTGCCTTTGTCTCACGTTTTTGTAATGTATCCAATGCATTTTTCTTCGGCACAAATACCATGCAAAGTATCAGTGACACGGTCAGTACAAATGTGCCTGCCATTACCTTTAAACTTCTTCTTGCCACCTGTACCTGGCGCTTCTTCTCCTGCCTGGATTTCGGTCTGCTTCTTAAAATATTCAAATATTCCCCAATAATACCATGTCGGATCGGTGTTTCAATAAAACGATAAGAAAGCTCTGCCAGGACAACACTTAATACAATTTCAATCAATGTAATCCACCAGGATGCCTTTATCCCCTTACTGATTAACAAAATGATTGGATAATGCCACAGATATATGCTGTATGAACGATCCCCAATCCATTTCAATACTGGGTTACTTAAAAATCTGCTAAGCCAGGTCTTTCGTCCTGATACTGCATAGACCATCAATACGGTCAGAATTGTTCCAAAAAATTGTCCTCCTCTGTACCAGAAATTACTGGAACCATTGATTGCTATCGTCATCACGAGCAACACTGCAAAAGACACACTGCCCAAAACCATATTGACACTAGCTGAAAGTCTTCTTGGAACCATCCGGTACTCCCACAGAATTGCAAGTAATGCACCGAATAAAAGGGAAAATGCTCTCGTGTCTGTCCCATAATATACCCGGCTGGCATCCTGCTGTGGATCAAATAATACAATCATCAAAATGACTGAAATCAGCGCCAGCAACAGCGTTACTCCGGCAAACAAAAGACCTCTCTTTGCCCGTCCCTCTCCTCTGCTTTTTGCTAACTTATAGATTCCCAGAAGAATCAATGGATATATCAGATAAAATTGTGTTTCAATCGCCAGTGACCAACAATGCGTAAATGGTGACGGTACTCCGGCCGCTTCAAAGTAAGATACCTTATTAAAAATCTGCCACCAGTTATTAAATCCCAGAACAGATGCCAGGAAATCCTTGCAGCCCTTTGTAAAAATAACTCTGTTTACAACTGCGCTGACAAGTATTATAACAACTGCCATTGACATAACTGCCGGAACAAGACGCCTGATACGCCTCAGCCAAAAGTTCTTCAAATCTATTGTTCCTTCTTCTTCTACTTCGGAAATCAGTATGCCTGTAATTAAATATCCTGATAAAACAAAAAATACTGTCACACCAAGAAAGCCGCTCTTAAATAAAGCCAGCTTCAAATGATATGCCAGTACCATAATAACCGCAATTGCTCTTATGCCATCAAGCCCTGTGATGTATCTTCTCTTTTTCCCCATAACTCTTCATCCTCATTTGTACTTTTTATTGTTTAGCTCACAACTTCTGTTGCCTCTCCTCTTGTCTCTAATATCTATTATACATAATATTAAATAAAAGTACAAAAAAAAGCAAGAACCTTTAAAGTTCTTGCTTGTCTGCATGAGCGTGCGGGGATTCGAACCCCGGACAACTTGATTAAAAGTCACGTCGTTCAAATCCTTGCAAGCGCCGTAATAACGCCGTTTTTCAAGTGTGCTCTGAGGCACATTTGAGACATCTTGATTTTAATTGATTTTTTCGCTCTTGTCAATAATATTATTTTTCGTCTTTTCGACCAACCAAATAGTCCATAGAGACATTATAAAAATCAGCCATGGTAATTAACATATGTACATCTGGTTCTCGTCCTTTCGTCTCATATCCGGCTATGGTTGATCTTGATACTCCCAGTGCAGTGCCTGCTGCCATCTGTGATAGTCCCCTCTCTTCTCTCAGCTCTTTCAGTCTTATCGCAAGCTTTTCCATGTAACCACCTCTTATTATAATGTAGCAAAATTTTCACTGATAATAAAGGGGGAATATTTTCCACTATCCTACATCCTTACAGGTTACAATACTTCCCAGAGATTTTACCCTCCAAGAAGTAAAAATTTATCTAAATTGAATCGCTTCGATTCTGAGCGCCTGTCCGACCGTTCCCATCGTGGCTACTCCGTCCGCCTTTGTCCAGTCTGTCCAACCGGAATTCTGAACATGTACGCGATACTCGAAGTCACCTTCGAAGCGCAAGCATTCCAGGCGTTTGCCCTCGCCTACTGTGCCGATAATAGTATCTTTTTTGATGATACCATAGTCTTCCCATCCGATTCCCTGGATGTGCGCTTTCGCCTTGATTTCCGTGCCAAGTGGATTGATTTTGAAAGCTTCCAGTCTGAGGTTATGACCCGTGATGCCAATGATATTTTCGCAAGCTCTCTCTCCTAACCAGCCTCTGTTCTGGACGTGTGGATTGACAAGGAATTTAGCAGCCATGATCTCAATCGCTTCAATTTGCAGTCCCTTTCCTTTTGTGCCCGCCCAGTTCCCGTTGAATGTCCAATCTGTCCATCCAATGTTTTTCTGGTGAACTCTGTAGATATATGGCGTATCCTTACCGGTAATCTTGATTGCCTCGATACGTTTGTTCTGTCCTGTGGTGCCAAGGATTGTGTCTTTGGAGATATTCTTGTATTCCTTATCGCCTACATCCTTGATATGCACTACTACGTCTGTTTCACCGACAGGAATAAGTCGGAACGCTTCGATTCTCCGGTTCTGTCCGGTCGTTCCAACCATTGCTCCATCGCACTGCCAAGACGCCCAGCCGATTTCGCGCATGTGCGCCTGGTATGAAATTTCTCCAAGGTGACCGGTGGAATTTTGTGTAACGCCTCCACTTTTTAATTCTCCGTCGATTGGCGTTGGAGTCTGCGCTGATGCAGCTACTCCAGCAATCTGGTCGAATGGGAAGTTTGTTCCAGGGCAATTGGTAGAGCATACATCTCTGTGAGCCTGGACCTTACTGAATCCATACTTGCCTTTCAGGTAGCCTAACAACTCTCGGCCGGCGTTGATCTGTGCCTGTGGCATGGTCTCCGTCATGTAAGACCCCTCAAAGCAGATTCCGATACTGTCTGAATTGCTACCCTTGGCATGGGAACCGACTGCGTTTTCTGGCCGGAGTCTGTAGATAGAGCCATCTTTTCTTACCAGAAAATGATAACCAGCACCGGACCATCCATTCTGTTTGTGCCAACGGTGGATATCCTCTGCAGTACACTTAGAAGCTTCCGCGTGATGCAGGATTGCTCTCTTGGTTGATTTACGCATGGATAATGCTCCAAATTTAAGGTTTGTTTCGATAATGTTAATACTCATGATATTTACCTCCTATCAATAAGAGGGCGATTACTCGCCCTCTGAACCACTACTGTTAATCTGTTCCTCCACCTGTGACCGGATATGTCTGACCAATGGCTGCAAGAACGCTGGTATCTTAACGCCCATGTCCTGGATATTTTCTAATATACTAATAATCTCATTACAGATCAGCCACATTGCTACAATGCATGCAATCAAGAATGCCACCGGAGATTTCCAGCCAATCGTAGTGGATGCATATAATAGCATTTCGTCAATAATTGCTCCAACTACTACCAAGAGCCACATGGATACCTTTTTGAAGATTCCACGGATGCTCTTATAGGAATTGATATCCTCTGCTCTGTACTTACTAGCCATAAGCCCGGTCATGTAGTCAATCAGATTGCATACCACCAACAGGATCACCGGCACTGCCAATACTCCAAGGAGCGCTGACAGGAAGGCAAATACTGCTGTGAAGATAGCTTTGATGTAATTAGCCTGTTCCATTTTCATATACCTCACTTCTTTCTTTAGTTCGAATTTTCTGTATAAAAATAAGACCACTAGGGTCTTGCACGTATTTCCATATGATCACCTCTATTCTCCTAGTATCAGCGCCAGCTTCTTTGCTCTAAGGTTGTCTCCTCCACCAGCACTTACTTCCATATAGCATTCTGCATCGTTCTCCACGATGGTTGTTCCGGCGTAAGTTACAAGATTCTTGTATGCCTGGATTTCTTCTGGTGTGAGGTCGGTTTCGATTTGTGATGTTAATGCATAAATTACATATGTATCTTGAACTAGTTTAATTGCTGTTTGCTTATCCGTAAATCTATCGTCGACAATAACAACGATATTATCTTTAGGTGTGTACACATATCCGTTTTCCATAATCCACCCTGAACTTTTATATCGGTTCGATATAGGTAAATACTTTTTATTCATATTTTTAACGTCGATTGATAAATAACCATTTCCATTCGAATGGAAACCATGTGCTATGTACATAGTATCAACATCTTTCAGATTTAATCGCGTTACTTTTTTATACAACTTCCCACGCTTCAAGTCCACATAATCAGATATCCACTGCTGACCGTTGGCATCGGTGTAGTTGCCATCTGAGTCCACTGGAATAGCTAGAAGTCCGGTTGGGGTGCTGATGGAGAGTGATTGTGGCTCATGGTATGGTTCATAGGAAGTGTACCCTCCTTCTTCAATTTGAATGTTCTTAATTGCAACGCTGCAATTATTACAAGTAATGGTAAAATATATAGAATCCGTTCCGTCTGGAATTAAAAGTGGAATTTCTACATCTACATATTTCCCTATTTCTTGTTTTATTTCTTCATTTAAAATAATGTTTTCACTATCTTTAAAAACCAATATTCTTGCAGGATCTAATTTTTCAATCTCCATCATTTTTTGCACTGCTTTGTATGATAATGATATTGTGTAAAGTATACCTGATATTACTTTGATTTTTTCACTGAAGTTAACCCAACCATTAGAATAGTTTGTTGTTCCAGGAGATTCTGCATTCATATTGGTAGGTCTCGCATAAATCGTATTATTTTCAATTTTTTCAATTCTTAAATATTCGTTGTCACGAATACCGGTTAGCTCAAACAGGTTCTTCCCTCGCACTTCTACGCCAATCTTCCCATCACTGCCAGCACTTACAATCTCCTGTGGATAGTCTGGCGATGGGCTTGGTTGTCCGCCTGTGTAAGGCTCATAATCTGTGGCTTCTGTTCCGATTTCAATCTGAATCTCTGATATTGCATTCTCAACCTCTGAATCCGGATTATTGTACCAGGCTATGTGATTATCCAGAAGTGCGTCCGTTAATTCAGTAGGTGTATTTTCCAGAAAATCCTTCGCGGCTTCCAAGAAATAACTCCCGCGGTTGCTCTCTGGATTTGAACGCTTCATCGAAAACACGTAGGTTCCAGGAGTGATTCCAGGGCACAAATCACGTAATGTTTGGTTGTAGCCTGTGTTATTCGTTTTTGCCGGAACTGTAATCGTCTGCTTCTCATAGTCTATCGCATTTACGCCGTCTGATACAAGGCGGGAAAAATCAAACAGATTCTTTCCCTTGGTTGTCTCCTGCTTACTCCACCCAAATACTTTCATCTCATTCATCGGATTATTCTTTAATGTATCTGACATGATTGCTGGGTTCCCGGAGGCAGATATATCTGCCCCGGTTCTGTTCTTAAGGATTTTATATAATAATAAGCTATCCATCATAACCACGGCCCCCATGTGCCATCATTGGCCATAATGCATACATCACATGCAGTAGTGTAGCAAATTGACCCTGGTAGAATCTTTCCTTTGAATGTGTCTCCCAAACTTGCTCGTTTCCACTCTACTTCTGTCGGAAGAGTGTCTTCCTTGGAATCCGCAAGAAATTTTCCAAGAATTCCCTCTCCCACTTCTGCCTTTTTTGCTTTGATTAGTGATACCATAGATTGCGCCTCCTAGCCCACGATGACATCATCGTAACCATCGGTTTCCAGGATTGTGTCCACTTCGTCTTTCCATTTTTTGTACAATCTTGTCCTAAAATATGCACGGTATTTCTTCTGGCCTGCCTCTGTGCTTTTGTTTGCCTCTTCCATAATTCTGCTTGCGATAAATGTTGCCATATCTTTCATCCTTTCTTTTCCTTTCTTATTTTGTATCCGTGTTTTCTGTATCAGTTTCTTCTGTGCCATCACCGAGCAGTGCCGGTAGCACGTCTGTGAGGATACTGTCTACGGTGGCGATAAGCTCTGCATTTTCAGCCTCACGGCTTTTGTCAGTTTCCGTTAGATTGTCCACACGCTCTTCCAGTGCACCAATACGATCCATTGGTGATTCTTTTTCCCGGTACATCACTACGCCCAGGATTCCAGCCGTATATTTTACTACGGCATTTAAATCCGTGTAATTCTCGTATTCTGCAATGGTGGACTCCCGCTCTGTCGCGGTCATCTTCTTGGTTTTGAAGGCATCTTGGAACATTGTTCGAAGTTCCTCTTCCGTTGCCGATATGGTCTTAATTAGGAGACTTCCACCTGGACGGATCGATGCCGACTGGACAACCAGCTCCGTTGCATCGTTAAATGTAATCTTCATTTTTTCCTCCTTTCTGTGCGATGTCGCACAATATAAAAAGAGCCTTTCGGCTCTGGTTGACGGGTTTCTATATAATAAGCGCATGACATATGAGTGTGAATTGTATTTATCGTAAGGAAGGCTCTCCTTTCTTATTTTTTATGGGTGTCATGCGCTTATTTCCCTTAACTAAATAGCAATTCTATTCATGCTCTTTCCTCCATCAGAAATTGTACGTCGTAACTACCATATTATCGGACCATAGGCTGAACGTTTCGTCTTCTCCATAGGCTTTCACTCTGACCGTCGCATTCTCCAATCCATCTTTAAGGAATTCATCGTAATAATTCGCTCGCACAATCGCATTGTAAGAAGTGGTATATGTCTTTTTCGTTCCATCCGTCTTGGTCACCATTACCTCATAATGTGTTGCATTGTCAACCTTATCCCACTGCACGCTCAGACATCCGTATGTACCGTATCTGGTCTCTCGCTTGATGTATGATGCATACTTAACTACCGGCTTCTCAAGGACATTTTTCTCGAGGAACTTTTTAGCTGCTGCGTCCATTGCCTCCTGTAACTTGTCATCGATTTTCACCGTAATCTCCGGGATTTCCACCTTTGGCGTTTTGAGTGGTGGTGTACATGCCATAGTCGGCACTGCACAGGTGAGTGTTAAGGTTGCTGTTAATACAGTTGCTAATAATTTTTTCATTTTTCTCATAGTTTTTTCCTCCTATTCTATCGCAATCCAGGTATATTCCTTGTCTTGCATCAGTGCTGTTACTGCTGTATCTTCTTTTGGTGTATATGTGACTTTTCCACCATCAATTGTAATTGTTCCAGCGCTATAACCGACTGTCTTAAAATACTGGCTATAGCTCACACCCACACCTGTTACTGTTCCATTAAGATATAACACACTTGTTATACCACTTGCTGAAGCGCTGGAATGATTGAAAAGTGCAAAAGTATTAATACTATTTAATCCAGTATCTATCGTTACGGCATTCGTTCCAGCACCGGTTATCGTGCCCTGTGCAACATTCTTACCTCCTGAAGAACCAGAAGATTCATATGTTCCAGTGACTCCAAAAATAGATATTCCACTCTTGATATTTTCCGCTAACAGATTTGTATCACCTTTGATTGTCTGCGTACCCGACAGATACTTTCCAGACGCTATGGTCTTATCTGATGCGCCTGGTGTTATTGTCTGCGCTGCTTGGCTTTGAATTGTTCCGGTTACCTTTCCGGCGCTTTTGTAAGCAACCGTGCCGGATAGCATCTTGCTTCCAGTTACATTAGCATCTGGTCCGACAATTCGAACGTACCATTTTCCATCTTTAACGCCGTCTTCTGGGTATACCGAACTGGAATCCTCAGAAATGTAACCTAATAAGTTGTCACCTCGCACCGTGTCGGAAGTATCTTTTATTGTATACGTAGAGTACGGTTGCGTTGGGTTCGTTGAGCTTTTTGCAAGTATCGTTTTTGTTTTTCCGTTTTTAGCACCGGTAGGCAAATAATAAGTAGTGCTTCCGCTAGTACCAGCATTTAAATGCCAATAGCCGTCCTCCGTAATCGACCTTCCTGCATAAGTTTTTGTGTCGTAACCAGCCGAAGTTCCCGAAATACCCAAGTTCTTAACCGTATAGTCCCATTCTTGCTTTGTATCGTATATTGCCCACACACATGCGCCGGTACCGATGCCATCAACGCTTGTTCCTCCACCTGTCCCACTGCATTCGTGCGTACCAGTTATTTTTTCACCGGATGCATTATGAGCTGTCTTACCTTTTGCAAGGTCACCGGCCGTAACAGTATCTCCTGAGATATCTATGACTGTCCTTGAGCCATACATTACCTTATTAACTCCCACTTCTGCGCCTCCTAACCAATATTCACGGTCGTTCCACCGGATTCTCCATCGGACTCTGTGTACGGAATGGCACTGACTGTTACGCTTGACAATCCATCGTATCCTGTATCTGGAGTAACTACTTGTGTAGTCTGTGTTGGAGTTGCAGTCTTTTTCTGCATTTTTGCTGTCCCAGTATTGTTTGAAGTCGGTGTCTGACTTCCGAAATACCAGACTACGTAGTTAATCTGAATATCTTGCTTTAGTGCGCCACTGTCCATGATTGCGAACCAATAGTCATCCTTATACGTAGCTCCTTCCACATGCACGGGCTGATTGTCTCCATTTCCATTTGCGAACATCGCCATTGTATTCCCACTTGATGCATCAGTTACACCGAATAACTTATTAATCTCGCTTATAGATAGCACTTTTATCGATGTTGCGTTTGCGACCGGGATGGCTAATACCTTGTATCCGACCTTATATGGCATCAGTGATTTGAGTATATTGCTATTTAATTCAGCAAGTTCTTTTTCTAATTCCTCATTGGTTTTTCTCAGCGTAAAGAGTTGCTCTACCGCCGTGATGCTCAGTCCCTCTATCTTCACCCTGTACAGAGGAAGTTCTCTCACCTTTCCCGCTTCATACAGGTTTTCCTGTGTGATCTCCGGATCTGTTGCAGCTGTTCCTGCCGTCCCCTTCTTAACTTCACATATGTATGTATCGATACCACCGGTTCCGGTCGTCTCGAATCTTGCTACGATGATGTCATTTCTATTCTTTTCACTCTGTCCGTTTTCAATCTCACAGTCAATATAATCCCCATAAGGGATACGAGCGAAATGTCCTCCTACACAGATAATTCCATCTGCAATTCTGACCTTGTTGTTTGACAACACGGTGGCTTTGCAGGCTTGTCCGACAGTCGACACGCCATCTTCTCCAAAAATGCTCTGATAGACGGCCGCGTCATCTTCCGCGCGTATGTGCGCTTCTTCTCCAGGTGGTGTGCTTACTGTGATTGGTATTAATCCAGACATTTAATCATCTCCTTTCATTTTGTAATCCACTGTCGCTTCTCCGTTTTCCACTTTAAATATCTTTTGTATGATTGGCTTTTTTACTTCTGTATCCGTAATTTCATCGTATCCGGCTACAATATCTCCAAGCTCTAAATCAATGTCTTCTATGTTTATATCGCATTTTTTGTGATTTTGAAGCTCTTGAAGACGCTTTATTCCACCTTCCTCGAGCTTTTCTCTATCCGCCGATGAATAGTCGTAGACTGCAGCTATCTCGTCAGCTCCGTAGTAATACTGTTTTTTTCCGATGCTGCCATCTTCCTGCGCGTACAGGTGAAGTACTGTTCTGTCTTGGTTTTCTCCTTCTCCTACACATACTAGATGGTTCACACCTGCTCTGTAGTCTTCTACTGTGATATCTGCTTTGCTCTCCTGGCTATATTCCAGCTCTTCCGAATAATCTTTTATTGGGACAGCTTCCAGCTTTACATAGCCATAGTCCAGTCCACTTGGCTGAATATACTTAATATTCAGTCTGTAAGCGTACTGGTCCAGTAGTTTCTGTATCGCGTCGTACAACGTGACGTATCTGTCTACTTTCCAGTTGCTTACTTCTATTCCAGTTTTAGAAGAGGTCACTACGAACAGGCTTCCGAAACTGTCTCCAACCAGCTGCGTGATTATCTCATTTATGTCTCCGGATAATATTAGATGGTCTTGTCCAGCTGGTGGTTCCACAATCTTATAGATCAGCATTCCTCTCCATGTATATCCTGAGAGTGTGAGCTTTTCTGTTTTGGAGACCGACTTGATTCTTTTTATGATTCCTCCGTATTCCGTATCTGGAACAAAAAATCTGCACCCGTATCCGTATCTTTCTTCATTCCACTCGCTGCTGTCGATTTCAATTTCGAAGTCGCACTTGTTGCCGATGTCTATGTCTACTTTTGCACTGTCCGTGAGATTTCCCTGTTCTTCCCCAGTCTGTTTTGTAACTATGATTTTAACGGGATCCATTTTGGCTCTGTCCTTTCTTCAAATAGAATTAAATCAAAATCAAAGCCTCCCGGCCATGATACTGTATTTCTTCCAGGCTTTATTTTTCGAAAGAATGTGCGCGACTTCTCTCTGGAATGGAAAGCATTTACTTCTTCTCCATTTCTCATTATTTTTGTAATAGTCTCTGTTCTACTGTCTATTTCAAGTCGTTCGCCTTCTTCTAAAATAACGTTCGCCCGGTATGATGATTCTCCAATCGAGACCTGTGGGTTCGTTACTTTTCCGTATATGATTAATCTAAAATTTGAATCCGTAAAATGCGGATTGATGAAATAATTGCTATTCTGCCCGGTAGTGTATCTATATGGGTATCTTCCTGGGTATCTTTTATTGTTCGTTGTTACTTGGTTATAACTATGGAATTCATAGGTATGCTTGTTGATCCAAAATGGGTAAAATGATACTAATGTTGCATCTATATCAATCGTATAAAATACGTCATCGTAATCTTTTGGAGCTAGTCCTGTAATATAGCAAGGCAGGTAGTAATCTCCATACCAGAGCTTGCCCTCTGCCTTGCTTAGAATATCTTCATCTGTAATTTCACTGATGTTATTTACAATTTCGCAATATTCGCTTTCGGAATCACAAAATATCTGAAGCGTGATTTTTTTCTGCACACTGGTCCTGTAGAATTTATTGAGTTTTGACCTGTTTCTCAATTTATTTTCGCTTGCCTCGTAGCTCCAGCTTTTCCCGAATATGTCCGTAATGTCCTCAAGTACAACCGGCCACTTGTCTAACTCTATTTTCTTTCCATTGCTATTTTCGTAGCATATCATTATGTTGTGACCTCCTCGATAATTCGTCCAAATTCTCTTCCATTATATTCTACAGTTACTTTTCTTCTTGCCATCGCATCAGCCAGCCGGTCATAGTCAATCGGATCTGTCTCTGTTCTCTGCAGTTTCGCCAGTGCGCTTTCTACAGATTCTTCTACGTATGACCTTAATAGTGTGATTGGTGCTACTGCTTCCTCTCCAGCTTCTCCCACGCCTTTTAGCCCGCTGTAAGTCGGTAAAATAGTGGCTTGTCTGAATATCGCTCCTTTTGCATACCAGTTAATTCCAAACTTTGGAACTGATGGCGGATCAAGAGAAAATGATCCAGTGATAGAAAAATGTGGCAACTTTAAATCTGGCAGCTTCCATGTGAAATTGAAGAAACTCTTGATTTTTTCAATTGCACTTTTTACGGTATCTCTAGCTGCATTAATTTTTGTAGAAATTCCATTTTTGATTCCTTCAAACGTATTTTTCACTCCGTTTGTAAATGAATCTAATCCACATGCATGTAAAAGTGATGTGAAGAAATTCACCAGTCCACTCAAAAATCCGTTCAGTCCTCCTACCACTAAGCTCCACAGTCCGGAAAATGTCGTTCCAACTCCTGACTTCCATGTCTGTAATCCCTGATAGGCCTTATCCATATCTCCCGTAAAAACTCCGACAATAAATGTTCCCAATCCGGAAAGCTGGTCGATTAATCCTCCGATGATCGTCAAAATTGGATTGATAATACTAAGCAGCATGCTGAATCCTGCTGCTACCTGTGCAAGTGCCGGTATGATAATTATCGCCAATACTGTGCCTACTATTTCAAACAAATCTTCCAGCCCAAGAATCTTTTCCTCGAATCCTCCCAGTGTCTGCTTAATCTCATCTATTTTCCCACTGATATCAAGAGAATCTAAGAATCCTGAGATAGTATCCTGAAAGATTCCAAATAATTCTGTAAAAAAATCCCGGAATGATTCGCTCTTCTGCCATAGTAATGCGATTGCCCCTGTAATTGCAGCTATCGCCGCGACTATTAGCAGTATTGGTCCCAGCGCTATTCCAGCACCCCCTGCTGCGGCTGCCCCTGCTCCTTCTGCTGCTGTTCCAATTCCGGCAATCATACCTGTTAATTTAGAACCGACTCCGATAATTGCAGATATCCCAGTCGACACTTTACCGATTCCTATCAGCAATGGCGATAGGATTGCTACGAATCCCAGGATTCCAAGAAGTATTTTTTGCTGATTTGAATCCATCTGTGATATTGCATCGGCAAATCCTTTTATCTTCTCTGTTCCCTGTGCAATCATTGGGAGAAATGTAGAGCCCAATGTAATTCCCACGTCTTTCAGGTTATTACCCATAATCTCAATTTGGCTTTTCACGTCTCCGTATTTTTTATTTGCCTCTTCCGCCAGAGCTGTGTTTTCATCCCATGCTTCGCTTCCCGTCTGTATTGCCGAAGTAAATACGTCGCTTGCATTTGCGGATCTTAACAATGCGTCTCGCATTCTAGTCTCTGTGATTCCCATATCGTCCAGAACTTTAATAGCTGAGTCTGTCTCTCCTCCGCACTGTGAAAGTCCTGTGATAAACGCTTCCAGAGCACCCGTGGCGTTTTCCCGGAACAATGTTGAGAACTCGTCCACACTCATTCCTGCCACATTAGCCCAGTCTTTTAATCCCTCGCTATTTGTTTCTACATCTAGCTGCATCTGTACCATGGCTTTTGAGAATGCCGTGCCTCCAGCCTGTGCTTCCATTCCTACAGAAGATAGCGCCGTAGCCAGTGCCAGAATGTCTGATTCCGACATGCCGACCTGTGTTCCGGCTGATGCGAGATTCGTCGCCATGTCCATAATGTCTGCTTCTGTCGTTTGGAAATTATTTCCTAAGTCGACAATAGTGCTTCCCATTTTCGAGTACTTTTCTTCTGCTGACATAGATTGGTCTGCCGCTAATCCTGTAATATTTGCAAACTTCGCGATTGCTGTTGCCGCGTCGTCTGCTGCCAGGTTCGTAGAATTTCCCATATCGATCATGACGCGGGTAAATCCCAGTACGTCTTGTGTCTTAATGCCAAGTTGCCCCGCCGTCTCAGCCACCGATGCAATCTCCGTGGTAGACGCTGGTATTTCCTTTGCCATATTTCGGATTCCATCTTCTAATTCTTTATAGCTGTAGATACACTGACCATTTGCATCGTATACTTCATCGCAAGTTTTCTTAACTCCAACAAATGCATCTTCGAATGTAATTGCAGATGTCGCGGCTCCTATTAAAGCTCCGGCCGCTGTGGTGCTGACTGTTCTTAAGCTCTGCCCGACCTTTTCCGTTCCTTCACCGAATTTTCCAAGTCCTTCTCCAAAAGTCTGAACCGCGCTTTTTTGTTCGCTCAGTTCTTTTGTGGTATTTCGAATCTCATTTTGGATTGCCGCCTGCTGTGTCTGTGCTTCTACAAGGCTGGACTTCAATTCATTGTACTTTTCTGAATTTTCTCCAACTTCCTGAGAACATGCATCCAGCGCACTTTGAAGTGTTGCTGTCTTCTGTGCTGCAATCTGTGACTGATTTGCAAGTAGTACCTGTCTTTCCCTCAGTAGCCTGGTCTTATTTTCAGATCCGTCCAGCTTTGTCTGATTAAGCTCCAATTCCTGGTCGAGCTGCTTTATCTTCTGATCAGCCTGTTCAACAGAGCTCTGAAGCTGTGCTTCTGCCTCAGCCTGTTTTTTTAACTTCTCAGCTGCTTCAAGTGCCTCCTGGCTCAACTCAGATTCTGCTTCTTTTTGCTCGTCCAGTTTCCCTGTTGTGCTGGATAGCTCCTGTGCAATCGTCTCCTGTACGCGCTTCGCGTCTGCAAGCTTTGCACTCCAGTTGCTTGCTTCTATGGAGTTTTCTCCGAATACCTCTTTTGCGACACGTAATTTGTCGCTCAAAAAAGTGACCTTGTCTCCACTTGCCTGTAATTCCTGCTTCAGAAGCTTTTCTCTCTGTTCCAGAGCATCCACAGACGTGCCTGTGCCTTTCATCTGAGTTTCATTTAATTTTAATTCCGCCCGGAGCTGCTTCAAACTTGCGTCAGCCTGTTTGATTCCGGCCGTAAAATCCGTTGTTTTCGCGCGAAATGTTACGCTTGCTTCTCTGTTGGCTAGTAGATCACCTTCTTTCTATCATCTTTTCTTCCATGTAGTTTTTCCAACTCATGTAAGCGTGTTTATCTTCCAAAATCGTTAATAATACGTTGTACTCGGAATTCCAGAACAGCTCTTCGCTGATTCCATTAATAACTACATAATAGGTATACATGTCTTCTACTTCCTCAATTTCAAATCTTGGAAGCCTCAGTGTATTTTTGCTCTTTCCTACTGTTGCTCTTCTGAAGGCTGTTCTGAATCCTGCTTTTTTGACGGTGAGATCATTTCCTGTACTACATTTACATTTTTCATGTAATCTGGGTTTGCATTTTCAATGAATTCCTTGAATGTCATCAAATTCTCTTCCTCTTCATCCTGATTGGCATTCAAGTATGCCGAATGCATGAACTCGTACACTTCCATGACATCTTTTTCATTTACTCCTTTTACCAGGACTTTGCTGATCTTTTCATATGCCTTTTTATTTTTATTTCTCAGGCTCAACAGCAAAATGGGAGCTGTGGACATTGCCACAAACTCCCCGTCTGCCATTTCATACTCCTGGAAATTGAATACGTCCTTACTGCGCATCATTTTCCTCCAGTTCTACAATTCTTTCGATAATTTCATCTTTCTTACCTTCGGCGCTTACGCCTTTTTCTTCCGCAAGCTTTTTCAGTTCTTCGACGTTCATTTTCTTCAGTTCGCTTTTGGTATAGTGTTCTGCTCCTGGCGTTTCCTCCTGATCCTCTTCCTGTGTTTCTTCTGGAACTGGCTCCAATGGCTCCAAAATGCCTTCCCGCACTTTTTCAATCTCCTCGTAGCGTTCTTTGCTCACTTCGATGATTTCTCCTTCCAAGTGTAAATTGTGTGTGTATTTGTCTCTGAAGCTAATCTTTACTTTTGCTTCCATAATTCCCTCCTATGCGCTAAGTTCAACAAGTTCTCTTGAAAATTCTTCCATCCACTTTGTTTTTGCTGTTGCGTCCTGCAGATCTGTCTCTACAGCTTCGTACATGCCTTCTCCATGCTCATCTGGCATTACTGCAATTTCGAGCTCTAACATGGCTACGTCTTCCGTGTCGTTATCTACAGTCCTGCTAAGTCCATTTGTGATTGTACAATTCGGATAAGCCTTATACTTCACATCTCCGTCCTCATTCAGGATTTTAGCCGTAACACATGCCACCGCATGTAAAGAGCTTTGTCCGTATGCCACGATTCCGTCTTTCAGTTCTTTCCTACTCATTCCATGCATATCAACAAGCATGTCCTGTGGCGTGTATGCCGAAAATTTCAGCGATCCGGATCCCGTTCCTTTTGTTCTTGTTTTTATGACTTTCGAGCCACATTTTTTCTGTACGGTCTTGCTCGTAAGCTCCTCTTCCAGTTTTCCCACGCATTTCAGAATATCTGCTTTTACCGCCGGAGATATTCTGATTCCAAGTTCTGCGATTTCATATTCTGAAAAATCCACATTTGTGATTCCTGCCATTATATTTCCTCCAATCTTTTTACTAATTCGTCTATAACTTCATTTACAATTTTGTCTTCGCTTGCATTCGCTCCATCAAACATGAACTGCTGATTCCCATAATGATGCTGTGTATTTGATCCATCATCTGGGAAATACAGATAGTGATACGGTCCTTTTGTTTTTACGATTACTGCAAGGTTCTCTTCCTTAAGTGTGAATGGATCTGTCTGTGAAGCAGCTGTTTTCTTTCCATTCCACGTTCTTCCGGATACGGGGAGAATCTTCTGAATGTTCTCTTTGATGATCCGTCCTCCTTCTATGTGGAGGTAATCATTAATAATTCTTTCTGCCACCGCCCCGTCAGAAAACTTGGAAATCGCATCTACAACACGTTCGAATTCTTTGGCGTCTAAATAGAAATAACTCATACTCTGCACCTTTTTTCTACTTTGGAAAATTCCATGGTCGCAATTTCAACCATTGTCTCTCCAGATTTTTCCGCGTAATCATAAGTCGTCTCTGTATTTGACTGTTTGAATCCCAGCTTTTTCATAGCTTGCAATATATTTTCTTCCATTCCTTCTGGAATTTCCTCTTCTTTTACAATTGCTACAAAATATCGGATATTTTCACCAGCGCCGCTTTCTGTCTTTCCTTTTCTTCTGCGTCCATAAACGATGCAGTCCCAGTTGTTCCGGTTCTGGAATCGTCCTATTCCATAGAATACTTTAGGTTCTATCCCCTGTAAGGCTTCTTTGATTTTTTTATTCAATCTTCCTCACCTCTTCCAGATAAAAATACAATTCCTGTTCCGCTTTCGACCTGTCGATGTAGATAATCGCATAGATTGTGTCTCCTATTACCACGTTTCTTGAACTGTCCATGTTTCCATCATCCGGAGTGGCGATTTTAAGCGATAGTGTTGTTCCTAACTGATGCGCAAATTCTACGTCCTGCTGCCGGTTCGACTTTTCCGTATAATACAGAAAGCCCAGATGTTCTAAATCATCCAGGCTTTTTACATTGCTCTCTGGGTCTTTTTTTCTGTAGAGCTCTGCAATTCCATCACTGTAGCTTTTCTGCTTCTTCCTTGCCATATTTCACCTCGTATCTGTGCCTCTGTGTCAAAATTTCCCGTCTATAATTCACAGTGAATTCATTTGCCTGGTTGCTCCAACGATACAGGCAATATTCCAAAAATAATCCCCTTGTTAATCCCGGGGATAGCAGGTCTTTTTCGTCTTCCTCTTTTATGCCAAGCAAATGCACGATAACCGGAACTGCATCCTCTACAATCCCGGTTATCTGTTTATTTGTCTGCTCTTTCGACCAACTGATTTTGCATTTATTTTTTGCAAGCTCTACAAGAGTTCCTATCTGCTCTTCTGTCATATCTCTTACGCTGTTAATACATCAGCGTCGTTTCTGACTACAAAATAAGCAGGATCCAGTGCTGAGATATCCAGCACAATTGCGACCGTATTATCCCAAGGGCGGCCATTTCCATGCATTTTAATTTTGTAGACTCTCGCATCTTCGATGAATTTTGCAGAATCGTCCTTTTCAATATTTCCGTCTTTGTTTCCTCCGATTCCCATGAAATATTCTTCCGGCAGGCAGAGGATAGCCTGACCTGTCTTGACCTCATTCGATCTTACGACTTCTGTTGGGAATGGGAATAAGTCTTTCGCATAAGTTCCTGCTGCTGTCATGACCGTAGTTGCCGGCATAATTTTGGTCAGATAATCAATCTGGTTGCAGATCAGGAGTACTTCGTCAAATGCTCTAAGTCTTCCGCTTTCTGTCGTTGCAAGTTTTGCCACGACCGGACCGTATTCTTTCGGCATGAAGCTGGTAACCTTAATCGGTGTCTTCTCCGGATATCCGGTAGAAGAATTGAAATCTACACCCTCGTGGATATCTCTATTCAATCCGATCGGCTCATTTTTTCCTGATCCGCAAATGATTGCTTTCTCCAGTGCCACGTAAAGTGCCTCTTTCAGAATTGTTCTGATGTAATTATCGAGATAGGTAGGTCCCAAGTCTAACATGTCCTGCGGAATAACCGCGTAAGCGCTTAATTTATACAAAGTCACTTCAATCTCTTTGAAGCCTGATGTGATCTGCTGCTTAATTTCATCGTTGATATTTCCCCACGCTGCGCTCTGCTTTGTATGGTCATTCAAGATCCATCTGGTCAGATACTTCACGTTCTGGAATGTAATTTTATTTAAAAGCGGGTGTTCCTCTGTTAATTCTCTGTAGACATCCTCGATGATCGTCTCTGGCATTCCGCCATTTGTTGTAATAAGATCCGTGAATGCCTGCCGTGCATTACTCTCTTTTTCCGCTTTTACGAGCTTCTGATAGAACTCTGTCTCTTCTGTAGTCAGCATTCTATATCCGCGCTGTGCAAGCACCTTCTGATTGGTGTTGTACATCTCGCAATCTGTTTTTACCTTATCTGAAATAGAATTGATTACCTGCTGCCACGCCTTTCCCGCTCCTTCTACATCTCCGCTCTGGAGTGCCTTCTGAAGCGCTGCTACTGCTTCTTTCTGTGCTACATCTGCTACATTTCCTAACATCTTTTTCCCTCCTATAATGAAAACATATTGAAAAACGTCTCCATAGAGACATCGTCTTCCTGTTCTTCCGGTTTTACCAGTTCTTCAAATTCTTTTAGCTGGTCCGCAAAATTGGACTGCTTGATCTTGTCTTTCATCTCATTGATTTTTTTTGTTGACTGCATCGCTTCATCTACTGCTATAGATGTGCGTCCGGCAATCTCATCAATGACTCCAAGCTCAAGAGCATCATCTGGGCCAAGAAGTGTCTCCTTGTCCATGACTTCTTTTATCTTTTCTTCTGTGACTTTGCCTTCGCATCTCTGTACGAACAGAGCTCTGGAAGCTTTCATCCAAGCGTCAAGCTTGTCTGCCTCGTTTCTGAGATCATCCGCGCTTCCGACTGCTACAGTCCACATGTTGTGCAGGATCATTCCTGTACCTTCTCCCATTACTCTGTGGTCACATGCCTGTAAGATTGTGGCTGCAATGCTGTTTGCCACTCCATCTACATAACCAGTCTTATAAGCTTTGCACCGCTTTAATTGCGTAAAAATAGCGGTTCCTTCTTTTACTGAACCGCCATCCGAATTGATATATAATTCAATTGTATCTCCATCTCCGACCTGTTCTAAGATTTCCTGGAAATGTTTTGCTGATGTCTCTGCGTCATCGTACTTGTACGTTTCCCAATTGAAATCTCCTTTCGCCTTTACCTCATCGTACAGATATAGCTTATGTACTGTTCCGACTTTTTGGTATGCATAGCAAATTCCTCCGATTTTACCCATCGTTCTCACCTCCTTCCACATTTTTCGTTGCATCTTCCACATTTTGGAAGTTCTTTGTAATTCTGTACTGCTTGCTCCATTCTGTATCTAATGGCATCAGTTCCAACTCCTCTCTTACTTCATCTGTGTTCAATACCGATGATCCAACAATCTTTTCTACATTTGCCGCTGAATCAAACAGATCTCTGTGTTTGATTCTTCCGCTGTAGCATTTGTAATAATTGCCTTTTGTGTATTCATAGGCTGTCGCTCTTTTGTTCAGGACCTCCGATATTGTGTTTGCCAACGGGTCAACTGCAAATGTCAGAAAAATATCTAATACATCTTTTACATTCGTAACGCTTCCGAGCATCATGGAAGCTGGGATTTTGAATGCCTGTCCCACGACCTCAAAAATGTCTTTTCTGATGCTAATAAAATCTTCTGATGATTTTTGCGGTTTGTTCGAGGACTCTTCTGTTAATTCCTCTCCTTCATACTCCACGTAGGTCGCATATTCATTTTCCATGTATGCCTTGATGTCTTTTGAAATGATATCTGAAAATGTTTTTTCAAACTCCTTATCTCCCGCTTTCATTGCATCTACTTTATACTTGAACTTTCGACCGTTCGTGTCTCTGAATGTCCGCGCTGCTGTTTCCAGCAGCTTTCCATATTCCTGATACATTCCGTCTATCAGTCCTTTTACGCATTCGTCTTCCATTTTGAACAGGTATACTTCCTGTGCAGTGAACACCTTGTTCAGCTGCAAGCCTCCAGTCAGTACTACACCGCCATATATATTTCCCAGTATCGGCCGTTCCTCCAATATCGAAAAATCTTCTGCACAATGCAACTCGCCATTGATTTCTACTACCAGCGCGCCTTTCTCTTCGCGGATCATCTTCCGGATTACCTTGTGCCAGAAGTAATTGCTGTTTTCGTTTTTGTTCGGCGACACATTCAGCAAATAATAGTCTTCATTTTTCACCGGCTTTCCCTTTGAAAAAACGCGCATCTCGCACATGCTGATTGCATTCGCAAGGTATGACTGTGCGGTGTATATTGCCAGTTCTTCATAGTAGATCGTTGCCGGGATATCTATCACTACTGTCTGCTCTGATCCTATTTTTATTTTTCCAATCCATTTCGCCAAGTAGCTTCCTAGTCCCACTTTTTTCCTCCTAACATATTGTCCTTAACCTCTTTCGTCCAATTGCCGGACGCTGCTTTATGATATCTTCCCATGTCATTGCGGCTACCCACGCCATTGCTCCATCTGTTTTTCTGGATCTTGGCTCTATTTTTTGATAGTCAACATTCCCTTTTTTGTCTGTGACTGCCTTGACGTTCCACACGTACCAGCGCATGATCGGGCATGTTCCCCATGCAATCAATTCTTTCGATAGCACGTATCCGATTACCGGCGCAACTTTCATGATGTCGCTCGGTCTGATCAGCTTCAGGTTTTTCTTCTCATAAGAAAATCCTATCTTTTTCAACTCATCTCGGAATAACGTTTGTCTGAAATTGTCCATTACCACTCCTTCTATGATGTATAGCTTCGCCATCTCTTTTAGCCACTCTACAATTAATTTTGGTGATATTTCCACATCATTCACCATAGTTAGTACTCCCACTTCTTCCGCTTCTTTCAGCGGATAGCGGATTCTTGGCAAATCTCTTGATTTTGTGCATACCCATGTATGATGCAGCCAGTATCTTTGGTCGCCTACCTTGAACAGAAGTCCTGCCACCACAAAGTCATCTGTTTTTGAAAAGTCAATTCCAGCTACGCAAGAATATCCTTTTAAGTCCGGAAGCTCCCGCGTTGCTTTCACCAAATTGTTCCAATCCGTCACGCAATACTGCGTTTCTCCAGGCGGCCTGTTCATTCGTTTTGTCATAAAGGCTGTGTGAGTAACTGGATCTCTTTTGTAATCCACATACTCCAATTTCATTTCATAAAGCAGGTTTGGAAAGAATTGTAGTGATGGATTTGCTTTGTTCCACATTTTTTCCGTGTGTACTTCTTCCGGATCATCTAGCCAGCAAATGAAAGGTAGCGTTCCATTATCCGGCAATTCTCCCTTTAAAATTTCCAGGCATGTATCTATCAACTGATCCAGTGGACCGTCTCTTACGTCTCCCTGTGTTGTGATGATTGTTCTTCGTGGAAACTGTTTTTTTCCAAGTCCTCCGGTAGCTACCTCTATCAATTTGTAATTTTCATAAGCGTGATACTCATCAAAATCAACCTTTCCTGGGCGTCCTCCATCTTTTGTCCCCGGAGCTCGTGTATGATATTTTAGTTTTGACCCTGTATTTATGTTTGTGATACACTCCAAATTCCATTTAAAATAGTTTTTGAAATAATCTTTTTTATCTTCCAGAATATTGTAAATGTCTTCAAATGTCGCTTTTGCCTGATCTTCCGATGTTGCGAACATATCTATGTGATAATATTTCACGCCATTGATCGGTGTCATCAATGCAAAATCTTCAAATGCAAGATATCCATTTTTACCAGCCCCTCTTCCCACCAAAATTACAAGTACAGGAAAGCGTAATTGTCCGTCTCTCCTGTATACGCAATTGTGAAGTGCAAAGCAAAATTGTTCCCACGGCAATAACTTATATGGGAAATGCTTTTGTAATCCCAGATATCTTTCTAATTGTTTTTCGTCTACATGTACGTCTTCCTCCGCAAATACTTTTTCCACAAAGTCGCAAAGAAGCAGTTGCTCTTTGCACACAACTGCTTCGTCACTTCGCACGAATGCGATGTATTCATCTATCTGCTTACAGATCTTCATCTATCATTTCATTTCCTGTCGGTTCATCAGTCGTCAACCCCATTTCTTTCAGGAGCTGAAGCATCTGCTTTTCCACCGCTACCAAATCCTTTACAGATTGGTTCTGTTTAATGATCGGATAGCCATTCGCGGAGGTTGTCTCATAGGCCACTCCCCTCTCTTTTACATCTTTTTGGAGGTCTTTTTTTATATCATATAGCGACATATAGTCATAAATAAGATCCATAAAATGAGCTACATTCGCGCCTTTCGCTTCTAGCTGCTTTATTAGCGAAGCCTTAATTTGCGCCTTTGTCGGCTTTTTTGTCTTTTCCATCTTGACACCAACTTTTTTATTTTTTTATCATGCGCGACTCAGCGCGGTTTAGTCTTGCCCCCTACCCGTTGTAAGCTCCCCCACGAAAATTAGGGTATATGGGGGTAGGGGGGTCTGTTTTAGTGAAAAAAATCTCGCTGTACATGCCAATCACATCATCAAGTACCAGGAATCGGTTGCAACAGGACGTTCGCACCTCTGTCACTCTGTGTGGTGAGTTCCCGAACACTCTGTCATACTTGTATTCAATTGCTCTCCTGTATCCGTGTCCAGTAAACACGACATAGTCTCCAACTTTTACCAACGTTCTTCATTCACCTGTTTCTTTTTCTTATACTTCATTCGTTCATGTGCTCTGTCGTGGCAGTCGTGGCAGAGCGGCACAAGGTTCCTGTATCTCTGCCCTCTGTAGTCATAGTACTCACACAGTGCAAGCTCTGGGTACTTCTTAACATACTGTATGTGATGTACCTCTTCTGCTTTGGATATGATTCCCTCTTCTCTGCACCATAGGCATTCATTGTGGAATTCCTTCAGGACTTTCTCTTTCAGTTCCTTCCACTCTCTACTCTTGTAGAATCTATACAGCTTATCTTCCGCTATCAATTGTTTTATTTTTTCTTTCGTCCACTCTGCCATACTCTTTTGCGACGTCGCACGATTGCAGGAGCAGGAATCGAACCTGCTTCCTCCGGCTACTAACACCGGTGTGCTTGCCTTTCGCACCCTCCTGCTACATTACTCTACAATCACATTTTCTCTTTTCTGTAAAGAGAATTACCTTGTTCCTGTTCATATATGTGCAAGCATAATGATATTCCTTTCCATCATTGGTAGTGATCCTTTTGCAGTACTCACATTCCTTGCACTTCGGTATCTTGCTGTTCGCTTTTCTTTTGTTTGTTGTGTATCCGGGACACCCTTTCTCTGCCGGACAGTGCCGCCCTTTCTTGAGTTGGTAATAATATTTACAGCATGTGTTTTTACATGTAACTAGCATATTCCCTCCACATAGAAAAGCACCCGGACAATTCCGAGTGCTTTTCTATTATTCATGATTTACTTCGTTGATAAACTCTTTCATCATAATCGTTAATTGGTTTGACTGGCTTACCCCAGCTTTCTCACAGGCCTCTGCAAATGCTTCCACCGTCTCCCGCTTTAACTTATACGACTTTGACATAAGTCCAACTTTCTTTGCGTACTTCTCTGTTGCAATCGTCTGTTTTGTTGGCTTTCCCTTCGGCATGTTTCTTATCCTCTCTTCTTTGTGAAATAAATAATCAGTTTTACAATTCCAATTACGATAAAAAACAGTCCTAAAAATTCCAATGCTTTCATTTACTTTTGTGAGCAACCGTGTTATATTGTGTTCAAGAGAAGGGCTTTCGCCCCTCTCCCCCATTAAAGTTTTTTCTTAGTTAAGTATTTTGCTAAGAATTAGTAGGATAATTCCTACTACCAAGTCCGTAAGTGCACCGACCAGCCAAGTCTTAAATGTGCTTTCGGACTTTTCTTTTTTTATCTTTCGTTTTCGATCGCTCAACTCTTTCACCTCCTTACAAGTATATATTATCATATGGTGTACCATATGTCAATACTTTTTCTGAGGTTTTAGCTAAAATGGCAGCAATCAATTGACTGCTGCCACTGTTCATTCTCTTCTGTTGTTCTCTTCCATTCTTCTTTTTATCAGAGCGTGATTAGGCCACGCTCTGATGTGTGAAATTCTAAGGAGTCCTTTGTGATTCGTCTGATCTCATCTTTTGGACGCTATCATATTAACACGGTTTTTTGTCCTGTGAGTTTTTATTTTCTTAATATTTCCATCTTTTTTTATCCAGCAACCAATAGAACTTTCTCCTTGCCTCGTAATAGTCCGTATTTTTGCAATCCATTCCTTCCATCATTCGTAGATTATTAAATGTTACGCCTTCTTGCGTAACTGCTTTTAATATCCAGCTGTACAAATCCGGGCTCGCTTCTATTGCTGTCTGCTCAACTATCTTACACTTTTCTTCCAGCTCCATTCTTCTGATTGCCAGCTGTTCCGTGGCGCTCCCCTGTGATGGGCTTCCTTTTCCTTCCTGTCCATACTGGATGGCCTTTACTGTATTTGTAAGATTTGCAAGTTCTTCGCGCCATTCTGGATATTGATAGCATCTGTATTTTAATTCACAGAATCTATCTTTTGAAATATTATATTTCTTTTCATTGATCGGTCTTGTGTCTGGCATATACTCCTCCTACGCTGTTCTGCTGCCACAGTTGTTACACTCTTTTCTGGAATTTTTCAAGCATTCTCGCCTTCCAGTTCGGCGATTCTGGTTCTTCCGGTTCTTTCATTTCTCCATACAGGAATGACTTAATCTTTTCCTTACAATCTCTGCAATAGCATCTGTCCTCGATTATCCCTCCCTCGAACATTACTTCCATCGCCTCAATCATGTTTGGTGTGTCCACGCTTTCTACTGTGATTGCTACTCTGTAGATGGCTCCGTTTACGATTTCTTTTCCGCAACGGTCACAATGGTATGTTATCATTTTGTACCTCCTAATAATTCCGGATTGTCATAGATATTACCGATAACCTTCATTTCGCATCTTTTGACATATTGATGATTTAATGGCATTGGATAGCAAAATGGCTCACACCTACTGATTGCGTCTGTTGGAATCACTTCATAATGCCAGCCAATCGCGGTATCGACTGCTTGCTCTGTTATGATGTCAATTACACGGAATTCTCCAAACACTGCCTTTACAAGATCGTCCGGGTTGCCGTTGCACATCAGAATATCATTCTCCCATATTTTCTTTCCGTTCTTGTCGGTTAGTCCTGTGTATTTGCAAATCGTATTTTCATCAACCAGGAATTCACCCTCAAGGCTTTTATCATTGATATAATTCTTGTCACTAAGATAGCCATGCACCCATCTTCCATTAAGATACTCGTTACTATCCATTGCATGGATATGTTTTGCTCTAAAAAGTATTTCTCTCTCCATCTTACGCTCTTTTAACCTCCTTTCTGTCCACTTTATTCTTCGTTATCTTTCATCCAATCATATAACTTTTCAATACATTCATCGCACAGGTCGTATTCTTCATCTATAAATCCTTTTTCGTTTATTGTTGCAATTGTACTTACGATTCCGTTCCTGGTTTCCTTTGTTTTACACTTTTCGTTCTTCTCGTATATTGCTCCACATCTATCGCATTTTTTTACTTTCATCTTTTACTCCTCCTCTCCTTATAGCTGTTAGCAAGTCTTCCACTCCCTGGACGTATCCGTCTTTATATTCTGTAGCCTCTTTTATTTTCTGGCTACACTTTCTCTCTACTTCATTTTGCAACTTATTTGCTCGTTCTTCTATCTGGTCATATTCTTTCTTGTCCATTGCAGCCTCCTAAATCTTATCTCCTATAAGCTTTTCTGTTAATTTCATGTATAAGTCTTTGTATATGTCTCTTTCTGCCGCTACTTTGATGGTTTCGTCTGTGTTTTCTGTCTCTATCTGTGATAATTGTTTTTCTAATTCCTGCTGTTTATCAGTCTCTTCTTTAATTCTGTTTCGAAGTCCATCATTTATTCTCTGTGCCTCGCTCAGAGAATCTGTCAGCTCTTTCAGCTTTTCTGCCATAGTATCGTCGCTTTCTGTGATTCCGAGTGATATGGATAACCCCTTGTTAATTTTCTCTATTTCCTCGTCCGTACAGGTACGTATGAATCCGTCAATTCTGTCTTTGCTGACACTCACAACCTGCTCGCATAGCGCCGTAGATGGTAGATGGCATCTTACTTTTGCGTGTGTTGGCAGTGATTCATTTGGCTTTTCTACCAGATATGCCACTTCTACCATGTTCTGGCTTTCGTTAATGTCGTTGTTCGACACGATAACCGCCGGTCTACCTGTGTCCTGATTTATTTTTTTGATGTAGAATATGTCTCCTCTATATATTTCCATTGTTTTTTTTGCTCCCTTCTCTGTATTTTTGATAGCTTGAAATGCTGTTGGGTCGTAATAACCGGCTCCATTTCTTTTTATGTTATCCATTTTCTTACTCCTTATATGGTCCTGGAAGTGGTCTCCATGCTTCTACGGCTATTCCGAAGTCTTCACATGGTATATCTTCGTTAAGATAGAATGTTCCTCCAATATCGTCTTCCTCGTATTTTCCGACGCCTAAAGTGCTAAAGCCTTCGCATGATATCAATACATATTCTCCAGTTTTCGGCAATCTTTCACTGCATGGAATCCACTGAGTTTCTTTCAGTACATGTATCCCCATTTCAATAGCATCTACTGTTTCCTCAGACCATCCCCATTCAAGATGTTTCACCAATCTATCTATTGCTTGTTGATTATTCATCTTCGCCCTCCTTATACGGTTCCGGCAATGGCATCCAGGCAGCAATTACTTTTGTCGTATGTTCATAGATTCCTTGAAAGATTCCATTTCCCCAATATCTCATCTCTGTTACTGTTCCGCTGTAAAAGCATACAATTACATCCGTGTTATCCTCCGGCAACCGCTCGCTGCATGGAATCCATCTTGTCTCTTCTACTACATTTTCCGGGTAATACTGCGGTAATCTGTCTATTACGCGTTCCATGCAGTTATAGCAAAATTCAACTAATTCCTTTTCCTGATAGCCTTCATAACACTTTTTGGTATCTTCCATATCTTCTTTTAATGCATCAATTACCATGTCTTTTCTAAGATATCCCATCTACTCTTTCTCCTTTCATAATATCCTTCGCTGATTTGCTATAGTAATGATTCTGCATCAATCTCATGTTCTTCTATCCGCTTTCCTATGTCTTTAATCCATTTGTATTCTTTTGAGCATAGGCTCCGGTCTGGAATAGGATATCTGCATGGTGCCTTCGCGTTAGTGCATTCCCAACCATGGTCCGTTCTTTTTGCATATTCACAAGCCATTTCTGTCTCCTTTCCTTGATAGTACCTTTTTAAACGCTCCGGGGTGCTTAATGGTAGCATTTTGATAGCTCCGTGGGGTTTTTGTGGTATTTTCGTTCATTTTTGTTCATTTTCGGGGTAATTTGCCTTTGTTTCCCTGTATGTCCCTATATAAGCGGGGTTTTCCAAAGCACCCCGGAAATGTTATTGTTACTCTACTATGTTATTTTCCGATTGCGTCCTGAAGCGCTTTGTCTAAGCGATCAGATATGGCTGGTGCTTTCTTTTCTGATGCTTCAAGTAATTCTGCTGTAACCTCCCGTATACCGCCTCGTTCATGATTCTGTGAGTCTTCGTCCTGCCCTTTTTCCTCACATTCTATGACCGCAAAATGAAAGTCGCATTCGTCACATACTACGGTTCCATCTCCGTAATATGCGTTTGTTCCCAGCACTGCTCTGCATAATGGACAATAGTTTATTCTACTATTGTCAGCAATTCCACTTATATATCCTCGCATCTGTATTTTCTCCTTATATTTTTTCTAGGTATTTATCTATGTCGCCAAATTCAATCGCCATTTTAAATAGCACAATTTCATTGTCTAATATTGGTAATCCTGCCTGTAATTTTGTCAATACATTCCTAATCGGCGGTGTATACTTATCCGGTGCTTCAAAAATATATTGTCTGTGCCCTTCATGGTTGTTTGACATATTTGCGCGTTCAAAATTACCATTTGCATTTGTCATGGCGTAATTTAGTTCGTGGCATTCCAAGCAATATCCTATTTCCATTTTTTCTCCTTCATGATTTCATGATTTTTTCACGTTTTCGTGAATCAGCTTCCACCGTGACCTTTTGTCTTCTTTCCAGTGATATGGTGCGAGCGTTCATTTGTGATTGCTTTCGCTCGCAATTGTTCACTGCTTGGAAAGCTGAACACTTCTGTGTGTCCTATCGCCTCACTAAGCATTTTCATGGCTGTTGTCGCCTCTGCCTTAGAATTGTATCTTGTGGCTTGGCAGCCCTTCCCTGTTGAAAAATCCGCTTTGATAGAGCATTCATCTGCACCGATGTACAATGCTGTTACGTGTGCAAGGTTGATAAGCTGTGTGCTATCTTTACTGATAATGTACATATTATCTTCTCCCTAACTTGATTTTTCCTTCATTGGCTTGCCTTTTTCGTAGACAGTGCAATTATCTGCCGTGCAGTAATGACTTCTGGAAAATTTGTGGAATGCTCCGTAATTACAGAAGCTGACGGGATATCTTGCGCGCCATTTACAGGTCTTGCATTTTTTTCTGTCACCGTTCGAGCCTTTTGGTTTTTCTTTGGGTTTTGGCTTTAGTTCCCGCGGCTTTCTCTGTGTTGGGTCTCCACCCTCTCTTCGAATTCCGACTAATCCGTCTGCCGTAATTCTATATTGTACCTGCGTCTGGGTGAGCCCCATCTTTTCTGCTATCTTTCTATTGGTCAGCCCCTGTTTTACTAGAGACCTTAATAGCTCTTTGTCATATTCTTTCATGCAGCCATCTCCTTTCTCGCTTTCCGGAATAACTTGGCTTTCTCAGCATGGTACCGAATCAGTTCCTCAACTGCTGCCATCTGCGCTACTTCTACCTGGTGTTGTTCATAGATTTTCAAATCTATGCCCCACTCTTCACCGCCTTCGTAGAGAAGCCAGCGGAAGTTTTTGTACGCGATATAAGCAAGCTTTTTCTCTCCATCTACGAGATCGATTTGTGTCATGCTTTCCCGGATCCACTTCATAGCATCGCCTCCATATCCTCTGCGCGTCCTTCCCATTCATCTGCTTGTCTCTTGCAGTAATCTATAATTGTCTCAACTGCTGCCATCTGTACCGGTTCAATGTCTAACTTGCCGAAGCCTTCCATTTCTCCAATACATGAAAGTCTTGGAAATATGCTTATTCGATACCATAACCCCCAGCACAGCTCCACTTCATCCCAGATCAATGCTGCGATTTTTTCGTCTTCTTGATATAATTCCAGACATTCGTCCGATTTAATGGACCACATTTCTTTCTGCGCCTCCTTGCTACAATCATCTTGTTCCGGTCGTCGATGTAGTAATCTGCATAGACCTTCCGACAGTTGTTCTTGTATTTGTTCTTATTTTCTGGAATATTATCATTGATTGCATCAAACTCCAATCCGTTTGCCCTGCAGTATATGACTGCTTCCTGCAATAGGTCTCCCTCTCTGCATGTCCAGAGAATGATCTTATCTCCGGACTGCTGCCGTTTAATTAGGAACTGGAATAGTTCCGTGTTGGGCTCTCCTAGCTTCGGATATTCTGCTGTATTTAATGTGCCGTCGAAATCTACGGCATAGATTTTGTTCATGTGTCTCCTTTCTCCTCCGGCTCCACCGGCCGGAGGGAATCTATGGTTGATAGTGTCGTGTGATACACTATTGGTGCTATAGTTTTCTTACTCTTTTTACCGGTAATACGACAAATTCTCCCGTGTCTTCCAGCCATACTGTGACGGTATCTGCCAGGTGTTCTTTTTCAAACACAATTCCCATGCGTTCTTTCTCTTCTCCCATCAGAATGCACTTCACATATTCGCCCTTGTAGAAATCCCGTGAGCTTTCGTCTTTCCTAAGGCTAGAGGTAGTTTTTGTAGGCAATTTTCATCCACTCCTCTCGCGTGTGATCCTGTTCGTATGCTTCCTGCAAATAAGCGCATAACCTTTCACGGGTTGCACGGCAGTTATGTACAGCGTCTTTGCCTTCCTTGTGGTGTCTTCTGCATAGGTAGACTTTTATTCCAGCTCCTTCGCTACGCTTCCTTCCGCCGCCTCCAAACACTACATGATGGCATTCCGTACACTGGTATGTATAGTTTCCTTCTTCTCTTGCGCATAAATAACAGATTCCTGGTTCTGTTGCTACGATCGGTTTTGGATGCTTCTGCCTTTTTTTCTTTTTCATTCCCATTGTTTTCGGGAACATCAAGCCATCAGTCATTATCCTCGTCCTTTCTGTAGTATTGGTGTGTTCCGTCCAGTACCTGTTCCTCTTGCTCGGTGTCGAAGAACCATCCAAACATCTTAAATACTCTGTAGCACTCTAAGAGGATTCCTCCATTTTCCTTGTCGTATCTAAGGCTGTAATCCCACGGCTCTTTCTCGCTCATTCTCATGTGTAATAATATGAGCATCTGCTCCATGATGCTTAGTTTTTGTATTTTTTCATTCGCTTCTGCCTTTTCTTCATCGTTGCAGTCCCAATCGTTCTTTTCAGTGAAATATTTTATAAAAAGACTTTTGTATACCCCTCCCATCTCTACCAGTAGTACCCAGCACATGTTCTTTACCAACTCTTCGTTCGGTTTTGCTGCTTTCCCGGCAATAATGTCCAGAATTAATTGTTTACGCCTTTCTGTGCTCACTCTTGTGATTTCCTTAAGTTCTTTTTTTCTGGCTTTTCGTTCTTTTTCTTCCTTTTCTCTTCGTTCTTCTGCTCTTGTCTGCTTTTTTATAACTTTTTCCACAATTCTGATACGCTGATACTGAGTTATCCAATATTTCCCTTCTGTATCTAGAATGTCAATATCATCATCTTTGTTTAGGTCGCATTCAGCCACTGTCTTCCATGATCCTGTCCAAATGCCGTTTTCTGCTTCCTTTGGAGCTTTCTTGATGCCTGCTGCCTCCAGCTTTTCTATAATCGCTGTCTCTTTTGCTTTTCTCTTTTCGTCTGCTACTGCGCTTCTGGCGCGTGTTGCCAAGTCCGTGGAGCTGTAGGAAGCTCTTAAGATTTCGTTTCTCTTCTCTACTGATTTTATTTTTTCCAATTCATACAGGTCTTTTAATGTTAACTGAAATCCCTCATCATCGTTCTTTTCTTTCAGGATGGATTTGTCCAGCTTGGCAATGTTAACTCTATGGCGGACTGTGCTCTCACTGAATCCGGTCTTATTTGCAATGTCTTCCACAGTGTCTCCAAGATCTAGCATCATCTGGAAGCCTTCTGCCTGCTCCGGAATCGTAAGGTCTACACGCTGCATGTTCTCGGTAAGCATGGTTCCAACCTGTTCCTTATAGCTCATACCGGTAACAATACGGCAAGGATACTCTGTGACTGCTGCCATCTTCCCTGCGGAATAACGTCGGTGACCAATCAGAAGCGTATATTCTTCCTCGTGGAATCCTCTCTTGTTGTCCCAGTATCCCGGAATGACGGTTAAGTTTTGCATAATGCCATTTTGCCTGATGGACTCGGCAAGCTCTGTAAGGTCTCCTAAGTCTTTTCTTGGGTTATCCGGATGCTCATGTATCTGATCAGCCGGTATGTATATTAATTTGTCCATTCTTTCTCCTTTCAGGTTAGATATTTCTATCTGACCATCACATTCATAATTTTCAAAAACGTCTAATCCCATTTATATTCCTTTCATGTAACACGCCCAAAATGTGTTTGAACGCTTCCCACTGTGATGTCCAAATAACGGCTTCTGTCCAATTGCTTTCCATACTTTCTGAGCCTGGATGTCCGTCTCCGCCCACTTGAAAATCAGTACTCCATCTTCTTTCAGAACTCTCATACATTCCTGGAACCCATCATGTAACATTTCCGGCCAGTGTTCGTCCAGCCTTCCGTACTTCTTAACCAACCATCCAGTTTCACCGGCATATCTAAGATGTGGTGGATCAAATACGACCAGCGCAAAAGTATTATCTGCAAATGGCAGATTCGTGAAATCACATTGGATATCAGGATCCACGATGCATGTTCGTTCTGGCTGTCCGGACTCCGTCTTCCAGATACCTGTCAGTTCTTCCTTCCGAATATCACAATAGATGGCTGCCGGATTATGCTTATTAAACCAGATTGTCCTTGAACCGCACGTCACATCAAGGATTTTCTTATCAGTCATTCTCCTTATCCTCCTTTGCCATTTCAATCCCGTAACTCGCCGCGTCATGAATTAATCTTTCTCTCCTTTTCATTTCCGTGTCCAGCCATTCGCTATAGCTGTGTCTTCCTTCTTCTGCTACAATTAACTGCCCTCTTGTACGCACATAGACCTCTTCCCATAACTCTGCGTGCTTGATTGGCTCGCCCTTGGCGTTCAGATAGTTATTGCCCGCCCATTTCTCTAACTGGGTGCCGAGCATGTTCATGACGAAGCGGTCTTCTGTGTGGATATGGACTTCACAGCTCTGATTAAGCCTGTCCAGTGCGTCAGACAATGACCTTAATGTCGCCTCGTGATATGTACCGAATATATGCCCGAATCCGTTTACAGTTTTTTCCTCGCCGTTTTTGATGCAGGCGACCACGTAACCGTGCCACCTTTCGTCTTTACTAAGGCTTGCAGTACTTTGAGCGAGATAAATATCTACTTTGTACATGCCTGTTCCTCCAGTTCTCTCACCTTGTCTCTTGTAAGCTCTGTTGCGACTAAAATAGCGTGATTTGCAAACTCTTCACACGGTTCAAACTTTAAAATGTCCGGTTTTCCTTCCAGCTCAATCTTCTTGTTGTATACATTGCAATATTCTTCTACACGATAGCGGTCCACCATGTATTTTTTTCTTTCCGTATCTGCTTCGATGCGGTCTCTCATGACCATGACCGCTTTTGCGATTGCCATATCTGCTAATGCTCTTGTGTCCAATACTGGCTCCATGCCATGTTCCTTGTTCCAGGCGTTATACACGCGCCCAAACTCTTTCAAAAGCGTCTCATTCACTTCAACTTTCACTTTAAATCCTCCTGTGAATCCTCACCAATGTGTAATATCTGTATTTACACTTTGTGTGTGGGTTTGTTCCCTCGTGGAAACTATCCCGGTCTATGTAGTATCCTTCCTTTTCTTTTGGCTCTTTTCGCCAGTAGGCGAGCTTCTTGACTTTCGGCTCTTCGACTGGAAGGTTCTTGGAAGCTGAGTAACTTGCTTCACTTAGGCTCTCCTTATATCTGAAACAAGTTTCCGGCGTCTTGCATATGTAACCTGCAAGGTCAGCGAAATCACCGCTCTCATACAGGTGCTTGAATGTCACTTTGCCATGTGGCCACGCTTTCTTGATAAGGATGTCCGCACCTTCGATACGGTTAATCACCACATGGACGTGCCAGTTCCCTCTCAAACCCTTTTCTATGTTCCTGATCCATCGAAGTTCTGCACCTCTTTTTCGGAATTCCTTCCGAAGCTTTTCGTACCATGTCTTGAATTGAGCCTTTGCTGTCTTCATATCCGGAGGGCGTTCTTCTTTCTTGTAAGTCAGCAAGACAAGGTAGTCATTTTCATGGAACCATGTCTTGAGTTTATGTCTTACCTTTCTCTCCCTGTTCCATTGATTCCTTTTTGCAATCTCTTCCTTGGTGGCTTTCTTTTTCTTTTCCCTCTTCTCTCCAGGAGCTCCATACCTACCATCCAGATACTCATATACCTCTATACTGTTTTTGAAAACATAGGTTAATCTCTTATATCTTTTTTTCATAACTGTGATGCCAATATTAATATTCTTAACAAGTCCGAAAAGAGGGTGTGAAAACCCTTATTTTCTTGACTTTCTCCACCCTCACAGCTATAATATCCGTAGGGTTATCTTTTGCGGACATCGAATCTGTGAAAGTTGGATTGGGACTTGTTTTGGCAAGTTCCTTTTCTTTTTTATTTTGCGTACCTGACCGCCTTGTTGATTAGGTATGCTGTTGTCACTATAATTAATCCGGCCACGATTCTAGTAGCTCCTGGGAGTAATGCCGGACTACTGTTTGCCATATGGCTTACACCTATCCAGGTGGCTGCCATTCCGATGACTCCGACCGTCTCCGTGACTGCTCTTACTGTCTTACGGATCAACGCCTTTCGCTTGTGCGCTTTAATACCCATTTTTCTTACACCACCTTCTATACTCAATATCTAGCCTTGCTTCCTGGATCACCGATTCCAATGCCCGAAGCTTGGCTATTTCTGTTCGCCTTCCTACTTGGCAGACTTCCATGCTTTCACAGCGTTTTCTCTGCTCCGCCGCGTGTCGGAACAGGATCTCTTCTATTTTTCTCACATTACACCTGCTCTCTGCTGTATCGCTCTCTGCTGCATCTGTATGTCTTTCTGTCTCCATGCTTCAAATGATTCCGTGTCATAGTAATATGGGCTATTCTTAACTTTTGGGTTATCCTGCCAGGCAAATGTCTGCCCTGGGGCTGCGAATGCCCTTCTCAGATATGTCTCTGAGAAGCCCATTTTTATCAAATCCGGTCTGGACATGATCTTCTTTGGGTACTTCATGTTTATCATCCTCTTTCTTTTTCAATTTTTACTTTTTTCATATCTTCCATGAAAAGCTCTGTGAATCTCTTTGCACACCTCCTACCTATTTCCGGTTCTCTATATGCAATTGCTTTCCATGCTCTCACGCATCTTTCGTAGAGCTCATTGTAATTCTGGCTATCCTGTTTGATACGTTCATATTCCGCATCAATACTTTTGAATATTCCCTCCAACAATTTGTCTTTACTCACGTTTTTTTCACCTCTCTTGCATTATTTTTCTCCTTCTTTTATACTTGTTTTTATACTTAGTATTTCGAAAGGATGTTGCTATGAATTTTGTAAAATCTATTCTTACCCGCGATAACATCACGCTTTTTCTATCCATTTGTGGTGCTCTTGGTAGCTTGTTTCTTTTTATTCGCACCCGAATTTTAGAAAAAGTCGACATCGATGTTAAAATCCCTGGCATTTGTGAACCTGAAATGGGTTCTCTTATTGCTTATTTCACATTTGCAAATAACTCGCGCTTGCCAGTTTCTATCACTGGAATTTCCATCGTTTGTGGTGAAGATCTGTATCCTTGTGAAAATATTTCAGATTACATTATCAATGTCACCTACAGTTCTGGTGATTGGCCACAGTCTACGATTCAAAATATTCCTTTGCCAATCTATCTCCCAACGTTAGGGGCTGCTTGCGGATATGTATCTTTTGCTGTTCCTTCAAAAGATTTTCAATTTCCTTCCAAGCTTCTGACGATTCGATTGTCGACCAATCGGAACCAAATAATCGAAAGGACACTTGAACCCGAGACTCTTCTCGATCTATAACGCGAACCTCCGAAACAAAAACATCATACATATCTGCCTCGTGTATTGTATTTGGGAGCTCTATTTCAACTCCATTAAGTAGCTCCCAAATACGATTTTGCGCCTGTGCCAATAGCTTCGATGCTTTTTCCAGCTTTTTATTTGCTCCGTATCCTTCTCTTAACACTTTTATCGGTCCCTTTCCTCTTTTTATGTTTATTAGTGTTGTTTTCTTTAACATCTTTCTCGCCTCATTTCTCTAATACTTAAGGTTTAGTATTACTATGAAAATTATTATTTCAATTGCTGCTAGTGTCGAACTTATATATAATGGTGCGTCAGGGTATCGCATTGGTAGCGGGAGTCCTGATCCGCCTTTATATTTTTTCATCTCCTTATGTAATGCTCTTGCATCTTCCGGAGTTTTTACCTTTTCCAGTTTTTTTAAGTACTCTCTATGTACTTCTGGTGTTCTTTCTTCTTTTTTATGCCACATCTTTCTCACCTCTCTATTCATTCTTTAAGTAATACTTGAATACACAAAAAGATAAGCATAAACAAAACTGTAGATTCCCACCTAGTTGTATTCATCAGCATTTTTGAAATTTCCGCAAGAACCACTGTTATCACAATTGCGATAGCAGTTTTTTTATCCATCTTCCTCGCCTCTTTATGCTTTATTGACATTTTTCTCCGCTTCTCCTATCCTTTAATTACAAGCTCTTGCCGGAGCCTAGTTTTTTTTAAGAAAGGAGTTTTTTATGACAAAAGACAAAATCAATTCTGCTGTTGACTCTGCTTTTGATTCCGTTTTTTCACGCTGGTCCTCCGAAATCGAACGTGAACTATACCCTGACGCCTTCTCCGATGAAAATAGTTGGCTTCATGTTAAAAATTCTATTAGAATTAATAATTCGCTTTTAAAAGAAGCTCTTAAGCAGACTCTTTCAGAATTAGCAGAAAATTAATCTTCGTCCCTGTCAGACTCGCTATCTGGCAGGGATTCTAATATCTTTAATATTTCTGGCAGGATAGCTGTTTCTTGCGGATGTACATCTTCTTTTCCTTTTAATACTCTTAATGCGAAATTATTCATTTCTTCTATTACATCTTTTTCCATCTTCTTCACCTCGCCTCCTTATGCGCTTTTATTTTTTCTCTTCATTTCCAGAAAGTTTTTGTTTTTTCGTCAGGCTACCTTTTCTTCTATTGCGAAAATGTAGTCCATTTTGTACTCCGGCATTAAAGCACACGTTTTCAGTGCTTCGCCCAGTGTGAATTCTGTTCTTGCGTAGATTTTATTCTGTGCGGACTTTTCAGAGATTCCCAACAGTTTCGCGTACGCTTTGATTGTGATTCCTTTTCTTTTCAGGATTCCAACTAAATTCTTGTACATGGTTCATTCTCCTTTCTGTTGATTGATTTACCATATTGAGTAATCCTGACTTAAATATATACTCAATATGGTATTTTGTCAAGTAATAAATTACCATATTGAGTAAATGTTTTCTCTTTCCCCGTTTAGCCCTTTTACTCTTTATGGTAACATTTTTCTTGACAACGCAATATATTTACCTTATTATGTAATTGTAACAAAAAGAAAGGAGGTTTACGCCATGAATTTTCTTTCGAAATTAGACGCGCTTATGGCTGATAAGGAACTGAACAAAAGACAATTAGCCAACGAAAGCGGCATACCGTACACTACTATAGTTAATTGGTATAAACGCGGTTACGACAATATGTCACTGTCCAATTTCAAAATTCTTTGCGATTTTTTTAATGTTACTATGGATTCATTGGCACGTGATGACGTGGAAGAATTAGAAAAGCGCGTTCCGAAACGAAATGACATACATATTTCGAAAGAAGAAGAATTTCTTGTTACTTGCTATCGCGAAGCGGATAGCCTAGATAAAGAACTTGCTTTGCGGGCTTTACATGTTCGCGAAAAAGGGGACACCGAAAAAATGGCATAAAATCCCATTCTAGGAAAGTTCAGGGAAATTTGATATCGCCTGGCTTTTGGAGTTAGTGTTCCCATCTGCGGCGGATCTTCTTTCGCCGCAGCTTCAAAATACAAAAGATAATTTTTCTTAATGTAAAATATCGGTATATTCGCCCATGGCGTTTTTATATAAACTTACTTAAACTTCTAGGAAAGAGAGGTGCTTTATGCATTGTCCAAAATGTAATTACGTCGGTGACGGCGTGTTTTGCCCTAAGTGTGGCACAAAATTATTAAATGACCCTATTATTCATACCTGTCCTATGTGTGGTTATAAATCAGACGGTAACTTCTGTCCTATGTGTGGTACTGCATTTGCTATGCAATACCCTCACGAGGAGTTTAAGTCATTCCATTACACTTGTTTTTCTGACGATTCAGATGTTATGTGGACCGCTAAATATGTGTATGATTGTGTTCCAATTTATCGGCCGGATGCGTCTTTTTCCGAAATATTTATGTATGATTCAGTAGATGTTGTTCCTGAACCTTCTAACCCTTATGATTCTAATGCCATATCATTTGTTTTTCATGGAAATGTTATTGGTTACTTGAACAAGGGTACCTTGCAAGATATGACTCACGATTTTCTTAATCGCGGCGATTTGGTTAAGGCTCAGGTGCAAAAAATAGAAGGATGTAAGATATATTTAAAATTGTTTTTCTGCCAGAAGAGATCTAAGCTGCTTCCTCCTGTAGATAGCTTCTCTGTAAGGCTTGTCGGTAATGCTAAAGAGGAATGGCAGGATAATCTTATGCTTTGTGGTGAGGGTGATAGCGTCGATTTTGATTTTGACGTTGATGCTGAAAAATATCTTGTTACAGATTGTGGATCTGAGATTGGGTATATTCCTGCCTTAAAGACACTCCATATTCGTTCCTTGGAAGATAAGGGTTATGTTCCATTGGGCGAAGTGATAGAGGCTGATTATTCGGATAGTGGAAAATATTATGCAGTAATAGAAGTTTCTTTTGCATAATTAAAACCGCCCTTGCTGGTAACAAGGACGGTTGATGAATACTATACGTGCTGTGCACGATACAATACTCCCTAGCAAGAATATTGTATCACAAATCCACGGCACCGTATAGGTGTATTTTTTATACTCATTTTTAGGAGGTTGGTGCTATGGCTAGTAAAAAATATAAGCTTGGTGCAGATGGATATTATCAGACTAAGGTTTGGGATGGGACGTACAATGCTAACGGCAGTAAGCATCGTGTATCACTCAGGAGTGATAAGAGCAGCCGGGATCTGGAACGTCAGGTTGCCGCTATGAAAGCTCAGATTGAATCCCGGAACTATGTGAGGAATACGGATATATTGTTTATAGACTATTCCCGAAGCTGGCTGAATGTGTATAAGTCCAGGCGCTCCAATAATACCAAGCGCATGTATGAGAATATTATTGAAAAGCACTTCACGGCTCTTGAGATGCTAAAGTTAAAAGATGTGGAACGTATTCACATTGAAACTTTATTAGCGAATGCAGAGGATAAGAGGCGTACTCAACAGCAGATTTTGTTGACTTTTTCCGCGGTTCTAAAATCTGCAGTGTCTGACAAGCTCCTGGCTGCTAATGTGGCTGATGATATTCTCAGGAATACCGACAAGATAAAATATAAGCCGAGTGAAAAGTGTCCTCTGACACCAGCCGAAAAGAATGCCGTCTTTGACGCGACTTATAAATATGATTCTGATCAGGCTTACGTCTATATGATATATGGATGTGGATTGAGGCGTGAGGAATGCGTGGCACTTACGATATTTGATTTTAATTTCAAAAAGCGTGAAGTATCTATTAGTAAGGCCTATGAGTATATTACGAATACTCCCGGTGTTAAGGATCCGAAGAGCTCTAATGGAATCCGTACCATTCCAATACCTTCCAAGATTCTCCCCGTGGTCCAGAACTATGTAGAGAGCGTCAAGCATTCCGGCCGGACTCAACTATTTGTGACCATGCGAGATAAGAAACCTCTTACCAAAAGCGCTTATGATAAAATGTGGAAGAGAATCGTGGAATCGATGCAGGCTGTGTGTAAAGAGGATATCGTTGGATTGACCGGGCATGTATTCCGTCACAACTATTGCTCGTCATTATGCTATCAGATTCCTCGTGTATCTATTAAAAGGATTGCACAGCTCCTTGGTGATACAGAGGCTATGGTTATGAATGTGTACTCACATATTCTGGCAGAACGTGAAGATGTAGAGGGTGCTGTGAATGATGCGATTAATTTTTAAGAGTGTGGGATTTTTTATCTCATGCTCTTTTTTTCTGAGACACTTTTGAGACATCTTGAATTCAATGAGGCACTTTTGAGACATTTACTTCGTTTTATTTTGACATACTTTGACCTATCCATAAAACATGAAAATCCCCACAAACCCTTGAAAACATTGGGTTTGTGGGGATTCTATTCAGTGAGCGTGCGGGGATTCGAACCCCGGACAACTTGA
>UMEI01026520.1_pt1 | contig 53542 bp, 43 predicted proteins | sample 1964711 | NCBI WGS metagenome assembly UMEI01 (sample SAMEA4836016, study PRJEB28245) | human gut metagenome | biome: gut microbiome; material: fecal sample | place: Denmark | collected 2008 | reverse complement strand
CTATCCCGCCATATTTATATTCGCTGCTCTCTTGAACCAGCTTCCTAAGTTTACAATAAGATTCTACTTTCGTCAACAACTTTTTTTAAATTTTTCAATTTTTTCTACATTTGCAAAAATTTCATCTTTTATTTCGTCCCTCGCATCAGTAAATACCTGTGTTCCAATAGATACTCAAAAGAAAAAAGCGAGTCTGTGCGTGGAATCCGGTTTTACCTCGTAGATACATTTTCCCGAACTCCTGCACATTCTCGCTGAGTGCATTCACTCCTCTTCCTGATCAGGCGTTTAAAATATTCATGAATTCTTCTCCTGTAATCGTTTCTTTCTCATACAGATACCTTGCCAGATCGTCCAGTTTTTCTCTGTTCTCCATCAATATTCCAGCTGCTTTTTCATGTTCACTTCGAACAACTTCCACAACCTTCTCATCAATCTTTGTCTGCGTCTCTGCCGAACAGGTCAGGGAAGAATCTCCTCCCAGATACTGATTCGTCTGCACTTCCATTGCAACCATATCAAAATCACACGTCATTCCATATCTTGTGATCATAGCCCTTGCAAGCTTGGTTGCCTGTTCAATATCATTGGAAGCTCCCGTCGTGACTGAACCAAACACAATTTCTTCCGCTGCCCTTCCTCCTGTAAGAGTCGCGATCTTATTCAGGATTTCTTCTTTTGTCATCAGATAATGATTGCCTTCCTCGACCTGCATCGTATAGCCAAGAGCCCCCGACGTTCTGGGAACAATGGTAATCTTCTGAACCGGTGCAGAATTTGTCTGCTTTGCAGCCACAAGTGCATGCCCGATTTCATGATATGCCACAATACGCTTTTCTTTATCTGTCAGTATTGCATTTTTCTTCTGATATCCGGCGATAACAACCTCAATACTCTCCTCCAGATCTTCCTGCGTTACAAATTTACGGTTGTCACGAACTGCACGAAGTGCTGCTTCATTTACAATATTAGCAAGTTCAGCTCCAGAAGCTCCGGAAGCCATACGTGCCACTTTATTATAATCTACATTATCACCAACTTTTATTTTCTTTGCATGAACCTTCAAGATATCTTCTCTTCCTTTCAGATCAGGAAGTTCTGCCGGCACACGTCTGTCGAACCGTCCCGGTCTTAAAAGAGCCGGATCCAGGGATTCTGGACGGTTCGTTGCCGCAAGAATGATCACGCCCGTGTTGTCTTCGAATCCGTCCATCTCTGTCAACAACTGATTCAAAGTCTGCTCACGTTCATCATTTCCACCTATCTGTCCGTCCCGCTTCTTACCGATTGCGTCTATCTCATCAATAAACACAATACATGGTGCTTTTTCTTTTGCCTGTTGGAACAGATCACGCACCTTTGATGCACCCATACCAACGAACATCTCTACAAATTCAGAACCGGACATGGAGAAAAATGGAACATTTGCCTCACCGGCAACTGCTTTTGCAAGCATCGTCTTACCTGTTCCCGGAGGTCCTACAAGAAGAATTCCTTTCGGCATCGATGCTCCGATTTCTTTATATCTGGCCGGGTTATGAAGATATTCTACAATCTCGCTTAAATTCTCTTTCGCCTCATCTTCACCTGCAACATCACGGAAACGGATTCCCTCGGATGATTTCACATAAATCTTCGCACTGCTTTTTCCCATTCCGAAAGACATGGCGTTTTTCCCACCGGCCCGCTTCATCAATTTTCTGGACATGTATTCTCCCAATGCCACAAAAAACAAGATTGGAAGCACCCAGGATAAAATATTAACCAGGATCGGAGATGACTGATCAATTTCTTCTCCGTAAAAAGAAACATCCGCTTCATATAATCGTTTCGTCAGATCCGGATCATTGACCATCGCCGTTTTGTAAATGGTCTTCCCGTCTTTTCCTGTAAATAAGATCGTATTATCCTGTTGCTGCAATTCTACTTTTTTTATCTCCTTTTTCTCGGTCATAGAGATAAATGTTCCATAATCTACATCTTTGATCTGCTTTTCCTTTATGTAAGGCATCGCAATAATGTTAAATAATATCAGGATAATCAGCACAATCGTATAATAAAACATCAACGGTTTTTTCGGCCGTTTCACCTGTTCCATAATCATTCCTCCATTCTGTCAATATCAAATTCAATTTTCTTTTATATGGTAACAGTTTTTGTCTGATTATTCCAGTTTTATATTATGAAAATTGTATGAATTTCGTAAAATAAAAATATTAAAGTACAATCTTCCAATTATAATTCCTTCGGTTTCGGCCACTTCTGAGTACCGGCTTTTAAGAACTGTGATTTATCTATAAACTTCAGTCTCCTTTTCAAGAACCAGACAGATGCCAGGAAATAAAATGCAACTCCGCCTAGTATATTAATCCAATAACCCAGATACATACCCAGCAGCGTCATACCGATCAACACTGCTGCGATCAATGCAGGTACCGGATGGATTGGTGCAACATATCCACGCTCAATCGTTCCAAGGGGATACATTTTCCGGAACCGGAACATCATGATCACTGTCAGCACATATACCATCAACGCTGAAAATATAGAAAATGTAACAACCTGATCCAACATTCCTGTAAATGCAAATGCCATAGATATCGGCAGTAAAAATACAGTTGCCCGGTACGGTGTCTTATATTTCGGATGTGTCTTTGCAAATATCGGCGGGATCAGCCCATCTCTTGACATTGCAAACCAAGCTCTGCTTGCATCGTTAATGCAGCCATTTGCTGAAGCCAGACACGCCATGATCGTACCAACAAACAATGCAATGATAACATATAATTTTCCAGTTGCCAGTGCCGCGTCATACAACGGATATGCAGACTCACCAAGCTTTTCTGCCGGGACAAGACCTGAGCACACAAACCATGTTGTAGTAGCACCAATCAGCAGCACAGACAAACCTATCATAGTTCCCAGTGGCAGAGCTCTGCTGGTAGACCTGCATTCTTCTGCCGCCAGTGCTCCTCCTTCGATTCCCAGGAAAAACCAGACTGCAAACTGCATGGCTGCAATAATTCCAAGATAACCATATGGAAGTCCATCTGTCATTTTTTTCAAATTAATCAAAGTCAGCTGTGGATCATAAAAACTTGTTGAAAATAATAAAATAAATATCGTCACAAATGCAACTGCCGTAATCACAAAATTCAGGGTCAAGGTTGCATAGACACCACGGTAATTCATATATGTCAGCACAAGCAGACTTAATATGATAAATGGCAGCGCTTTCACATTCGGGTTCAATGATTCAAGTATCTGTCCGACGACTAGAACATCGGCTGCTTCCAGCATTGCATATTCCAGCACAAGCATCAGCCCTACGTTAAATGCAGCTAAAGGTCCAAGCATATATTTCGCCATTGTATACTGTCCGCCTGCCTCCGGCATGACAGAACCCATCTCCGTATTCATCATCACGATCATGACATAAAGCATGGCTACCGTCCAAAGTGCAATAACAGAACCAATCGATTCTCCTTTTGCGACCGTAAAATTCCATCCCATGAACTCTCCAACAAGTACAATTCCTACTCCAAGAGCCCAGATATGCATTGGTCCAAGAACTTTCGAAAGTCCCTGACTCTTTTCATTTGTCTTTTCTTTCTCCATAAGTATGCCTCTTAGTCTTTCTTTTCAAGCTTTTTCTCTTCTCTGTTCCCTTTTTCCACTTTTATCAGATCACTCAAGATCAAATAAAGAAATACTGCACATAATACCCATGCTGCAATATTTATAATTGTCCATATGCTCATACCTGTTCCTGCTCCTTTTCGCTATATTCCAGTTCAATAATTTCCTTTAAATCTTTTTTGCTTCTTTTCACAAGAAATGTTACATATGCTGCCAGCGCAACTACAACCGGCACCAGTGTAGATGCCTGGATCACATATGCTTTTCCTGCCTCCTTGACACCTGCAAGATTTTGAAAAAGCATCGTCACAAGCAAAACCACAAAGCATAGGATCATTACGAAAAACACATCTATCACTTGCATTATTTTTTCTTTTTTCGTCTCTTTTTTATTTTCCATCTTCTGTCACTCCTGCTACGCATCTTTCTTCTGCAATTTCAAATTTTCAAGATCCTCTTTATAAATCACATCTTTGTTTCTTTTTAAGTGTCTGTAAACTGCAAAAAATCCGAGGGACAATGCACTTCCAGTCACCAACGCAATACAAATCATAATTGTTCTTGTAGTCGAATCTCCCGCTACCTGTAAAGCCTGTCGTAATATCGTACTTAAAATACACCACATAAATATTGCAAACCCTGCCAGAAGAATGCAATCCCTGTGGTAGACTTTCTGGATTTCCGCCTCAGACACTTCCATTTTTGAGCCCATTTTTTTTCATCCTTTCTGTATAAAATTTCCCGCACGCTTTTCAATGTTATCACGATAACATTAGTTGTTTATATTATACTCTTCTTTGCATAAAATTCAATTACTTTTTTAATAAGTGGAAAATCTTTTGAACATAAAGTACTGATTCTGCCGGAGACTTTTTGCATAACAGGAAATAAAATTCCTGTTATGCAAAAAAGAAAGCCCCGTAAATCCGGGACTTTCCAAATATTTTAGTGTTTTTTATACAATTCCCTGAGCTGTCATAGCATCTACAACTTTCTCAAATCCTGCAATGTTAGCTCCTGCTACGTAGTTACCTTCCATATCGTAACGTTTTGCAGCATCTACCATGTTGTGGCAGATATTTACCATGATGTTCTTCAGTTTTGCATCAACCTCCTCGAATGTCCAGCTAAGTCTCTCACTGTTCTGTGACATCTCAAGAGCAGATGTAGCAACACCACCGGCATTCGCTGCTTTTCCAGGTGCAAAGATTACACCGTTCTCCTGCAGATACTCAGTTGCCTCGTATGTAGTAGGCATGTTAGCACCCTCGCATACAGCCACACAACCGTTTGCTACTAACTGTTTTGCATCCTCTAAGTGAAGCTCGTTCTGTGTTGCACATGGAAGAGCCAGATCTACCTTTACAGACCATACGCCACGTCCCTCATGATACTCTGAGTTCGGACGATAGTTCTTGTACTCTGTCAGTCTTGCGCGTTTTACTTCCTTGATTTCTTTTAATGTTGCAACGTCGATTCCGTCCGGATCATATACCCATCCTGTAGAATCACTTGCTGTTACAACTTTCGCTCCAAGCTGCTGAGCTTTCTGGATTGCATAGATTGCAACGTTACCAGCTCCGGAAACTGCAACTGTCATTCCTTTGATGTCTTTTCCGTTGATCTTTAATAATTCTTCTGTAAAGTAGAGAAGTCCATATCCTGTGGCTTCTGTTCTTGCTAAAGATCCACCGTAACTTAATCCTTTACCTGTAAGTACACCTTCGTATACTCCGCGGATTCTCTTGTACTGACCAAACATATATCCAATCTCTCTTGCGCCTGTTCCGATATCTCCGGCCGGAACGTCAGTGTCAGCACCGATATATTTGCAAAGTTCTGTCATAAAGCTCTGGCAGAATGCCATAACTTCTCTGTCGGATTTTCCCTTAGGGTCGAAATCAGAACCACCTTTTCCTCCTCCGATTGGAAGACCTGTCAGTGAGTTCTTGAATACCTGCTCAAATCCAAGGAATTTGATGATTCCAAGGTTTACGGAAGGATGAAGGCGTAAGCCTCCTTTGTATGGTCCGATTGAACTGTTGAACTGTACACGGTAACCTGTATTTACCTGAACCTGTCCATTATCGTCTACCCATGGAACACGGAATTTGATCTGTCTCTCAGGCTCAACCAGTCTCTCAAGCAAAGCGTCTTTTCTGAATTTCTCCTCGTTTGCTTCGATTACCACTCTCAATGATTCCAATACTTCTTTTACTGCCTGGTGGAATTCTGGCTCAGCAGGGTTCTTTGCCACTACTTTTTCCAGTACTTCATCAACATATGACATACCTTTGTACCTCCTGAAAAAATGTTATTATGAAATTTAAAGCGCCATATTTCTTGATTTATTTGCATTCATCATTCAAAAAAAGAAGGACGGCAAAACCGTTCTTCTCCTTCGACGCTTTTGTCCTTTAATATTGTAAAGTATTTTACTTTATAACACAAGATTTTTTTTGCAAAAAAATGTTATTTTTATATTTTGTGCAATTTTAATTTTCATTTCCTGCATAATTTTGTATTTTTGCCGAAATACAGAACAAGCGCCTGCAAAATTTGCAAGCGCCTGATTATTTTTATTTAAAATATTTCACTCCAGACTCAAAGATCTTCAGATCCTGTTCTCCGTAAATGTTCATTGCAACGGAACGTCCACGTCTTTCTGAATGGGCCATTTTACCAAATACTCTTCCATCCGGGCTGGTGATACCTTCGATTGCAAGATAGGAACCATTAATGTTCCATGTCTCATCCATAGATACATTTCCCTGTGGGTCGCAGTACTGAGTTGCAACCTGTCCATTTGCGATCAGCTTGTCAAGCCACTCTTTGCTTGCAACAAAACGTCCCTCTCCGTGAGATGCCGGGTTTGTGTAAACTCCGCCAAGCTTTGCTCCGGAAAGCCATGGAGACTTGTTGCTGACTACTTTCGTGTACACCATCTTAGAAATGTGGCGTCCAATTGTATTGTAAGTCAGTGTCGGAGAATCCTCTGTCTGTCCTGTAATTGTTCCATTTGGAACAAGTCCCAGTTTTACAAGAGCCTGGAATCCATTACAGATACCAAGTACCAGTCCATCACGCTCCCCAAGAAGTTTCTCAACCGCCTCTTTCATCTTCGCATTCTGGAATGCAGTTGCAAAGAATTTTGCAGAACCATCCGGTTCATCACCAGCGCTGAATCCACCTGGGAACATGATCATCTGAGACTGCGCGATTGCTTTTTCAAATACATCGACAGAATCTACAATATCGGAAGCACTCATATTGCGAAATACTTTTACGATTGTTTTTGCTCCTGCTCTCTCAAAAGCTCTCTTACTGTCATACTCACAGTTTGTTCCAGGGAATACCGGAATAAATACAGTCGGCTGAGCGATCTTGTGTTCGCAGATATGTACTTCTTTTGCATCAAAAAGACCTGTGTCAATCTTCTCGTCCTGTCCCTCTGCTTTGGAATTTGTAGCAAATACGCTCTCCAGTGTACTCTCCCATGCTTTTTGGGCATCTGCAAGGGCAATCTTTGTATCTTTGTATTCAAAATTCTGCTCTTCTGTCACTTCACCGATGACTGTGTAATCAATCGTCAGTCCATCCAGCTTGTCAGCCGGAACTTCAGCAATCAGATCTCCAAATGCAGGTGCGAACAAGTCTTTTGCCTCTACGCTCGCATCTAATGTTACACCCATGCGATTACCAAATGCCATCTTGCTGACAGCCGGAACGATTCCGTGTCTGTCAAGTGCATAAGCTGCCACAATCTTGCCGTCATGGATATCAGCAGTAAATTTACCATACTGGTCCATAACTTTTTCATAAGCCGGAACATCATACTCGTCTGTCGGGATCTGAAGCCATACAAGCTTATCTCCTGCTTTCTTAAGCTCCGGTGTAATAATATCTTTTTCTGTTGCCACATCCACTGCAAAAGAAACCAGTGTCGGTGGTACATCAATATGCTCAAATGTTCCGGACATACTGTCTTTTCCACCGATAGAAGGAAGACCAAATCCAAGCTGTGCACTGTAAGCACCAAGAAGTGCTGCGAATGGCTGGCTCCATCTATGTGGATCCTCTGTCATACGGCGGAAGTACTCCTGGAATGTGAAACGGATCTTACTGTAATCTCCTCCTGCTGCTACAATTTTGGCTACAGACTCTGTCACTGCGTAAATAGCTCCGTGGTACGGACTCCATGTTGACAGATACGGATCGAATCCGAAACTCATCATTGTAACCGTATCGCAGTCTCCTGTCAGTACAGGAAGCTTTGCAACCATAGCCTGTGTCTCTGTCATCTGATACTGTCCGCCATGCGGCATAAATACAGAAGATGCTCCAATGGAACCGTCAAACATTTCCACAAGACCTTTCTGTGAGCACACATTCAGATCTTTTAATGTCTCCATCCACTTTTCTTTGACATCTGTCACTTCTTCTCTTACGAGGATACTGTCTTTGCGGCTTGGAATATCTACAGCTACTTTTGTCTCCTGATGAGCACCGTTAGTATCTAAAAATGCTCTGGATAAGTCTACGATCTTCTTACCTCTCCAGGATAATACAAGTCTTGGCTCCTCTGTTACGACAGCTACCTTTGTTGCCTCTAAGTTCTCTTCTGCTGCATATCCCATAAATTCATCTACATCCTTCGGGTCTACAACAACAGCCATACGCTCCTGAGACTCAGAAATTGCAATTTCTGTTCCATCAAGTCCTGCGTATTTCTTCGGTACTTTGTCCAGATCTACCTGAAGTCCGTCTGCAAGTTCTCCGATTGCAACAGAAACTCCTCCGGCTCCAAAGTCGTTACATTTCTTAATTAATTTGCTGACTTCCTCTCTGCGGAACAGTCTCTGGATCTTACGCTCTGTCGGCGGATTACCTTTCTGTACCTCTGCTCCACAAGTCTCGATAGACTCCTCTGTATGTACTTTAGAAGATCCGGTTGCTCCACCGCAGCCGTCACGTCCGGTACGTCCACCGAGCAGGATAATGATATCACCAGGATCTGAAGTCTCACGGATTACTGCACGTCTTGGTGCTGCTCCGAGAACAGCTCCGATTTCCATACGTTTTGCCACATAATTCGGGTGATAGATTTCCTTAACTGCACCAGTTGCAAGTCCAATCTGGTTACCATAAGAACTATATCCATGAGCTGCCTCACGAACCAGTTTCTTCTGAGGAAGCTTTCCTTTCATTGTATCTTTGATAGATACAGTCGGATCTGCTGCTCCGGTCACACGCATTGCCTGGTATACATAAGTACGTCCTGATAATGGATCTCGGATTGCTCCGCCAAGACATGTAGCAGCTCCACCAAAAGGCTCAATCTCTGTCGGGTGGTTGTGTGTTTCATTTTTAAAGTTCACAAGCCACTCTTCTTCCACGCCATCTACCTTGATCGGTACAACGATACTGCAGGCATTGATTTCATCTGACTCTTCCTGATCCTGAAGCTTGCCTTCTTTTTTCAGCTTTCTCATAGCCATCAATGCAAGATCCATCAGACATACAAATTTGTCCTCACGCCCTTTAAAAATCTCGCTGTGATCGCGAAGGTACTGCTTGTAAGTATCTTCCATCGGTTTTCGATAATCTCCGTCTCCAAAGAAAACTTCTGTAAGTTCTGTTGAAAATGTTGTATGACGGCAATGGTCTGACCAGTAAGTATCCAGTACGCGGATCTCTGTCATGGAAGGATCGCGGTGCTCTTCCCCTTTGAAATGATTCTGGATATGCTGGAAGTCACGGAATGTCATTGCAAGTCCAAGAGAATCATATAATTTCTTAAGCTCTTCCTCTTCCATATCCTTAAATCCGTCAAATACAATAACATCAGCAGGCTCGTCAAATTTTGTCACTAGTGTCTCCGGCTTCTCCTCTGCTGCTTCTCTTGAGTCTACCGGGTTGATGCAGTGTTCCTTAATCTTCTGAAGTTCTTCTTCTGTAATAGCTCCATTCTTACCATGAATAATATAAGTCGTTGCAGTACGGATGACCGGCTGCTCGTCCTCTTTTACGAACTGGATACACTGAACAGCAGAATCTGCTCTCTGATCGAACTGACCCGGAAGAAATTCTACGGAAAACAGACTGTCTCCGGAACCAACAGGAGCCTCCTCTTTCCAAAGGACATCTACCGGTGGTTCAGCAAAGATACCATTGCATGCTCTTTCAAATGTCTCATCAGATACATTCTCCACATCATAACGATTCAGGATACGCACATACTCTACGTCTTTGATTCCAAGATAATTGCGAATCTCATGTGCAAGTGCCTTCTGCTGGACATCATAGCTGCCCTTTTTCTCAACATACACTCTTCTTACATTACTCATTCGTCTTCCTCCATTGTGTTTATATTTTTATTTGGTAATAGTTCTGTTACTTTAAATCTTCATTATTTATTTCATTGTAACATACCCACCATTATTATTAAAATTAATATATTTAAATCCTTTTATAAGTTTTACTAATTTCTTTCTTTTTTCCATTTCCAGTTGTACACGACCGCTGCAACTCCCGGCACGGCAAGTAATACGATAAATATCACGCCGACCCGGATTACCATGTCTGAGAAAAATCCTTCTGGCAGCATGCGGATCATATAATCTGTCTCCGGGTCAAAGATCCAGAGATTATTTGTAAAAAACAATTTATGAAACAGCGTAAAACAGCTTGTAAAATCAATGCTCATGGCAACTCCCAGAATTGCCGTCAAAATAAGATAAACAAACAGCGCCTGCAAATATCCTAGCGGAACCAGTCTTCGGAAATCTGCTTTTTTTGCCCTAAGAACAATCATTAAAATAGTTGCAAGAATCACCGCATAATTCCGAAGCTTCAAACCTCCCAGAAACAAATTCCTCACATCTGCCAGGTGAAGCCTGTCCTGTTCATTGAAGAAATCCTGATGCTCACCGTCCACATCTGTGACAATTGACAGCTTTTCTTCCTTTCCAATCAGATAAGCCATCATATGTTCTGTCACTGCCATCACATTGTCAATCTTCATATTCAGATCGTCCGTAACCCGGTACTTTTCATATTCCTTTTTATAAAATCCGTAATGGCTGTCTCCATAAACTGCAAGCTGAAATCCAGTGATCAGCAATGCAAAGATTACCAGGAGCATCGTAAATGTAATGGTAACTCTGTACCAGATCTTCATGTTATCTTCCTTTTCTTTCCTAAACTACCTGCGCATTTTTGCGATCCAAGTTTTTATCTCTAGTATTATACCAAGATATCTCATATCTGTATAGAAAAATCACTTCAAAACAAATTCTGCCATTGCATTTTGCATTAATTTACCTTATAATCAAATTAGTATTTATTAGGGAGTCTTATTATGGATATTAATTATGAATTATATAAAGTGTTTTACCACGTAGCAACTACACTAAGTTTTTCGGAAGCTGCGAATAAATTATTTATCTCTCAGTCAGCCGTAAGCCAGTCTATCAAAGCGTTGGAAAAAAAATTAAATCAAAAGCTTTTTATCAGGAGTACCAAAAAGGTACGCCTGACACCGGAAGGCGAACTGCTTCTTCGTCATGTGGAACCAGCTATGAATCTGATTCACCGTGGGGAAATCCAGCTTTTAGAAGCTTCTGAAGGTGTAGGACAACTTCGCATCGGTGCCAGTGACACTATCTGCCGTTATTTTCTTGTTCCTTACCTGGAGCGTTTCCATAAGGAATTTCCGGGAGCTCACATCAAAGTAACGAATGCAACTTCTATCCACTGTGTAGAACTATTAGAAAATGGACAGGTTGACCTGATTGTTGTCAATTCTCCAAATCCATATCTCGGAAACTGTGAAACAAAACATATCCGCTCTTTCCAGGACGTGTTTGTTGCAAATCATTCTTTTGATAAACTTGTCGGAAGATGCTTAAGCTACAAAGAACTTTTAGAACATCCAATTCTGATGCTGGATAAAAAAAGTACAACCAGCGAATTCCTGCATAATCTCTTTTTACAGCACCAGTTAGATCTCGTGCCGGAAATTGAGCTGAGCAGTAATGATCTTCTCATTGACCTTGCAAAAATCGGGCTCGGCATTGCATGTATACCCGATTACTGTATTACCGGAAAAGATCTGGAAAAATTATTTATTGTTGAGACAAAAGAAAAACTGCCGGTGAGAGAACTGGTCATTGCTTACAATGACCGCGTTCCCATCACCAAGGCAGCTACAGAATTTCTGAAATATTTTTAGCAGTTCCTTTTAAGGATCCCTGCACCATCTGAGGTTTTCCACCGCCACGGCCCTGGAAAGCCTCATTTAATTTTTTGCTGATCACTCTTACATCTTCAGAATGGCTTCCGATAACATAACGATATCCTTCTTCATCATTTCCTGCAAAAATTGCACAAATCTTTGCACCTCTCTCTAATAGAATGTTCATTAGTTCTCTCGGTTCATTTCCACTAAGTTCACTGTCAAATACCTTTACCAGTTCCGGAGTAACGTCAATCTCCTTTGCCTGATAAGCCAGTAATTTTTGTTTGAGAGCAGATACCTGATTTTTCAAGTCAAGCTGCTCTTCTTTTAATTTTTCTACAGCTTCGGCAACTTCTGTATCCTTTGCACAGAGTAGTGCGGAAATCTTCTTCACGCTCTCCTCTTTCTGCTGATGATCTGCAAGTGCACGGCTTCCACTTAACATAGTGATGCGTTCGCCGCCTTTGTATGACACCATATCCACCAGTTTGATATTTCCAATCTCCCCAGTTCTATCTACGTGTGGTGCACAGCATGCACAGATGTCCACGCCCGGAATATTCACAATACGGACCTGTCCTTCAATTTCAATCTTACTTCTGTAAGTCAGATCTTTCAACTCTTCCTTTGTCGGGTAAAGAATCTCTATATTCAAATTCTTGTAAACGATGCGATTCGCCTCTTCTTCGATTTCTTTCAACTGCTCCTTTGTAATCGGTCCGTCAAAATCCATCGTACAGTAATCAGCTCCAAGATGGAATCCTACATTGTTGTATCCGAATCTTCCATGTACAATTCCTGAAATGATATGCTCACCGCTATGTTGCTGCATACTTTCGAATCTCTTTTCCCAGTCAATTTCGCCTTTCACGATCTCGCCCGGTGTCAGTGCGCCATCTGTGTAATGATAGATAATTCCATCCTTCTCCTGCGCGTCCAGCACATGAACCCCTCCAAGAATTCCTGTATCTGCATACTGTCCGCCGCCTTCCGGGAAAAATACTGTCTTATCCAAAACTACTTTGTATCCTTCTCCTTCCGACTCACATGAAATTACCTGTGCCTCAAAATCTTTTCTATGACTACTTTCGTAGTACAACTTGTCTGTCATGTTACCTATAAATCCTTCCTGTAATATATACTACTCTTCATGATACCTTCAGATTGCTCCGTGCTATGCACAACGTCAGCAATGACTTTTCGACCTTGTTATCATTACATTCTCTCTGGTGCTTCGAATCCAAGAACATCAATGCAGGACTCCAATACTTTCTTTGTCAGTATAAGCAGTGCAATGTATCCCTGTTTCTTTGCTTCGTTTTCCTCTGCCAGAATTTTGGTTTCATGATAAAAATGATTGAATGCATTTGCAAGATCATAAATATACGCACAGATTTTATGTGGTGCAAGTTCTTCGTAAGCATTTTCCATCATCTCGTTATATTTTACCAGCGCAAGCATCAATGCTTTCTCGCTCTCGCCGGACTGCTGATTTACCTTAAGTCCTGTGACCGCTTTTCCTTCTTCCTGGTATTTGTTCAGGATAGATTTGATACGCACGATGGTGTACAGAATATACGGTCCTGTGTTTCCCTCAAAGGAAGTAAATCTGTCTACATCGAAGACATAATCTTTGGAAGCCTGATTGGACAGATCCCCGTACTTGATTGCAGCCATACCTACCGTTTTCGCAGTGTTCTTCGCTTCCTCTTCCTCTACAGTACGGTTGTCCGTGATCTTCTTGTACATTTCCTCCTGAATCTCAGCGATCAGATTCTCCAGACGCATAACACCACCTTCTCTTGTCTTAAATGGTTTGCCGTCTTTTCCATTCATGGTACCGAAACCTAAGAATTTCAGTTCTGTCTCAGAAGGAACGATTCCTGTCTTCTTTGCTGCACGGAATACCTGTACAAAATGTAACTCCTGACGCTTATCTACAACATAAATGACTTTGTCCGGATGGTAATCTTCCACTCGTTGAACCAGCGTTGCAAGGTCTGTCGTTCCGTAGAGAGATGCTCCATCTGACTTTTGGATCATGCATGGTGGAATTTCCTTTGTGTCTGACTCTTCCTGTACATCAATCACAAGAGCTCCGTCATCGACATGTGCAAATCCTTCTTTTTTCAGCCGCTCAATCATATCCGGAATGTAAGCCTGTGCATCAGACTCACCTTTCCACAGATCAAAGTCCACATTCAGGTTCGCATAGTTCTTCTTCAAATCATTTACAGATACATGCATAATGTGGTTCCAGATTGCTGTATAACCTTTATGTCCGTTTTGGAGTAAATATGTGGCATGCAGCGCACGCTCTCTGTACTCCTCATCCTCTTTTGCTTTTCCACTTGCTGTCGGATAGATCTCCTCCAACTCAGATATGGTAAATGGAGCCTCTGCCGGATATTCTCCTTTAAAATTCTCATCAAAATATGGAAGTTCTGGTTTTCTTTCCTTTAATTCCGTAATAATCAGTCCCATCTGATATCCCCAGTCTCCCAAATGGATATCTCCAAGAACATTATGTCCCATTTTTCTTGCAATTCGTTTTACGCTCTCACCAATAATTGCAGAACGAAGATGTCCTACATGAAGCGGTTTTGCCACGTTCGGTCCGCCGTAGTCGATCACGATCATCTTAGGATTGTCAGTCTTATTCAGTCCGAGGTCTTCATCCGTCTCCATCTCATCCAGATAATCTGCTACAAATCTTTCGTCTAATTTCAGATTGATAAATCCCGGATTTACTGCCTGAACATCGCAGAAGCAACCACTTCCTTCTAATTTTGCCACAACATCCTGCGCAATCATGATCGGTGCCTTATGATAAGCTTTTGCTCCTGCCATAGCACCATTACACTGATACTCGCAAAGATCCGGGCGATTCGACAATGTTACTTTTGCATAATTCCTGTCATATCCTGCTGCTTCGAAAGCTGCTGCCAGTTCTTCCGCTATAAAATCTGATATTCTCTTCATGCTCTCTACCTCTTATTTATCGTAATTTTTCATTTACAAAATATGTCACATTGTATTTTAGCACAAGAAAATAAAGCCAACAACCTTAATTCTTTTCACACACAAGATTTTCAACGCTTTTTTAGAAAGTCTGGTTGCTATTCCAGTAAATCCATGCTATTATAATAGTAATGATTACTGTTATTATACAATTTAATAGATGGGAGGTTACCTATGAACAAAAAAGTACTTCGAAATTTATCTTATGGTGTATATGCCGTTTCGGCACTTGGGGAGAATCGTATGTCCGGCTGCATTGCCAACAGTATTATGCAGATTACTTCTTCTCCTGCAACTTTAGCTATCAGTATGAATCATGATAATTATACGCATGAATGCATTGAAAAAAGTGGAATGTTCGCAGTTTCCATACTTTCTGAAAAGACTGACCCCAATATCATCAGCCAGCTTGGATTTCAATCTTCCAGAGATGTGGACAAATTTATGAATGTTCCTTTTATTACAAAGCATAATATTGCCGTTGTCGATGATGCATGCGGTTATCTTGTCTGTAAGGTCATCGATAAAATGGAAACAAATACCCACACAGTCTTTCTTGGGGAAATCATTGACTGTGATATGTTGAATCAGGAAACACCTATGACCTATGCCTACTATCACAATATCATCAAAGGCAAGAGTCCGAAAAATGCACCGACTTACCAGCCGGAAGATCTGGATACGGTAGATTCTGCTTCTTCTGATTCTTCAATCACCTCCAGTAATTCCTCCGGAAATGGCAAATGGGTGTGCAGTATCTGCGGATATGTCTATGATGGTGATATTCCATTTGAAGAACTTCCAGACACATTTGTCTGTCCAATCTGTAAACAGGGCAAGGATAAATTTAAGCAGCGATAACTTGTCTGACAGACACATTTTATATTAAATTAAAGGTTAGGTTACATCTATGAATTTAAAACTTGGATCTCATGTCAGCATGAGCGGAAAAAGCATGCTCCTTGGTTCTGCAAAAGAAGCTGAATCCTATGGAGCAAATACATTTATGTTCTATACCGGAGCACCACAAAACACCAAAAGAAAAGATATTTCTGAACTCAATATTGATGCCGCCTGGAACTATATGAACGAAAAAAATATTTCAGATATCGTCGTTCACGCTCCTTATATTATCAATCTTGGTAATACCGTAAAACCTGAGACATATGAACTGGCCGTGGAATTTCTGGCAAAAGAAATTGACCGCGCGGCCGCCTGCAAAAGCCAGACTCTGATTCTGCATCCTGGTGCCCACGTCGGTGCCGGAGTTGAAACCGGACTTCAACAGGTCATAAAGGGGCTCAATGAAGTCTTGACAAAAGACACGCCTCTTCATATTGCACTGGAAACCATGGCGGGAAAAGGATCGGAACTTGGCCGGTCTTTTGAAGAACTTGCAGCAATCTATGACGGCGTAGTCTACAGCGACAAACTGCGTGTCTGTTTTGATACCTGCCACACTCACGACAGTGGTTATGATATCCGTGGTAATTTCGACGGTGTGATCGACGAGTTTGATCATTTGATCGGTAAAGATCAGATTGCGGTCTTTCATATTAACGACAGTAAAAATGTGTGTGGTGCAAAGAAAGACAGGCATGCCAATCTCGGCACCGGAGAGATTGGATTTGATGCCCTCTCCTATATCGTACACCACCCGGATTTTGAACAAATTCCGAAAATCCTTGAAACTCCATATATTCCTTCTCCAACAAAAGAGAAGAAATCTTACGCACCATACAAATATGAGATTGCAATGTTAAGAGCCAGCCAGTTCGATAAGAATTTTCCGGATAATATTATTGCAGAAAATGAACATTAAGTTACTATTACAATCAGTCAGTACTACTTTAAATTTAAACAAATAGATATCTGAGCAGTAAATCTTTAAAGGTTTGCTGCTTTTTGTTACTCATTTTCATCAAACTCTACTGACAGATTCTTGTAAAATGCCCACTGATATTTAAATGAATCATTTTTTTGAAATTGTACTTGACACTTGCGTGTATCTGTATTATTGTATTACTCAGATAGTACAATAATACAAAGTGAAAGGAGTACATAATATGCCATGGAATTTAGATAGTGACCGTCCCATTTATCTTCAGCTCATGGAACGAATTCAGCATGATATTATCTCCGGCACCTATAAACCCGGGGACAAACTTCCTTCTGTTCGCGAACTTGCTATGGAAGCATCCGTAAATCCTAACACAATGCAAAAAGCACTTTCCGAACTGGAGAGAATTGGTCTAGTACACTCCCGCCGTACAAGCGGACGATTTATTACGGAGGACGAAACAATGATAAAACAATTAAAAACAGAGACTGCCACCGAGCATATCCGTGAATTTTTAAAATCAATGGAACATCTTGGATTTACCAGACCGGAAATCCTGGAACTGGTTCAAGATACAATGAAGGAGGAAAAATAATATGAAACCCATTTTAGAATGTAAAGGGCTTTCCAAAAAGTACAATAAAAGTGCCTACGCTCTCCACAATCTGAACCTGACACTGAACCATAGTCAGATCATCGGACTACTTGGTCCAAACGGTAGCGGGAAAACTACACTGATCAAACTGATTAACGACCTCTTAACACCGACAGAAGGGACTGTTCTTATCGACGGAGAACTTCCTGGTGTCCACAGCAAGAATATCGTGTCCTATCTCCCAGACCACAGTTATCTGGACGGTTCCATGAAAATCCAAGATCTGGTTTCTTACTTTGCTGACTTTTATGAAGATTTTTCTGAAATCCGTGCCACTTCGATGCTGAAGGACCTGAACATAGATCAGACAGCACGTTTGAAAACTCTTTCCAAAGGAAATCAGGAAAAAGTAGCACTGATTCTTGTTATGAGCCGCGACGCCAAACTATATATACTTGATGAACCGATTGGAGGTGTTGACCCTGCTGCCAGAGATTACATCTTACACACGATTTTAAGTAATTACAATGAACATGCAACGATTTTGATCTCAACGCATCTGATTTCCGATATTGAAAATATTTTAGACCGCGTACTCTTTATCCAGAACGGTGAACTTGTATTAAATGCAACCGTCGATGATATCCGGTCAGAACAAAAGAAATCTGTTGACGCATTATTCCGGGAGGTATTCAAATGTTAGGAAAAATCATCAAATACGATATGAAAGCCATGAATCGTTTTTTAATCATCATCCATGCATTCCTGCTTATATATGCATTTTTTATCCGTATACTGATCACAGGCAGACTTACAGCCAACAATGTTCATAACTTGGGTAATACTTACTTCTTAATTCTTGGATTGACTGTTTCTTTTGGTATTATCCTGCTTACCTGTGTTGCTTTTGCAACCTCAATTATCATTGCTGTGCATTTTTATAAGAGTACATACTCTGACGAAGGATATCTGACCCACACCCTGCCGGTCAAAAAGGGAACCCTCCTGATTGCAAAAGTCATTGCAGGAACAATCTGGTGCATAATCGACATAATTGGACTCTTTGCCGCTATATACATTGCTGCCTGGGTGCCATATGTAAAAGATTCTCTCTCCGGCAATAAAGCTCTCCTAATGGAAATTTTCGGTTTGGGATCCCATCTTGGAGTCTTTGGATCAATTGCCTTTTACATCTTTTTCATGATAGCCGGAACAGTTGCAAATGTTATATTATATTACGCCTGCATCTCTCTGGGACAGATATTTACCGGTCATCGCGTCTTTGGCGCTGTTGCCATGTACTTTATCGTTACATTTGTAGAAAGCATTAGCTGTTTTTTGATTTTTATCCCACTTGGACTGCTAAACACCCAGGCTGTAACGATTGGAACAAGTACAACACTTTATATGTCTACACCATCTCAGTATATGCTCGGTCTTTTGGGAATCTCTCTGGCTTTGATGATTATATGGAGTGTGATTCTTTATATTATTACTTATTATCGTCTGAACCGTAAATTAAATCTGGCATAATCGTTATACAGCAACAGCATTATTCACAACATAGACCAGATATATTGGAATCTGCAAAATCACAGACCGCCTGACGCAAGAAAAACAATGCATCAATATTTATTCTTTTCTCCGGACGGTCTGTGCTTCTTCCTTTTCTTTTTTCCAGAACTCTTCTATCTGCTCTGCCATATTTCCAAGGCTGCAGCTTCTTTGGTTTTCCCATTCTCTTGGAAAAGTCTCCTGATACCGCCTGTCGAAAAAGCGATCATCCAGCAACAATATCACTCCTCTGTCCTCGTCTGTTCTTATGACACGTCCGGCTGCCTGAAGTACCTTATTCATTCCCGGATACAGATAAGCATAGTCAAATCCCCTCTGCCCGTGCTGATCGAAATAATCCTTTAAAATCTCCCGTTCTCGACAAACCTGTGGCAGTCCTGTTCCTACAATCACGGCCCCGATCAGCTTATCCTCCGTCAAATCAATTCCTTCTGAAAAGATACCACCCATGACACAAAATCCAAGCAGGCTTTCCTTTCTTTCCTCTTCAAATGTATTCAAAAATTCCTCCCTGTCATTTTCTGACATAGACTGGGATTGTGTCACACAAGTAATTCGATGACCCAAAGCCGGGAAGGCTTCTAACTCTTCCTTTTCCTGAATCTTTTCAAAAGCTTCATAGACATCTTCCAGAAAACGATAAGACGGAAAGAATACCAGATAGTTCCCTTTCTTTCCATTTGCAAGCTTCCACAGATACCTGGCATATCTCTGATACATCTCTTCATTTCTCCGTGTGTACTTTGTACTTACATCTCCTCCAACCATTAGCAGGCGATGCTCTACATCAAATGGGGATTCTGCATAGATTGCATAATCTTCTTTTCCCGTGGAAAGCAGTTTTTTATAATATGTAATTGGCAATAATGTAGCTGAAAAGAAAATTGTGCTGTTTCCCTTTTGCAGAAATTCTCCCAAATTTCCCGCTGGATTGACACAAAACAGATGTACCCGGAATTTTCCTTCCCCATCCAGTTCACTATAAATCACATAATTCTCATCTAACCGCTCATGTATATCCATAAAGCTTCGAATGTGAAAATAAAACTCCAGAACTTCTTCCCGGATATCTTCTTTCTCACATTCTTCCAGAAAACGTTCCAGTTCTGTCACCAGATTTAAAAGCTTGAGGTAAATATGCGATACACTATTTAGAACTTTATATTCTTCGCATTCCCGTTTCATTGCCAGAAGCCCCCGGTTACAATCTTCCAGTCTCTCTGTTAGCTTCTCATCCTCATATCGGACCTTTTTCTTAATTCCAAGAAAATCTTCTTTGCAGATACTGGCACTGTACATCTGCCTGCCCCGTTCCACCAGATTATGTGCTTCATCAATTAAAAACAGATAATCGCCTTTATTTCCTTCTCCGAAAAATCTGCGCAAATGCGCCTGTGGGTCAAATACATAATTATAATCGCAGATAATTGCATCAACCCAGACCGCCACATCCAGACTCATCTCATACGGACACACCTTCCATTTTCTTGCCTGTTCCTCTAGTATCTCCCGGTTCAGTTCATCGGAAGATGTCAGAAGTTCATAGACTGCATCGTTCACCCGGTCAAAATGTCCTTTCGCATAAGGGCAATAATCTGGATTACAATTTGTCTCTTCACAAAAGCAAATTTTATCTTTTGCTGTCAGAACAATTACTTTCATACGAAGCGCCTGTTCCCTTAATGTCTCAAATGCCTGCCAGGCTACTGTTCTTGTGATCGTCTTCGCTGTCAGATAAAATATCTTATCACCCAATCCCTCTCCTACTGCTTTCACTGCCGGAAATAATGTTGCAATCGTCTTTCCAACTCCGGTCGGTGCCTGAATAAACAGCTTCTTTTTTCTAAGTATCGTCCGATATACTGATGTTACCAGGTTCTTCTGCCCTTCTCTGTATGCAAATGGAAATTCCACATTCTTGATCGACTTATCTCTTTTTTTCTTCCACTGAATCTGATATCTCGCCCACTTTTCATACTTTCCAATCAGCTCATAAAACCACCGTTCCAAATCTTCGAATATGTAACCACTCTGAAAACGCTTTATCTCCTCTGTCTCCATATTACAGTAAGTCATCTGCACACCAATTTCCGGCAAATTATGAGATGCCGCATAAATATACGCATAACACATTGCCTGTGCAAGATGTACCGGTACCGGCTCTTTAATCTGATTCAGTTCTCTTAACACACCTTTAATTTCATCAATGACAATTCCTTCCGGAAGCTCAATAATTCCGTCTGCTCTTCCTTCCAGTTTCAGCGTAAAATCTTTACATGGAATCTCATATTTTAGTGAAATCTCTGCATGATAATCCGGACCCATCTGCTTTTGAATCTTCCTGTGGATTCTGCTTCCAAGCTGCATAGTATCTTTATCTGTCGACGCTATTCGATTGTCTATATCTCCCGCACGAAGTATAAATTCCACCAGATTTCGCACAGAAATGCGAATCACAGGCTGTTCAAGATCCATTGTGTTTCTCCCTTTCCCTGACACTTCTTGTAAACGCCCATATTATAACACATAAATATAAAATATTTTAAAGTAATTTTACACCTCGCCTGCCATCTCAGTCATCTCCGGCCGATATCTGAGTGGAAGATGCTGCATCTGACTTCTTGGATTCTCCCTGGATTCAATAGATATTGTCCTGCAAAAGGCAGTCCACAGACTTGCATACATCTGTTCATTTTCCGATATATGTCCCAGCCTCTCCTCCTGAATCCGTTCATTTTCTACCAATACCCATTCCTTTCCCGCCTCATGCACTGCATACATATGATGTGTCTTATCATGGATCAGCCAGTTTTCCTGTGGAAGCCGGTTAGCAAAATGTGGAGCAATACAAGTCAGTATCCTGTTCTTTGGTGCAATCCCTCCATACAAAATCCCGCCAGACAACTCCCGAAATCTCAAAAATCCTTTATAATTATGGGCTTCACTTCCTACCTTCCTGCTCAGTTCAAATACACGTTCAACTTGTGGGTGGCTCAAATGTTCCATAACCTTTTTACTGTCACGAAGCCTTCTTGCAGCCAGCATTGTCCCATAAATTGCATCTGCCTTATCCTTATCCGAAGCAAGAGATGCATGCCAGATATCAGCATAAGCCTGTCCTCCCAGATGTTTTCGGATCAATCGTTCTACTGCCTGTTCCTTGTGAAGATCCTCCTCCACCAAAATGTACTCACAAAAAAGCTCCTGTTCTAACATTCCCTTTATTGCAATCCCACACTCTTTTTCTTCTCTTCCTTCTTTCCATGCATCATAAATTGCAGAAAATATTCCTGTGATCGTATCATTACACACATAAATCTTTTTCATAGAAATTCTCCCGGAACCTGACATCATCAAATAATGAAAGCTGTCTGTAACCGAGATTTCGCACCTCCTGTGGCAGTTTTTCTCTGGAATCCAGAAGATTTCTGGCTATGGATTCCTCTTCTATCCTGAGCGGATACATCGTCTTCCCATTACAGGTAATAAAATACACCGCCCGTTTCAGTACTACTCCAAGTTTCTTAAGATCTGCAAAATCCAGCGTTCCAAGCCTTCTCGCTTTCACAATTCTTGTTGCTGATTTATATCCAAGACCCGGTACACGGAGCAGCATCTCATAGTCTGCCCTGTTGATCTCCACAGGAAAATACTCCAGATGCTTCAGCGCCCAGTTACACTTCGGATCAAACAGAACATTAAAATTAGGTTCCTCCTCCGACAGTAATTCATCTGCCTGAAAATGATAATAACGAAGCAGCCAGTCTGCCTGATAAAGCCGATGTTCCCGGAGAAGCGGCGGTCCGTCATCTGTCCTTGCCGGAAGTGCTTTATCTTCATTCACATGTACGAATGCAGAATAAAACACTCGTTTCAGTTCAAACTTCTTATACAGACTCTCTGTCACCTTCATAATCTGATAATCCGATTCCAAAGTTGCTCCGATAATCATCTGGGTACTCTGCCCTGCCGGTACAAATCTCGGTGCCTGACGGTATAATGACAGTTCACGGCTATTTTCATTCCTCCCTTCTTGGATGAGCCTCATCGGTGCAAGGATATTCTTTCTGGATTTATGCGGTGCCAATAGTTTCAATCCTTCTGCTGTCGGAAGTTCCAGATTCACACTCATTCTGTCCGCCAGAAATCCTGCTTTTTGGATCAATTCCTGACTTGCTCCCGGAATGGCTTTCACATGGATATATCCCTGAAAATTACACTCTTTTCTCAGCTTATAAAGTGTTGCACAGATTAACTCCATCGTATAATCCGGACTTACCAGAATGCCGGAACTTAAAAATAGTCCTTCAATATAATTTCTCCGATAGAATTCCATTGTAAGCGTACAAACTTCATCAGGTGTAAAAGAAGTCCTCACTACATCATTACTTCTTCTGTTCACGCAGTACTTACAATCAAAAATGCATTCATTCGTAAACAGGATTTTTAAAAGTGAAATACATCTGCCATCTGCGGAAAAACTGTGGCAGATTCCACACTGTGTACAGTTTCCCATTCCGGAACCATCACCTTTTCTCTTCGTTCCACTGGAAGTACACGCCACATCATACTTTGCTGCATCCGATAAAATATTTAATTTTTCATAGATAGACATGGGATTCTGTATCTTCATATTCTTTCCTGCTTTCCTAATATCATAGCGCAAACATCTGTTCCGTTTTTATTATAAGAACATCTGTTCGATTTGTCAATTTATATTTTACTGATGTCAGGATAAAAAAAGAATAACCAACTGATATCTTTCTTCTCACATATCAGTCAGTTACTCTTTCTTTTATTGTTACATGAAGTACATCTCTGCACTCTTATTAGCAAATATTTTTCAAAATATTACTTGTAATCTTCTTATATTTTATTTACTGCATCTGCCAGGTACTCATTCGAAACTTCATAGAACTTCTCATTCTCTACCATCTCAGAAAGAGCCGGATCAATCGGCATCTTACCAAGAACCGGAATACCTAACTCAGCTGCCACTTCATCGATATGGCTTTCTCCAAATACGGAAATCTTCTTTCCACAATCCGGGCAAGTCAGATAACTGTAATTCTCTACGATTCCGAGCACTGGAATATTCATCTGTCTTACCATCTTGTAAGCTTTCTCTACGATCATACGCACAAGATCCTGTGGAGATGTTACGATCACTGCTCCATTCACCGGAAGAGACTGGAATACTGTAAGTGGAACATCACCAGTTCCAGGCGGCATATCTACAAAGAGATAATCCAGATCTCCCCATATAACATCTGTCCAGAACTGCGTCACAACACTTGTAATAATCGGTGCTCTCCAGATTACCGGATCCGATTCATTCGGTAAAAGCAGGTTGACAGACATAATCTTTGTTCCGTCTTTTGCAATCTCCGGAAAAATTCCATCATCGCTTCCTTTTGCTGTATCATGGATTCCATACATCTTCGGAATAGACGGTCCTGTAATATCTGCATCCAGAATTCCTACAGAAAATCCTTGTTCTCTCATCATTCTTGCCAATGATGCAGTTACCATCGATTTTCCGACTCCGCCCTTTCCACTGACAACTGCGATCACATTACGAATGTGTGATTTTGCATTCGCCGGTTTATGAAAATCCTGCGGTTTACTATTACAAGTCCCTGCATGTGCACACCCCTGGCAATCGGATGGTGAGCATCCGTTCTGATTCTCTGACATAACTAAAACTTCCTTTCTGGCCTCTTTTACTCTTCTACTGCTGCGATTACTTCAATCTCGCAGAGTGCTCCCTTAGGGAGATCTTTCACTGCAAAACAGCTTCTTGCCGGTTTAGATGTGAAATATTTTGCATAAACTTCATTGAATGCTCCGAAATCAGCAATGTCAGCCAAGAAACATGTTGTTTTAAGTACATGCTCGTAATCTGTACCTGCTGCTTTTAAAATCTCTCCTACATTCTTGCAAGACCACTCAGCCTGCTCTTCGATTGTATCTCCGCCAAGATTTCCTGTCTCAGGATTAATTCCAAGCTGTCCGGATGTATAAAGAACTCCGTTATTAACATATGCCTGTGAATATGGTCCGATTGCTGCCGGTGCTTTTTCTGTTGCGATTACTTTCATAATCCTATACCTCTCTTTCATTATTCTGAAACTGCTCTGTATTTCTGAGCTCTGAATCTATTGTACTACCTTTTCAGGTAATTTATCAACCTTGAATTACCTTTAATCTTTGCTTTTACTCCCTTTTTCACAGCTTTAAATTTCCAGGTTATTCCTCGTGACATCTTTGAGCCATTTGTAACTGCGGTACCTCTTTAGCGTAAGCGGTAATTTCACCAGCTCATCACTCATCAGAAGTATATAAACGACCGGTACACTTGCGTGTAAGAAAAATGCTGCGACTGCACCCAGTAATATAGAAAATCCCCACATCGTAGACACATCCAGAATTAATCCGAATCTCGTATCTCCTCCTGAGCGAAATACACCTACTACCAATGTTGTATTGACTGCCTGTGCAATGACAAAATAAGACATGACGCCAAACATCATATAAAGATATTCTTTTGCCTCAGGCGATAATACAAGAAATGTATTTGCAATCGGAGCACAGATTAAAATTACACATGCACCACAACAGCCCATAATAAGTGCCAGCCGGATAAATCTTTTTGCATAAGCCTTCGCATAATCGAATTTACGCTCCCCGATCGTCTTACCCAGATAGACGGCTGTCGCATTTGCAATTCCAAATACAACGACCTGGGCAAGCTGTCTCGCTACTTGTGCAACTGAATTTGATGCAACCGCCGCACTCCCAAGATGACCGATGACAGCAGTATTTGCAGAGACTCCAAGTCCCCACATCATTTCATTTAACACAACCGGCATGGCATAGATTAGATAATCTTTTGCAAGTACTCTGTCAATCTGTATCATAAATCGAGGACGAATTTTCACATCCTGATTCATGAAATGTGCATAAATAAGCACGATCAATGTCTCTGTCATTCTGGCACATAATGTGCCGATTGCAGCTCCTTGTATTCCAAGTGCCGGAAATCCAAAAAGTCCAAAAATCAAAATTGCATTAATAATTGCATTGACAACCAAAGACATAAAATATACAAAAGTAGCAATCATCACCCGTTCAATACTTCTCATAATATTCAGGTAAACCTGCGTTACCGCTATGAAAAGATAAGATATTCCAACGATCCGTAAGTATTTCACTCCCTCTGCAATTACTTCCGGATCCGATGTAAAAATACGCATCAAAGGACCCGGAATAGTCAAGGCCAATGTCATAAAAATTACCGCAATTGCAAGTGAGATTGTAAGTCCCATACCAAGAATCTTCTCAATAGTTCTGATATCTTTCTTTCCCCAGTACTGCGCTGTCAGTACTGTTGCTCCAGATGTGATGCCGAAAAAAATCAGCATCATAATAAACTGGATCTGTCCTGCCAGCGAAGAACCAGACAACACTTTTTCTCCCACTCTTCCAAGCATCATAACATCAACTGCAGTCACTCCGACGTTGATCAGATTCTGAAGCGCCATTGGAATAATTAAGGCAAATACATTTCTGTAAAATGCATGCCAGTCAATATTTAGATTATCTGTGGTTTGCCTTTTTATAAATCTCATATAACTCTTTTTCCCCCATTTTCTGGAAAGCGCCCACTTTCATGGTATCTCCTGCAGTCGCCTTGCCAGCCATTTCTTTTAATACTTCATCCGGCTGTACACCCATTTTCATATCTCCCAGACAAGTCGGCATATGCAAAGACCGGAAGAATTCTTCGGTTTTCTCAATCGCTGCCACAGCCGTTTTTTCATCATTTTCCTCATCAATGTTCCATACTTTTCTTCCGTAATTTGCAAATCTTGCCTCGTCCAGATGATAGACGTATCTCGCCCAGCTTCCCCAGACTGCAGATAATGTTGCACCGTGGGCTTCGTCAAATTTTGCACCAAGCTGATGTCCCAGCTTATGGCACAGAAAATCCTTTGGTCTTCCAAGTCCGGTAATTCCGTTATGGGAAATACTTCCGCACCACATGATTTCACTCATAGCATCATAATCTTCTTGATTCTCATATGCCTTTGCTGCATTCCGGATCAATGTACGCATCAGTCCTTCTGCAATCTCATCTGTCAGTTCATTTCCATGTACCGGTGTGAAATAACGTTCAATTGTATGCATAAAAATATCTACAATTCCGCAAGTAAGCTGATATTTCGGAAGTGTGTATGTCAGCTTTGGATTCATAATTGCAAATTTCGGACGAATCAAATCGCTTCCGATTCCAGATTTATCCTGCGTCTCTTCATCTGTCAGTACCGCAGAATTACTCATCTCACTTCCGGCTGCTGAAATTGTCAAAACGGTTCCTACCGGAAGTGCCTTCTTTAATTCTTTTTTATTCTTCCAGAACTCCCAGATATCTGTGCCCGGATTTGCAGCACCTATCGCAATTCCTTTTGCTGTATCGATTGCACTTCCACCGCCTACTGCAAGAATCAGCTCTGCTCCAAAAGCAATCGCTTTTTCAACTCCTTTTCTTGCAAAGGACAGACGCGGATTCGGTTTTACACCGCCAAGTTCCTCATAAGAAATGTGTTCTTCATCAAGAGATTTCTTAATTTCATCGAGAAGCCCACTTCTTATAACACTTCCACCGCCATATACAAGAAATACCTTCGTTATCCCCAATTCACTGACCAGCTTTCCAGCTTCTTTTTGCGTGTCTTTTCCAAATACAACTTTCGTTGGGGTATACTGTACAAAACTCTGCATCATCAATTTCTCCTTCTTTTTTATATTTTTCATCCACAGCTACAATTCTGATATTTAGAACAAAGAATGTACCTTGGCACATTCTGGCGCCTGCCAATAATTTTATGTGCAATTTCTGAGATAAAAAACTGCAAGCTGTGTACGGTCTCTTAAATTCAATTTATCCAAAATCCCACTGATATAATTTCGGATTGTTCCCTCGCTCAAAAACATTTCCCTTGCAATTTCTTTATTGCTCTTTCCGTCTGCCACAAGTTTCATAACAGCGCGTTCTTTTTCCGTAATCTCATAAGTCTCATAATCAAAAGCACTCTTTCGCTCTAAAAGTTCCGGCAGTCTGGATATGATCTGAGTTCCGAACACCGTCTGCCCCGTGCACACTGCCCGGATTGCCGGCAGAATACTTGCATAATCCTGTTTTAAAAGATATCCTTTCACACCACATTTCAACGCTTTTACAATATACTCGTCATCAGAAAATGTTGTAAGGAGCAATATCTTTGCCTCTGGTTTTTCTTTTAAAATCTCTTCCGATGCCTCCAAACCGCTCATTGGACTCATGCGAATATCCATCAGCAACACATCCGGCTCATATTTCCGGTAAAGTTCTATAGCTTCCTTCCCATTTGAGGCAATACCCTGAACTTCTATATCCTGATCTTTTTCCAGAATCGTCCTAAGTGCCCCTGATACAAGCATATCATCATCTGCAATCACGATTCTCATTTTAAGATACCTCCTTGGGAATCGTAATAAAAATACGAAATCCCTCTTTTCTTACAATTTGCATCATGCCTCCAAGCATCCGGACGCGGTCGCTCATATTGCGAAGTCCCATACCCTGTCCAGACTGATATTCTCTGGATAGAGCTTTTACTCCGCCACTTTGTATTGGTTCTTTCACAGTCCCATTATCCTCCACGATCAGCTGATAAAGCGCTGGGTGCTCCCGCATGACTATCTTCACTTTACTTGCATCACTATGCCTTACAATATTGTGAAGTGCCTCTTTTACAATTGCAATAAAGCCGTATTTAATCTCTCTTGGAACATCATATCCCATATCATAAGATAAATCTACCGGGCAAAATGTAAACTCTCCCACCAGTTCTTCTGTCACTTCTCTCAGATTCACAGAATCATCATGAAGGTCATGGACACTCTCCCGCACACTGGTCATGGCTGTATTCAACGACTCCTCCAATTGTTCAATGGAAGAGGACAGTTTTTCGTCTTCATTTACAATCTTCATTGCGCCCACTATAAGGATGCATCTTGAAAGCAAATGTCCCACATTGTCATGAATTTCTCTTGCAATGCGATTTCGCTCCTGAAGTGTTGCCGTATATATTTCATAGTCCTGCTTCTCAATCAGGCTGCGATTCTTTTCCTGTAAAAGCAGATTCCTTTCCTTACTGTCATCACGGGTTTTCCGGTATTCCTGTTCCAACTCCTCATAAGCCTCTTCTTTTAACTTCAACACAAGCGACAGTAAGATTCCAAATATGAAAAAATACAGTTGCCCATGACTTAGATTCGCATTCCCCGACGCACCGGTAAATATCCCTCCTGCCACAGCGAGTATCATGATACCCCGGTTCTCTTTCGTCCAGAATCCATAAAAAAGAACCGGCAGGAATTCACAGATTCCCACACAGTACCAACTTCCGGCTAAAATACATATTAACAGAACATACCTTTCCCAGTCATCTTTTAAGAACATCTGCATGCCAATACAGATCAATGACACCAGAAAGCCCACCACAAAATTCAGGTCAGCCGGCGAAAGCAACAAAAAAAGAAAACTATATAAAATTAACAGAAGCTGCCCTGTCATTCTTCTCATATTTGTTCTCTCCTAACTTTTCTAAAAAGCAAAACATGACATTTGTCACATCGTTTTATGACGTCTGCCACTAACATTATAAGCATAAGACATTTATAATTACAAGTAAGAAATATGCAAGTCTCAAAACTAAGAACTGGAGGAATTTCCTATGATTCATATTGAAAATCTTGTAAAAAGATATGGTGATCTGATCGCACTGGATCACCTGAACCTGGACATTAAAGAAGGGGAGATTTTTGGACTTCTGGGACCAAACGGCTCCGGAAAATCCACCGCGATCGGCTGTATGCTGGCGCTGTTGAAATATGACAAAGGTACGATTCAGATTTTTGGCAAAAACATGACCCCGGACAGTTACGATATCAAAAAAGAGATTGGCGTTGTCATGCAAAATGTGGCTGTGTTTCATCAGATGAGTGTCCGTGAAAATGTAGACTATTTCTGTGGTCTGTATGTAACTGACAAACAAAAGCGTAAAAAGCTGGTGGACGAAGCACTGGATTTTGTGGGACTTACGGAATATGCAAAAAAACGTCCCGGAAAATTGTCCGGCGGTCTTCTTAGAAGACTCAACATTGCCTGCGGTATTGCCCACAAGCCAAAGCTTATCATCATGGACGAACCAACGGTAGCTGTCGATCCACAGAGCCGGAACCGGATCCTGGAAGGAATCTTAGAACTGAACCGTCAGGGATCTACAATCATTTATACTTCCCATTATATGGAAGAAGTTGAACAGATCTGCAGCCGTATTGCAATCATTGATCATGGCCATGTACTTGCGACCGGAACATGTGAAGAGCTGAAAAATATGATCAAAACCGGTGAGACGATCACCATCGAAGCTATAAACCTAAATCCGGAAACACTCTCTGAAATCCGTACGATGCCAAATGTATTTGAACTGACCTATGAAGAACAGGTATTAAAAATCCGCCTAAGTGGAGGAAAACACAATCTGATCAGCCTCTTAAAATACCTGGGTGATCACAACATTTCTTTCGGGCGTGTATTTTCAGAACTTCCAACACTCAACGATGTCTTCTTGGAAATCACGGGAAAAGAACTTCGGGACTAAGGAGGAATTTTTATGTGTCATTTAATAAAATATCGTTTTCTACAGATTACAAGGAATCGGCCTATGATGTTCTGGGCACTTGCATTCCCAATGATTCTCGGCACACTGTTCTACATTTCCTTTGGAAATATCGGCATATCTGCAACCGGAGACTCCGACTGGGATCCGGTACCCGTTGCTGTTATCAATAAGCTTGAAACGAAGTCATCCGGTACATTTTTTGCAGATTTCCTTGACGCCATGAACGGTAGCGTTCTAGATATTCAAGACGTAAAGAATGAAAAAGATGCGAAAAAGAAACTGGAAAATGATGAGATTTTTGGAATCTACTATGTAAAAGAGACCCCGTCTCTTACGATCACAAAAAATGGAGTCAGCCAAAGTATTCTGACTTCTCTTTTAAACACTTATAACCAGAATGCACATCTGTTCAAAGTAATTGCCAGGACTCACCCGGAACGTCTGTCTGATGCTGTTGCTTCCATGCAGACGAATGGCAGTTTCATCACGGAAAAAAGTGTCAGTGGAAAAACATTAAATCCGACTGTATTGTATTTCTTCGCCCTGATTGCCTATGCTTGTATGTCCGGTGCATATCTAAGTATCGAAGCAGTACGTGATACCCAGGCGAACTTAAGTCCCTTAGGAGCCAGACGAAGTATCACCCCTTACCGAAAACAATTTCTTATTTTTATTGATATGTTGGTGCTGATTTTTATACATTTCATAAATGTAATGATTCTGACTTTTTATGTGAACTATATTCTTGACATTGACCTGGGGAATAATTATCTGGCTATCCTTGCCACGAATTTTATGGGAAGTCTCATCGGAATCTGCCTGGGACTCATGATCGGCTGCATCGGAAAACTTACATTTTCAGCAAAAATCGGCATCTGTACCTCGACAACTTTACTGACCGGTTTTTTGTCTGGTCTGATGTTTGGCAATATGAAAGATGTAATAGAACAGAATGCCCCCATTCTGAACCGTATCAATCCGGCGGCTGTTTTAAGTGATGCTTACTATTGCATCAGTGTCTACAATGACACGTTACGATACCAGAGATGTATGATCACTCTGCTGATCATGAGTGTTCTTTTCCTTGGTATTGCATTCTTAGGAGTAAGGAGGGAACGTTATGACAGTATTTAAAGGATTTTTGACAATTACAAAAAGAAATCTCGGATATGTTTTCATGTATATTATCATTTTTCTCACAATTACAATTGCTGTACAAAAAATTGAACTTACAGATACCGATAAAATGTTTGAACAGACAAAACTCGACATTGCAGTCATTGACCATGACAAAAGTCCAGTGTCCGAAGCCCTGACCGATTATCTGGCTTCCCGGCACAATCTGATTGATATTCCGGATACCAAAACTGCCATTCAGGATAACCTGTTCTACCGGCACGTCTATTATGTATTGACGATTCCAAAAGATTTCACTCAAAGCTGTAAAAGCAAAACTGCAAGTCTTACCGTCACAAAAGTTCCGGGCAGTACAAGTGGTTACTATGTAGACAGTCAGGTCAATGCATGGGTTCAGGAAATGCATATGCTTCTTGCCTCCGGTTATTCAGCCGAAGATGCCACTGTAATGCTTAAGGAGGCTATGACAGAAGAATCTCATGTAACGATGCTGGATCAGAACGGATATGGTGGAAATATTCCGATGCATGCATACATGTATCAGTATATGCCTTACATTATCCTGTCCATTCTATGCTATGTCATTATAACAATCATGATGTCATTCAACAATCCAGAAGTCCGCTCACGAATACTGTGTACTTCCATTTCCAGCCGGAAGTACAACCTGCAGCTTGCGCTCGGCTGCACAGTCATCGGACTTGCCGTCTGGTTTTTATGCACACTGCTTCCAATCATATTGTATGGAAAAACATTTCTGGCAGACACAAACCTTACATACTATCTGACCAACAGTTTTATGATGTCTCTGTCCGCACTAAGCCTGGCATTCTTTGTCTCCACATTTACAGACAAAGAACAACTGATCAGTGCAGTCGTCAATGTGGTCAGCCTTGGAATGTCCTTCCTGTGCGGAGTCTTCGTCAGTATGGATATCCTCGGAAAAAGTGTACAGAAAATTGCCCAATTTCTTCCGGTCTACTGGTACGAAGTTGCAAATAACCTGCTGAAAAGCCACAACACATTCAGTGGAACACAGATTCACACCCTGTACACCTGCTACGGCATACAGCTCCTCTTCGCCCTCGCATTCTTAAGTCTCGCCCTCATTGCAGGCCGTATGAGAAGACAAACTGTTTAGTGGGTGATTCATTTTTCTGACACAACGGGAAGAAGCCCCTGATGAACTTAATCATCAAAGGCTTCTTTTACTTTATCCATAAATCCTTTTTTCTTCTTTTCCGGCTTTTCTTTCGCACCGTCGTTTTTCCCTGCTTGATTCAGTGTATTTCCCGCCAGTTCATCGAACTTACGAAGTGCTTCTTTTGCCTCATGGCTCAACTTCTCCGGTGTCTGGATCACCAGTGTTACATAGTGATCACCGCGAACCTGCGGATTACGAAGTGATGGAACACCCTTTCCTTTCAAGCGCACTTTCGTATCTGTCTTAGTACCTGGTTTCACATTGTAGATAACTTCTCCATCTACTGTCTTGATGCGGATATCTGCACCAAGTGCTGCCTGTGCAAAGGAAATCGGAACCGTTGAGAAAATGTGTACATCCTGTCGCTGGAAAATCGGGTGTCTGGATACTGTGACCTGCACAAGAAGATCTCCTCTTGGTCCGCCATTCACTCCCGGTTCACCTTTATCACGAATTCTTACACTCTGTCCGTCATCAATTCCTGCCGGAATCTTGACAGAAATCTTCTTCTTACTGGAAATATATCCTGTACCGGCACAATCCGGACATTTCTCACGAATAATCTTACCTGTTCCATGACAATCCGGACAAGTCTGGACATTCTGCACCATACCGAACAGTGACTGCTGGCTGTATACAACCTGACCTTTTCCACCACACTTTGAACATGTTTCTGGAGTTGTTCCTGGTTTTGCACCTGTTCCATTACATTTTGGGCATGGATCCTTTAAAATTACATCAAGTTCCTTCTCACATCCAAATACCGCTTCTTCAAAAGAAATTCTTACAGTCTTGCGGATGCTTGCCCCCTTCATCGGTCCCTGGCTGCGGCCTCTGCTTCTTCCACCGCCAAAAATATCGCCAAAGATATCACCGAAAATATCGCTAAAATCAGCGCCATTAAAATCAAAGCCGCCATATCCGCCGGCTCCTCCTGCTCCACCTTCAAATGCTGCATGACCAAACTGATCATACTGACGTCTTTTTTCAGGGTCGCTAAGTATAGCATATGCTTCCGAAGCTTCTTTAAACTTCTTCTCCGCCTCTGCATCTCCCGGATTCATATCCGGATGATACTTTTTGGCAACTTTACGATATGCCTTTTTCAAAGTCGCTTCATCGACATCCTTACTGACGCCGAGAACCTCATAGTAATCTCTCTTTGCTTCTGCCATTACTTTCTCTCCTTAACAAAAGGAAGTTCCGCGAAACCTGACCTCCTTAAAATTCAGTCACATTCCGCGGAACAGCCTTCGCATTCGATGCGGTATTATTCCGCCTTTTTATGCTTTAGACTTCTTTATAATCTCCGTCTACTACATCGTCTCCCTGGAAACCGTCTGGTGCCGGTCCTGCCTCTGGTCCTGCCTGAGCACCTGCTCCCTGTGCTCCCTGTGCAGCTGCTCCTGCCTGCTCATACATCTTTGTGAACAGTTTCTGAGCACTTTCAGAAAGCTTCTCTTTACCAGCTTTAATCTCAGCAATCTGAGCGTCTGTAATATCGTCCATATTTACTTTTTCAAGAATCTCTTTCAGTGCTTTGCAGTCAGCCTCTACACCTGCTTTATCGTTAGCATCCAGTTTATCTCCAACTTCCTGGATAGCTTTCTCTGTCTGGAACACTAAAGCGTCTGCCTCATTCTTTGTATCGATGCCCTCTTTACGTTTCTTATCCTGAGCCTCAAATGCTGCAGCCTCTTTTACAGCCTTATCAATCTCATCATCAGACATGTTGGATCCTGCTGTGATTGTGATGTGCTGCTCTTTACCTGTTCCAAGGTCTTTTGCAGATACATTTACGATACCATTGGCATCGATATCGAATGTAACCTCAATCTGCGGTACTCCTCTTGGAGCTGGTGCGATTCCATCAAGCTGGAATCTTCCGAGAGACTTGTTGTCTTTTGCGAACTGTCTCTCACCCTGTACAACATTGATGTCAACAGCTGTCTGGTTATCTGCTGCTGTTGAGAAAATCTGGCTCTTCTTTGTAGGAATTGTTGTATTTCTCTCAATCAGTCTTGTAGCAACTCCACCCATAGTCTCAATAGACAGTGACAGTGGTGTTACATCAAGAAGAAGGATATCTCCAGCGCCTGTATCTCCGGCAAGTTTACCGCCCTGAACAGATGCTCCAAGTGCTACACACTCATCTGGGTTCAGAGATTTGCTTGGCTCTTTACCTGTCAGACGTTTTACTTCTTCCTGTACAGCAGGGATACGTGTTGATCCACCTACAAGAAGTACCTGACCAAGTTCAGATGCTGTGATTCCTGCATCAGACAGAGCTCTCTGTACCGGCTCAGATGTCTTCATAACAAGATCATGTGTCAGCTCATCGAATTTAGCTCTTGTAAGATTCATATCAAAATGCTTCGGTCCTTCAGCAGTTGCTGTGATGAACGGAAGGTTGATGTTTGTTGTTGTTGCGGAAGACAACTCTTTTTTCGCTTTCTCTGCAGCTTCTTTTAATCTCTGAAGTGCCATCTTATCTGTAGATAAGTCAACGCCTTCCTGTTTCTTGAACTCAGCGATCATGTAGTCTGTAATCTTCTGATCGAAATCATCTCCACCAAGTCTGTTGTTACCTGCTGTTGATAATACTTCGATAACTCCATCACCAATCTCGATAACAGATACATCAAATGTACCACCACCAAGGTCATATACCATGATCTTCTGCTCATTCTCATTGTCAAGTCCATAAGCAAGTGCTGCTGCTGTAGGCTCATTGATGATACGTTTTACATCAAGTCCTGCAATCTTACCAGCATCTTTTGTTGCCTGACGCTGAGCATCGTTGAAGTAAGCAGGTACTGTGATAACAGCCTCTGTTACTTTCTCTCCTAAGTATCCTTCTGCATCTGCTTTCAGTTTCTGAAGAATCATAGCTGAAATCTCCTGTGGAGAATATTTCTTATCATCGATTGTTACTCTGTAATCAGATCCCATCTCTCTCTTAATAGAAGAGATTGTTCTCTCTGCATTCGTAACTGCCTGACGTTTTGCAGGCTCACCAACAAGACGCTCACCTGTCTTTGTAAATGCTACAACTGATGGTGTTGTTCTTGCTCCTTCTGTATTTGCGATAACTGTTGGCTGTCCACCTTCCATAACGGCTACACAGCTGTTTGTTGTTCCTAAGTCAATACCAATAATTTTGCCCATGATCTATTCCTCCTTAATTTGCTACCTTTACCATACTGTGTCTCACTACTGAGTCACGATACATATAACCTTTCTGGAACTCTTCTGCGACTTCATTCTCTCCGAAGTTTTCATCTTCCACATGCATCACTGCATTATGGAAATTCGGATCGAACTGATTGCCAAGCGCCTCTATCGGCTTAACCTCAACGCTCTCCAGAACCGTCATAAATTGTTTGTAGACCTTTTCCATTCCCTGAATGAACGGGTCTTCTTTTTTCTCTTCCGGAACTGCATCTAATCCTCTTTCGAAGTTATCTACCACCGGGAGAATCTTCTCTATGATATCTTTCGCTCCTACTTCGTACATCTGGGATTTTTCCTTTTCTGTACGTTTGCGGAAGTTATCAAACTCTGCCATCTGACGAGTAAGTCTGTCTGTCAGTTCTTCGATCTTCTCGTCCTTTTTGTCTTTCTTATCCTTCTTGCCGAAGAATTTTTTGGAAGCTTTTTCTTCTGTCTGATTCTCTGTCTCTGCTTCCTGTTCTTCTGAAGCTTCTTCTGTCTTGGCTTCTTCTGCTTCATCTTTTGAAGCTTCTGCTTCTTTCTTTGCCTCTTCTACGGCTTCTTTTACCATATCTTCCTGGCTTTTCTTTTTTTTATCTTCCAAGGATCAATTCCACCTTTCTATTCCTCTTTATGAAACATCTGATCCAGTTCACTCTGGAGACGCTTCATTGACTTTAACACATTCTCATAATCCATTCGCTTCGGTCCAATAATACCTATCGTTCCCTTCACACCGTCTCCTAATTCATAAGTGGCGGTGACAACACTGCAATCTTTCATAGTCTTCACCGGAGCTTCATCTCCGATATATACCTGAATGCCTGTGTTCTCTTCATTGGATAATGTCTGTGTAACGAGATCTGTAAGCTGCTGCTTTTCTTCAAATGCACTGATAATTTCCTGTGCACTCTGCTTGTCACTAAGTTCCGGATACTTGAAAATGTTTGTTGCACCGCTTGTGTAGATCTGCATGTCTTCATCGACCTGAATAACATCTGCAACTGCGTCCAGTACATTCCCCACAACCTCGCTGTGGATTCCGGCTCCTTCTTTCAGTCTCGCAATCAGTCCAAGATTAATCTCTTCTATAGACATACCATTAAGTGTTGTGTTCAGAAGCATGTTGAGTTTTAACAAGTTCTCATTGTTGATTGGCTCATCTACATGTATGATCTTATTCTTGATCACATTTCCATCAAGCACGATCACTGCAATCATCTGTTCCTCATCAACCATCGTAAGCTGTATGAACTTAATCCGGTTGCGATTATTCATCGGTGAAGAAACCAGTGTCGCATAGTTCGTACTGTTCGCCAGAACTTTTGCTGCCTGTTTCAGAAGCTGATCCATCTTATCTGCTTTCTCAAGCATCTGATCCTGCATCTCACTTAGTTCCTGTTCTTTCTGCTCCATCAGCATATCTACATAGAGTCTGTAGCCTTTGTCCGAAGGAATACGTCCAGCAGACGTATGAGGCTGTAAAATATATCCAAGTTCTTCCAAATCCGCCATCTCATTACGAATGGTTGCTGAACTTAAGTTCAGATCCGTGTACTTGGAAATTGTTCTGGAACCCACCGGCTCGCCTGTCTCCAGATAATTCTTAATGATTGCCTGAAGGATCTTTAATTTTCGTTCGCTCAGTTCCTGTTCCTGAATCATCATATGCCTCCTTCTTTCGGATTTGTTAGCACTCATTATATTGGAGTGCTAACACCTTTCGACTATTAATGTATCACTCGATTTGACTTTTGTCAACAACATTTCTTACTTTTTTTGTGAAATAAATATGAAGAAAAATAATCTTTCCATTATACGAAAGAAACTGACAGATGCAATTGGGAAAAATTGCATCTGTCAGTTTCTTTTTTTATTACAGATTTAAATTCTTTTGTTTTCAGCTACTTTGATTTTTTATATTAGCTTAACTCGATCTTCTCTGCCTCTTCTGGCTTGAAGTCGTTCTGTAAATCGTAGATGTTGTGTCCTGTAGACTCGGTCAGAACCTTTCCTTTGTAAGAATAGCAACGGATAAATCTCTGCTTGTCAATGCTTGACCAGTGCTCAACATCCCATGTCAGATATCCATCTGCATCAGATTTCTCTCCTTTAAGATAAATGTCTACCTGACGTCCGGATACCATAATGTCGATAAGTCCCTGTGTTCCGTCTACTTCTACTTCTGTTTTGTTTACTGAATCGTATACCTTCATTTTATTTTCCCTCCTGATAATAACATACACTCTGGCGCCACATTTCTGACGACAGTACAGATTCTGCTTCGATTATACGTTTTCTCTATAAAAAATTCAAGCTTTTCTATGAATTCTTCTTTAAAAACTCCATCCATTCTTTTATTTCTTTTTCATGTCCGTTGTCACTCGGCTCATAAAACTTTGCTTTTTGGATTTCGGAAGGCATGTACTGCTGTTCCACATAGTGGTTCGGATAATCATGTGCATACTTGTAACCCACACCATGTCCAAGTTTTTGTGAACCTTTATAATGAGCATCCTGCAAATGCGCCGGCACCGTAGTTTTATAATTTCTTACATTTTCCATAGCGGCACTGATTGCTTTGACTGCCGCATTACTCTTTGGTGCTGTTGCCACATATGTCACTGCCTGAGATAAAATGATCTGCGATTCCGGCATTCCGATCCGCTCTACTGCCTGGGCTGCTGCCACAGCCACTTGTAGCGCCATCGGATCTGCATTTCCAACATCTTCCGATGCACAGATCATAATCCTTCTGGCAATAAATTTCACGTCTTCCCCTGCATATAGCATTTTTGCAAGATAATATACTGCCGCATCAGGATCTGACCCCCTCATACTTTTGATAAATGCAGAGATCGTATCGTAATGATTGTCTCCTGTCTTGTCATAGCGCACTACACGTTTTTGAATACACTCGGACGCCACGTCAAGTGTAATATGGATCTTTCCGTCCGCACTTCGCTCTGTCGTGAGAATCCCGAGTTCAATAGCATTCAATGCACTTCTCGCATCTCCTCCTGCAATGTCTGCAAGGAACTCCAGTGCTTCCTCGTCGATTTCCGCATGATAGCTTCCCATACCTTTTTCCTGATCATAGACTGCCCGCTTCAAAAGTGTTTTGATATCTTCTTTTTCAAGCGGATGAAGTTCAAAGATACTGGAACGGGAAATTAATGCTCCATTGACCTCAAAATAAGGATTCTCCGTGGTAGCTCCAATCAGAATAATTGTTCCGTCCTCCACAAATGGAAGCAGATAATCCTGCTGTCCTTTGTTAAAACGATGAATCTCATCTACAAAAAGAATGGTCTTCTTCTGATACATGCCCAGCGTCTCTTTCGCTTTCTGTACCACTTCTTCCATATCTTTCTTGCCTGCCACCGTTGCATTGATCTGGGTGAATTCTGCACTTGTCGTATGGGCAATCACTTTCGCCAGTGTCGTCTTACCGGTTCCCGGCGGCCCATAAAAGATAATAGAACTTAACTTATCTGCTTTGATTGCACGGTACAACAACTTGTCTTTTCCAATAATATGCTGCTGTCCTACCACTTCCTCCAGCGTTGTCGGCCGAAGCCTGGACGCCAGCGGTGCCTCCTGATCCATATTTTTCTGTCTTGCATATTCAAACAAATCCATGCTTTTTCTATCTCCATTCTTCCTGATTTCTTCTGGTTTTCCTTACTCAAGAATCAGTTTATCTACTGTCACAAATTCAAAGCCTTCTGCCTTTAAAAGATCTACGATCCGAAGCGCCGCCTCTACCGAGGATTTATAACAATCATGTAATAAAATAATATCATTCTCCTTCGCCTGCGACACTACTTTATTCACAACTTCATCTATATTTTCCGTAGTCCAGTCCAAAGGGTCTACCGTCCACATGACAGGTAAGACGTCCAGATAATTCTCCAGTTCTCTCTGCCAGACCCCAAAGGGCGGACGGATATACTGCACGCGCTGTCCGGTAATTGCCGCAATCAGCTCATCAGTCTTGTTAATTTCATACATTGCTTCTTCATCAGAAAGTTTCGTAATCTCAACATGATGATACGTGTGATTTCCAATTAAATGTCCTTCTTCATAAATTCGTTTCACAATATCCGGATAGGTCTCAACATTTTCTCCTACTAGAAAAAATGTTGCCTTCACACCTCTCTCTTTTAATCCGTCAAGAAGTGCCGGTGTGCACACACTGGGTCCGTCATCAAATGTAATGGCAATCTGAGGCAGCTCTGTCTGTATCTGCTCATTCAAAATCCGAGATATTGTTTCCCGTGTTTCTGACTCCATTTGCAGATTTGAATCTCGTCGGTTCGTTTTTGATTCTTTCTTATTAATATCAATTGTTTGCATTGTTTTCATAGAAATTCCTGAAACATTTAAAACAACTATCATTGCCAGACACGCTGTAAGAATCTGTATCACTTTTTTTAATTTCCATTCTTTCATAATAAAGAAACCTGTTACCTTTGCACTACCAGTCTCTTTATATATATGAAATCCTGCGCTTTATTATTTTTTCTTTTTCACCTTTTTCTTCTTTTTCACACTGTAGCCAAATGTTCCAAGTGATTTTCCAAGATCAAAATATTCCCCGTGGGAATATGCCAGAAGTCCTGTTTTGTTCAGTGCAAATTTCCCATTATCCTGCATGAACCGGTCATCCACCTGCACGCCGGTCACTTTTGCAAGAAACATGTGGTGTGAACCCAACTCTTCGACTTTCACGACCTGACACTCAATATTGACTGGACTTTCCTCAATTATCGGAGCATAGATAAGTGTCTGAGCATTTCCGCGAGTCAGATGCATTTCACTCCATTTGTCCACATCTCTTCCTGAACGCACCCCGCACCAATCCGTCGCTTTTACCAGATCTTTTGTCGTCAGGTTCACTACAAATTCTCCGCTTTCCCTAATCAAATGATAAGAATATCTCGTCGGACGCACAGATATATATAACATTGCCGGATTTGTACAGATTGTCCCTGTCCATGCAATTGTAATGATATTGTCATGCCCTTCTTTGTCCGCACAACTTACCATAACCGCCGGGAGCGGATACACCATATTCCCCGGTTTCCATAATTCTTTTCCCATAGTACGCTATCCTTTCTACATCTGCTGCATGGTCTCAACCAGCACTGGTATCAGCTGTTTCTTTCTAGACACAACTCCTTTTAATATCAGACTCTTTGCATTATCCGGAAGATCAAATGCGCTGAGGGCAATTCCTCTCGCACCGGTTCCCACACACAAAAGCTCCGTGGATTCTGCCAGAATATCTGTCAGCATAAAATAAATCATATTCAGGTTATGTGCTTCCAGTACCTTTGGCAAATGCTCCGTCATCATATCACGAATAGCTGCCAGTTCTTCTTTGCTCATGGACGTGATCTGTCCTACACCAAATATCGTGTCGTTGACTGTAAACTGCTTGAAATCCTGGAAACAGATATCCTCTGCACTCTTGCCTTTCAAGTTGCTTCCTGCATTGAACATTTCCTGCGCCATCTGCTCCAGGTCAATATCTGAAATTTTTGCCAGTTTTTTCGCAGTCCTTTCATCTAACGGCGTACAGGTCGGTGAACGGAACAATAATGTATCCGAAATAATTGCGCCACATAAAAGCCCGGCAATCTCTCTTGGAACTTCAATCTCATTCTCCTCATACATCTGGTTAATAATCGTCGCCGTGCATCCCACTGGCTGATTACGGAACGTAATCGGGCTGACTGTCTCGATATCTCCAAGTCTGTGATGATCAATAATCTCAATGATTTCTGCTTCCTCAATTCCATCAACTGCCTGTGACCGTTCGTTATGATCCACCAGGATTACTTTTTTCTTGCTGGCACCGAGGAAACGACGTCTGGAAATGAATCCTTTAAATCTGCCATGACGATCCAAAATCGGGAAATCGCGGAAACGCTTTTTCGCCATAATATCTTTAATATCATCAACATAATCATTCATCCGGAACATAGTCAGTGGTCCAGAGGTCATATAAAACTTCACCGGAATGCTCTGATTAATCAGTCTTGCTGTCGTAAATGTATCATACGGAGTCTGAATGATCACTATACTCTGTTCTTTTGCCTTCTGAATCAATTTCGGAGAAACTTCTGCATCTTTGCAGATAACCATACAGCTGGCATCAATATTCACGGCACATGCCTGCGCTTCCTCACGATCTCCTAATATCACCAGATCGTCCTTTTCAATAAACTCTTCCATAAGATTCGGACTTGAGGCTCCGATTGCTACTTTTCCTCTCATAAAATACCCATGCTCATTACCTGTTATCATTGTACCGTCCAGTGTCTTGACAATATTCCGATATTGGGTTCTCGCTTTTGATAATATCTCACTATCATACACATCCATATAAGATTTTGCAATATCTCCGGTAGATACAACTCCTACCAGCTCATCATCCTTCACGATTGGCAGTGTCTTTGCCTGCTCCTGCCGCATACGCTCCCATGTATCACGAATGGACGCATTGGGCTTAAGCCCCGGCATCTCGTGAATATCCAGATCTCTCACTTGAAGTCTGACATCTGTAAGAAGCTTGGGAGCCTCTACCCCAAAACGATTCAGCACATAAGCAGTCTCATCATTCACATGTCCTGCCCGCTTTGCCTCATGAACCTGTCCGGTCACTTTCTGCCTCAGATCTGCATAGGCAATCGCGGAACAGATAGAATCTGTATCCGGATTCTTATGTCCGATCACATAAATCTTTTCTTTTCTCTTTCCCATACATATCACCTTATTATCTTCTTGCTAATTCGAGCAGTCCATATCGGTTTTTCTGATTGCATCCGGCTATACTCATCATTTTTCCAATAATTCGTATATCTCACTCGAACTGTTACTTATTTTCTACAACATATTCTAACATAGTTAATTTTCTTTGTACAAGCAGTTTATTTATGCTATACTAAAAGCAACAATTTTACTGATAGGAAGGAATATACTATGAGCGAAGAATTCAACGAAGAAAATGTAACTATGGCAGATCTGGAAGATCATTTTGATGATGCAAATCCATGGAATGTAGTTCAGTCCTACCTCGAAAAAGGAACTGTGCTCCCTGTAAAAATCGAAGGAATTGTAAATGGCGGTGCTATCGCAATGGTAGAAGGAATCCGTGGATTTATTCCTGCTTCCCGACTTTCTTTATCCTATATCGAAGATCTGGAATCTTATCTGTTAAAAGATATCGAAGTTCAGGTCATTGATGTAGATCAGGCAAATAACCGGCTGGTACTTTCCGCCCGTGAACTTCTCAAAGAAAAAGAGAAAAAAGAGCGTGAAGAAAAAATTGCAAACATCAAAGTAGGAAGCGTTCTTACCGGAACCGTAGAATCCCTCCAGAACTACGGTGCATTTGTACGTCTGGAAGACGGACTTTCCGGACTTGTACACGTTTCCCAGATCAGCCAGAAACGTATCAAATTCCCAAAAGATGTCCTGAATGTAGGTGATGAAGTTCAGGTCAAAGTCATCGGTGTCAAAGATGGCAAGATCAGCCTGAGCATGAAAGCTCTTGAGGAAGCCATCCAGGAGGAGGAAGAAGTTAAGGTCGAGATTCCAAAGAGCGAAGACATCGGAACAAGCCTTGGCGATCTTTTCAAGAACATCCAATTATAGAACTTTTCATTTACTTGTAAAACTAAAAAAGGTCCACCGGACCTTTTTGTCGTATGCTTGGCAACAAAAAAGGAACATTCCCGTAATCTTTATAATTCGGCAATGTTCCTTTTTTTAATCTCTTATTACCTTTATAGACGTTATTTCCCCGCCTCTTTTTCAAGATTCTGTATCCACAATGCCACACACGCATCACTCGGCATTCTCCAGTCGCCTCTCGGAGACAATGCAACCGTTCCGACCTTCGGACCATCCGGCAGACAGGACCTCTTAAACTGCTGTGAAAAGAATCTCCAGCAAAACGTACGAAGCCATTTATAAATTGTCTCGTCGTCATACTCCCCGGCAAAGGAAAGCTTCGCAATCCGGTAAATCTTTCCTGGCTCATATCCCATTCTCAGGAAATAATACAGGAAAAAGTCATGAAGTTCATATGGTCCTACAAGATCTTCTGTCTTCTGCGCGATTTCACCGTCTTTTGGCGGCAGAAGTTCCGGGCTTACCGGCGTATCAAGCACATCATAAAGCACTTCTTTCAACGATGAATCTTCACAAGTGTCTGCATAATAATGAACCAGATGTCTGACCAGCGTCTTTGGCACGGAAGCATTTACTCCGTACATAGACATATGATCTCCATTGTAGGTTGCCCAGCCAAGTGCCAGCTCCGACATATCTCCGGTTCCGATTACAAGTCCTCCCGTTTGATTAGCAATGTCCATAAGCACCTGTGTCCGTTCCCTTGCCTGTGAATTCTCATAAGTTACGCTGTGGTCTTGTGGATCATGTCCAATATCTTTAAAATGCTGCATAACTGCATCACCGATTCTGACTTCTCTGAGAGTTGCTCCGACTTTCAGAGACATTTTACATGCATTCTGATACGTTCTGTCTGTCGTTCCAAAACACGGCATGGTCACTGCCGTAATACCGCTGCGCTCAAGTCCCAGTGCATCAAATGCCTTGGCTGTCACAAGCAGTGCTAATGTAGAATCCAGACCTCCGGATATTCCAACTACTGCACTTTTTGCATGAGTATGTGCAAGCCGCTTTTTCAGTCCCATCGCCTGAATTGTTAAAATCTCCTCACAGCGCTTTGCCCTCTCCTGATCATCACGAGGAACGAATGGTCTGGACGGAAATGTTCTTGTAAGAATAGTTTCTGTCTGTTCTAATCCAAACGGAATCCTCGGAAGTACATGTTCCTGTGTCTCTGTAAATGTCGTATTTTTTCTGCGTTCATTCGCAATTTTCTGTACATCAAATTCTGTATAAATAATCCCGTTCGAAAATCTCTTCGCCTCTGCCAGAATCGTTCCATTTTCCGCGATCAGATTATGTCCGCCAAATACAAGATCTGTAGTCGATTCACCTTCTCCTGCGTTGGCATAGATATACCCGCTGATCAGCCTTGCAGACTGCCCGGAAATTAATGTCTCCCGGTAAGAAGCCTTTCCAATCGTCTCATCACTGGCCGAACAGTTGACGATCACAGTCGCTCCCTCTCTTGCCGCCTCAATGCTCGGTGGAACCGGTGACCACACGTCCTCACAGATTTCTGCTGACACGATCAGATTAGCCATCTGATTTTCCACAAATAAAAGCTGCGGTCCAAATGGAATCTCTTTTCCGCCAAACAGAATTTTCTCTGCTTTTTTCGGTCCCGGACGGAACTGGCGCATCTCATAGAATTCCCCATAATTGGGCAGAAAGCTCTTCGTTGTGAAACCTAATATATTTCCATGGTTCAAAGCTGCTGCTACATTATAAAGTTCCCCGCCAACCGCAATAGGGACTCCCACAAACACAAGCGCATCCAAATTTTTTGTATGTTCTGCAATTTCTACAAGTGCTTTTTTCGCACTATTTAATAAAATATCCTGAAGGAAAAGATCACTGCATGTATATCCTGTAGTACAAAGCTCCGGAAATACAATAATCTTGGCACCTGCTTCTGCTGCCTCATCCATCTGCTTTATAATCTGCCCTTTATTGTAATCCACATCCGCTACCCGGATATCCGGTGTTGCTGCCGCGACTTTTATAAAACCATGTCTCATAATCTTCCTCCATATAAATTTACATCTAATATCTTATAATGAATTGCGGTCATAAATTTGACCGCAATTCTATCTCTCTACTATTCTATTATCCGGTCTATTCACCTGATTATTTCTTACTTCTTTTCAGAATATTCTTCAAGTCTTCGACTGTATAGTTATATGCCGTATTGCAAAAATGACATTTTACTTCAATGTCTTTTCCTTCATCGATCATTTCCTGAATGTCTTTCTTTCCGATACTTGCAACTGCCTGCTCTACGCGTTCTTTAGAACAATTACAGTAAAACTGTGTTGGAATAGTATCTGTGATTTCAAGATCCAGATGTCCGATCAGTTTCTCTAACATCTGCTCCGGTGTATAGCCCTTGTCCAGAAAATCTGTAACAGAAGTCACATCCTTCAGATTCTCCTCCAACTGGCTGATAGTCTCTTCTGTTGCAAATGGCATCAACTGAATAATAAATCCACCTGCACAGCGTACAGTATTATCTTTATTCATCAGAACACCAAGTCCCACTGAGGAAGGTACCTGCTCGGAACTTGCAAAATAATAAGTCAGATCTTCTGCGATCTCACTGCTTACAAGAATTGTCTGTCCCACATAAGGCTCTTTCAGTCCCATATCTTTAATCACCTGTAAAAGACCGATACCAACTGCTCCTCCAACGTCCAGCTTGCCATTCTTTGGCGGAAGCATCACGTCCGGATTTCCAACATATCCTTTTACATTTGCATGGCTGTCTGCAGTTACAGTGATGCCCTCGATTGGACCGTCTCCACGAATCTGAAGTGTCAGCATATCTGTATCATTTTTCATCATACTTCCCATGATTGCCCCTGCTGTCAGTGTCCTTCCAAGTGCCGCAGTCGCAACCGGGCTTGTATTATGATGCACTCTTGCAGACTCTACAAGGTTTTTCGTTGTCGCAGCAAATGCACGCATCTGTCCTCCTGCTGCCGTCGCTCTTACAATATAATCTTCCATCATCTATCTTATGCCAATCCTTTCCCATGTTCTCTTGCCACTACGCAGATTCTCTCACTCCGGTCATGTGGACTTTCTTTTGTATAGTCATCGTAGGCAGTTACATATTCAAGTCCCGCCTCAGTAAGCATATGTCTGATCTGCTCCAGCGTATATGCTCTCTGAAAATGTTCTTCCTGATACTTACGATAAAGCTGTGGTTGTTCTTCGTCCCGCACAAAAAGAGTCAGTTCATATTCATTGATCCGTTCGTCTTCATCGTAATAATTATCCCAGATAAAGCTGCATTCCTCACGGTCTTCTGCAATTGTCTGTTCTCCAAGTATCTCCCGATACTTATACTCCGTATTAAAATCAAATACAAACAGCCCTTCCGGATCCAGATAATTATTCACCAACCGAAAAACTTCCGTCAGGTCCTCATCGTCCATAATATAGTTCACAGAATCGCAGGCACTTATAACTGCTCTGACCGTTCCGTATAATTCAAATTCCCGCATATCCTGAAGAAGATACAAAATATCATGTCCACTCTCGACCTTCTTCTCCATAGCAATCTCCAGCATCTCTTCTGCATTATCCACACCGATCATATCATAACCGGATGAAGCCAGCATTTCTGTCATGCTTCCAGTTCCACAGCCAAGATCCAGAACAAGCCCGTCATCAATTCCATATTCCTTTAATATTTTCCCCAGATAATCCGCCCACTCTTTATACGGCACATTATCCATGAAGATATCATATACCCTTGCAAAACTCGTATAAGCTTCCATATTCAGAAAGACTCCTTCTATACTTTCGTATCATATTCCAGGTAGCGCATCCGTTACCATCGTCCATTATATCTTATTTTTCCGGATATGCCAACTAGTAAACAATGCAGATTTTGCTTCTGAAAACTATCGAAAACTACTAGTATATACATTAAACATGTCGTCTACAGCCCCAGTTCTTTTAAAAGCTTCGCCTGATACTCGGAATTCGTTGCCATAGCTTCTCCTTTCTTTTTGCAGATAAATGTCTGTTCAAAAGAAAATGCTATGATTTCTACTTATAGATTAACATATACTTTCAGTATATTCCAGTATATGAAGATAATTTCACATCATTTTTTAACTTCATTTATCTGTCTGTTTATCATCACTTTGGGAATTGCTGCCGATTCTTCTGGCTCCGAAAATGAATGAAATCAATATAGATACTTTGCAGATAATTAGAACCATCGTCTGCGTGTAGATAGAATAGCATAGTCGTGATATGAACTCAAGAAATATTTTCTTATCTTTTCCTTAAGAAATGATATCAAAAAGGACGGAAGTCTTTTCACTCCCGCCCTGTGTTTGTTTATTTCTCTTTACATTTGTAATGAAGAAATGACTAATCGTCGATACCTTCTGTCTCAATGATGAATTTTGTTGTTCCGGATACTCCATCACTGATTCCTGCAAATGAATTATACTCTTTTGCAAGATTAGACATTGCATCAATTCGGTCTGTCACACTGCTGATATCACCATTAAAAAGATCTGTCAGCTTATCGATTGCTTCTTCTTTGTACTCCTGCATTCCATCTGCCAGAGTCTGGTTTCCATCCGCTAATGTGTTGGCTCCGTCTAATAATGTCTGAGTTCCGTTAGATAATGTTCCGGCTCCGTCAGCAACCTGATTAGCACCACTTGCTAACTGGCTGACACCGCTTGCAAGCTGAGAACCACCGTCTTTTAAGGAAGTAACACCAGCCATAAGCGGTGCACTGTTGTCATGGAGCTGCGATGCTCCTGCCTGAAGTTTTTGAGTTCCAGCCAATAGTTTTTTGCTTCCACTTGCCAGACCTGCTGCTCCTGTACCAATTGTCAATGTTTTGCCGTCTCCCAATCCTAAATATCCAGCTAATGTAGACGCTCCAGATTCAATACCATTCACGCCATCCCAAACACTTGGCTGTTCCTTAGAGCCAGAACTTTGAGTAAGAGAAGTACCTACTCCATTCATATAATCCTGCGCCCCTTTTACACTTTGTGTAATCAATTGAGCATTACCATTTACTGTTTTTTCCACTTCAATGCTGTCTTTATCTACACTTGCAGTACATTGCTCCAGTGCATCTTCAACAGCCTTTGTTATTGCTTCTTTTTCTTCTGCTGTTGTATTTTCATCAATGTGCTGATTGACAATAGCTGCTACTTCTGGTTTATTTACAGATGCTGTCACTTTATCTGTACTTACGGTTGCTGTCACACTGTTTTTAATATTCTCTTCTGTAACATTATTTAACACCTTAACACCTTCATCCAGCATATCTTTTGCCGTTTTCAATCCATTTTTTAAAGATTGTGCGCCTGCAACAAGGCTGTTTGCACCATCAGCTGCTGATGCTATGTTCGTATTTAATGTATCAGCTCCACTTGCCAATGCCTGTGCTCCTGAGACCAGGTCATTACTTCCGGCATAGATTTCTTCTACTCCGCCCGTATAAGCCTGCACTCCGCTTGCCAGTGTGTTCACTCCGCTGACCAGTGTTCCACTCTTTTCATTCAGTGTATTCACACCGTCCGCCAGTGTTCCGGCTCCACTTGCCAGTGTTCCGGCTCCGTCATTCAATGTTCCAGCTCCGTCTGCCAGCTCTTTTGATCCATCTGCTGCTTCCTTTGATCCATCTACCAACTGATTTGTTGCGTCTTCCAGATCATCGATAGAATCCTGCAAGTCATCAAAGCTGTCGATGTCGTCCAGTCCGAATTCATTCATCAGCTCTGCGGAAGCCATTGTAATACTTGTTCCGACTATTGCATCTTTGACATCTGCTGTAATTGTTACTGTCTCCGGAATATCAATGTCCATATCCAGATCTTTCAGATTCAGATCATTTGCAAGTCCCGGGAATGCAACTCCGACTACAATATTTTTATCTCCGTCAGAAATAAGTTTTCCATTTTCAACAGACACATTGCTGTACTCATCAGAGGAAAGCATCATTGCACTGACCATGGTAAATGGTGTGTACATTTCTACATCTTCACCATTTACATTAACAGTCTGTTTTGATTTGTTGTCATAGCTAAACTGAATCTCAACCTTTCCGCTTTTACCTTTCAGATCTTTCGGGGAAATGCTCTTTCCGTCCAGTTTGTAGGATACTTTCACATCTACCGGGAGCTCTTTATCTATTGTTCCCTGATAGTAAATGTCATTTCCTTCAGACTTCCAGCTTACGTTGTTGTTGCTTCCTGTCTCAAATGTTTCGTCACCTTTTACATTTTTAATATCTTTCAATTCAGATGTGTCAGAAATGGTTCCTTTTTCCGGATTTTTCAGCCATTCAGATACCGTCGTTTTCTTTACATTTCCACTTGCATCTGCTTTTACATACACAGATTCCTCTTTTGAAAATCCTGTATCCTCAGAATCTGTTGCATGGTCTGCCAATACATTTTCCGCAGTCTCTTTTAATTCCTGAGTGTCTTTGTCCTTTTGCTCTGCTGCCTGTACCTGCATGACATTATTGTGATATTCATATGTTCCGGCAAGTCCGGCAGCCATCATGACAGCCATAGATCCTGCTACAATTTTTTTTGCGATTTTTTTATTTCCGTTCATAGTGATCCCTCCTGTAAATCTTATGCCTCTTTCGGCAGAAAACCTTTACTTGTTTTTACGATTACTTTGTCAAATACCATAAACATGGATGGCAGTACGAAGATTACAACTACCATACTGATCAGCGCTCCCCTTGCCATCAGGATACACAGCGAACTGATCATATCAATGTTGGAATAAAGTCCGACTCCGATGGTCGCTGCGAAGAAGCTTAAGGCACTGACCATAATGGACTGTGCTGATACACGGTGGGCTGTCGTAATGGCATCATGTTTATTTGCCCCATGGTTTCGTTCACGCTTATATCTTGTCGTCATCAGGATTGCATAGTCAACCGTAGATCCCAGCTGAATCGTTCCGATAACGATAGAAGCAACAAACGGAAGCTTCGTGCCTGTGTAATAAGGAATTCCCATATTTACAAAAATTGCAAATTCAATAACACCTACCAGAATGACCGGAAGTGAAATGGATTTGAATAACACAAGGATAATGACAAATATAATTCCAATGGATACTGCACTGACTGTCTTAAAATCCTGATCTGTAATATCAATCAGATCTGCGGTCAGCGGTCCTTCACCAATCAGCATTCCGGTCTTATCATATTTGTGCAAAATCTTATTCAATGCCTTAATCTGGGCATTGACTTCATCAGATGCTACCTTATATTCAGAGTTTACAAGAAGCAGCTGATATTTATCATTTTTCAGCATACTGGATACGGACTCCGGAATCATATCAGACGGAACTGACGGACCTACAAGAGAGTCCAGCCCAAGTGCCCATTTGACACCGTCTACCTTATCCATTTCTTTTATCATTTTATTGACATCTGTTGAAGATACGGAACTGTCCACCAGAATCATGTGCGTTGTATTCATATCGTAATCTTCTTTTAACTTTTCATTTGCAATGATACTTGGCAGATCCTTTGGTAATGTCTCGTCCAGGTTGTAATAAACTGCTGTATGATTATTTCCATAAATTGCAGGAAATAAGAATAACAAAAACAATACTACATATACCAGGTATCGTTTCGTAACCTTGTCAGAAATTCTTCCAATATCCGGGAGGAATGGTTTGTGTTTCGTCTTCTCAATGATTTTGTCACAGCAAAGAATCATAGACGGAAGAATGGTCACACATGCAATCACTCCAAAGATAACTCCTTTTACCATAACGATTCCAATATCCAGTCCCAGTGTAAAGGACATAAAGCATAATGCAATGAATCCGGCAATTGTTGTAATGGAACTTCCCATAACAGAGGAAAATGTCTGGGAAATCGCATGTGCCATGGCACGCTTCTTATCTCCGTCGTATCTCACCTGCTGTTCTTCATAACTGTGCATCAGGAAAATGGAATAATCTAACGTAACACCTAGCTGCAATACCGCTGCCAACGCTTTCGTAATATAAGAAATTTCTCCCATAAAATAGTTACTTCCCAGATTGTAAATGATTGCCATTCCGATACTCAGCATAAAAAGTAACGGTACGAAAAATGATTCCATTGTCAGTCCAAGTACAATGACCGCCAAAATAACGGCAATCAGTACATAGACCGGAGTCTCTTTTTCTGCCAGATTCTTCGTGTCCGTAACTACTGCGGACATTCCACTTAAAAAACATTGCTTGCCGGCAATTTTCCGGATCTGTGCAATTGCATCCATCGTTCCATCTGAAGATGTTCCCTCATCAAAGAAAATCGCCATCATCGTTCCGGTATCGGAATTAAATACATCGTAAATGTCGTCCGGCAACATACTCATCGGCACGGAAATATCTGCAATAGAGTCGTACCATATTACATTTGCCACATGATCGACTTTCTCAATCTTCTCTTTCAGTTCCGCTACATCTTTCTCTTCCATACCATCAACAATGAACATAGAAAATGCTCCGGTTCCAAAATCATTCACCAGAATATCCTGTCCTTTCATCGTCTCGATATTGTCTGGAAGATAAGTCAGCACATCATAATTGACCCGGGTATTCAGATAACCGAAGACTGACGGAATCAGCAACAGCACGCCAAGTATCAGTATCAATACTCTGTATTTCACCACTTTCTTTCCAAAGTTAACCATAACTCCTTCTCCCTTTCATTTATGACTGTTAGTCATTTTCTTTTTCAAACAGCATAATACACCAAAAATGACCAATAGTCAATATATTTTTGACTATTGGTCATTTTTGTGCTAAAATATTTTCATCAATAAAAATATGACACATTACTTTTACAATCATACATTAGAAATGCACTCACGTTTTCTACCTTTAAGCAAAAAATTAACTTGCACATTACCTTACCGTACAGTTATAATTGCTGTTGAACAGAAAAGAGGATAATCATGGGAAAAGTAGACGAAAATAAAAAAAAGAAAAAAGAAGCCCTCTTCAACACCGCATACGAACTTTTTACCACAAAAGGTATCAATGCTACTGCTATTTCTGATATTGTAGAAAAAGCCGGTGTTGCAAAAGGAACTTTCTATTTGTATTTTAAAGACAAATATGATATCAAGAATAAACTTACCGCTTTCAAGACTCATGAACTATTTGAGAAAGCAGCAAAAGCATTACGGAAAGCAGACATTTCCGGGCTGGAAGAACAATTAATCTTTATCATTGATTACATTATAGATGCTCTCGCCAGCAATAAGGCATTGTTAAACTTTATTTCCAAGAATCTAGTCATGGGCGCACTTCGCTCCGCCCTTCTCACCGAAGAACGGACCGAACCAGATTTTTATGAAGAATTTCTCAATCTCGTTAATGAAGATTCTTACAAATACGAATGTCCGGACGTTATGCTATTCACCATCGTAGAACTGACCGGATCCACGGCATATAATTCAATCTTATATAACGAACCACTGCCCATCGAAGAATATAAGCCTTATCTGTATCGGACAGTACGGCTGATAATTGCAAGCCACAGACAATAAAACTGCATTTTTCAAAAATTGGGGACGGGGTTTTTTTAGAAACAATGTCATTAAGTTAAGGATAAAATTGTAATTATTGA
>UMEI01000290.1_pt1 | contig 53677 bp, 46 predicted proteins | sample 1964711 | NCBI WGS metagenome assembly UMEI01 (sample SAMEA4836016, study PRJEB28245) | human gut metagenome | biome: gut microbiome; material: fecal sample | place: Denmark | collected 2008 | reverse complement strand
TTTTGCAGTATTTTATTTTGATGTAGAAAAAGTCAGGCGTGGATATTATGCCGTTACTATACGGGAGGTAGAACTCCATCCTAAAGAAGCTTCGGAGTTTGATATTACTCGTAAATACATGGGCCTGATGGAAAATACGATTAGACGTGCTCCAGAGTATTGGTTATGGACTCATAATCGATGGAAACATAAAGGTTTAAAGAAAAAATGATGGAGAGATTGAAAAAAGTTGCTGTTATCATATTGAATTGGAATGGTAGGAAATTGTTAGAAGAGTTTTTACCTTCTGTATATCAATTTACGACATCGGAAATTGCAGATATTATTGTTGTGGATAATGGCTCAACAGATGATTCTGTGTCCTTTTTGTTGCAAAATTATTCCAACATACAATTATTACTTTTTTCTGAAAATTATGGTTTTGCAGAGGGATATAATAGAGCTATTTCTCAGCTTGATTATGAGTATGTAGTCCTTCTTAATTCTGATGTTGAGGCGACGCCTTATTGGTTAGAACCGCTTTTATCTTATTGTGAGAAGCATCCGGAAGTTTCAGCATGTCAACCAAAGTTACTGTCATATCGTAATAAAGATTATTTTGAATATGCAGGTGCGTCTGGAGGTTTTATTGACCGATACGGATATACTTTTTGTCGAGGACGGATATTTGATACAGTAGAAAAAGATAGTCACCAATATGATAATATAACTGATATTTTTTGGGCAACAGGTGCTTGCTTATTTATTAGAAGAAAAGATTATTTGGATGTGGGAGGGTTAGATACTCACTTTTTTGCACATATGGAGGAAATTGATTTGTGTTGGAGAATACATTTACTAGGTAAAAATATTGTCGTTGTCCCTCAAAGTATTATGTATCATTTGGGAGGAGCAACCTTGGATGTTTCTAACCCTAAAAAGACATATTTAAATTTTAGAAATAATCTACTTATGCTATATAAGAATTTGCCTTTAAGAGATGGGCGTTGTTTATTATTTATAAGAAGATTGCTTGATACCATTGCGATGATAAAATTTTTATTAGGAGGACATTGGGCAGATGTGAATGCTGTTTGGTTGGCCCATCGTGATTATCGTAGAGATAAAAAAAAGTATAGGAATCAACCTTCTATAAATTTATTAAAAATATTTCCTGAGGCTCATCGAAATATTGTTGTTGATTATTTTTTAAGGAGAAAGAAATATTTTTGATAAGAAAGCTGATTCTGAATTTTATGGACTTTTTCAAAGTATGTTACGTATTTATTCTCTTTTTTAATATTTAGTCTATACTATACATGTCATTGAGACATACAAGCCCAGCAGTCGAGATTTCATTTATACGTTTTTGTGTACGATCAAACCTCCAAGCTTTCTTTATGTCTGTAAATTTTTCTGAATCCATCCAGTCCGTATTATCGGGGAGTAGAACTATGATTTCTGGGTCAATTTCGCCTTCATACATTACATTTCCGGTCCATCCGATATTTAACCCTATGCCAGGAATAATTAATGTATCTAATAGTTGCCAAGAAGGCATCCCTTGTTTATCTCTTCCTGCAAATTCGTCAAAAAGGAAAAATGTTTGTTGAGTGGAATCGTTTTGTAAAATATGTATACCATAATCATCAGATATTAGAGCGCCACCTAAGTCAATACAATGCTTGAACTCGGGCAAATCGAGTGCATTTGCATAAATAGTAGTTGCCGTTTCAGCAAGATCAGATGTTGGATCAATTGTGATATTAACAATTTGGGTTGTATCTTCGGAAATATTTATTTTACTATTCTTTGATGAACAGCCGTACAAAAAGGAAAACAATAAACAAGAAAAAATTAATTTTTCCATACTAAGTTTATATTAGTAAAAGCTTTGAACAGCTTTAAGGTACAAAAATCTCATTCCGAAAACGATGTAAAATTAATAATAAAGATCTATCCTTACTCAAATTTATGCAGATAATTTTGATATTTTTCTTTTCTCTTTTATTTATATTTGTAATATGGAATTCAGAACAATTGTATCTATAAAAAAATTACCATACTCAATAACTCATGAACAAAAGATTATGATGCTTGGGTCATGCTTTGCTGAAAATATAGGCAAGTATATGCAGCAGTATAAATTTAATATTGATCTGAACCCTTTTGGAATTTTATATAATCCTGCTTCGATAGCCCATTCGCTATATATGTTATTACAGAATAAAACATTTGCAGAGTTTGATTTATTCCGGGAAGGGCAGCTATGGCATAGCTTTTCACATCATTCTCGTTTTTCTCATATTGATTTGCATACTTGTTTAAATGAGATAAACACTCGATTGGCACAAGGGGCTATAATTTTAAAAAATGCAGATTGGCTTATAATAACATGGGGTACAGCTTGGGTATATCGTTTAACAGAGACGGGAGAAATTGTATCAAATTGTCATAAATTACCAGAAAAATATTTTATTCGTCAGAGGTTGTGTCCAAATGAGATAACTGATATGTGGATTCCTTTGATATCTGAATTACTACAAGAAAATCCACGATTAAAAATATTGATGACAGTAAGCCCTGTACGTCATTTTAGAGATGGGGCTCATGCTAATCAGCTGAGTAAATCTACTCTTTTGTTGGCTACAGAGTTACTATGTTGCACTTTCCCGGATAATTGTTTTTATTTTCCTTCATATGAGATTGTGATGGACGAATTAAGGGATTATCGGTTTTATGATAGTGATATGGTTCATCCGTCAGAACAAGCGGTTGAGTATATCTGGGAACAGTTTAGTTTAAGTTGTTTTAGTGAAAAAACGAGACAAGAGAATGCAGAATGGGGTAAAATATTTAAATCTTTGAATCATAAGCCATTGACATCAGATTTAAATGCATATAAAGATTTCGTAATGCAAAACTTGTTTAAACTGAAAAAATTTCACCAAAAATACCCTTACTTTGACCTTTCAAATGAGCTAAAATCATTAGAATGTCTCTTGAAAACATTATGATATAATGAATTATACTATTTCTGAAATAGCAGTTATTATTAAGGCTGAAGATTATAAGTTTCCTGAAAAGGAGGTTTCTGTGATATTGACGGACAGCCGTTCTCTTACTTTTCCGGAAGAGACTCTTTTTTTTGCATTGGTAACAGAACGTAACAATGCGCACCGATATATATATGATTTGTATCGTAAAGGTGTAAGGCATTTTGTTATTAGTGATAATATTGCTAATAAAGACAAGATGCCGGATGCTAACTTTTTGAAAGTTCCTGATACATTGGCCGCTTTGCAACAGTTAGCAACAGCGCATCGTAATCGTTTTGATATTCCAGTAATTGGTGTAACTGGTAGTAATGGAAAGACGATTGTTAAAGAATGGTTATACCAGTTACTTCATGAAGATTATAATATGGTTCGTTCTCCACGGAGCTATAATTCTCAGATAGGAGTACCGTTGTCTATATGGCAGATGAATGAAAGTACAGAATTAGCGGTTATTGAAGCTGGCATATCTCAACCAGGAGAAATGGATAAGTTAGAAGCTATTATAAAACCGACAGTAGGTATCATTACCAATATAGGAGGTGCTCATCAAGAGGGTTTTGCTTCAATGCAAGAGAAAAGCTTGGAAAAGTTGACCTTGTTTAAGGATTCTGATTGTATAATTTATAATGGAGATTCTGCACTGATATCTGATACTGTTGAAAAAATGTGCCTTGGCACACGGGAAATAGCTTGGTCTTATAAAGATAAAAACGGACCTCTGTATATCATAAAAGTCACTAAAGAGGATGAAAATACTCGTATCCGTTATTCTTATTTGCAGTATGAGGGTGAATTTGTAATTCCTTTTGTTGGAGATGCTGCTGTTGAAAATGCAATACATTGTTTGGCTGTTATGTTATACCTTGGAAAGGGTCCGAATGAAATAACAGAAAAAATGGCAAAGTTAGAACCCGTTGCTATGCGCCTTGAAGTGAAAGAGGGACGAAATAATTGTTTAGTCATAAACGATACATATAATTCAGATATAAATTCTTTAGAAATAGCTCTTGATTTCCAGGTAAGAAGAGCAACTGCGGGCATGCGTAGAACTCTTATTTTGTCAGATATATTGCAATCGGGAATGTTGCCTGCAACTTTGTATCGGAAAGTTTCACAAATATTGATGCATAAAGGTGTAGATCGCTTAATTGGTATTGGTCCAGAGATTTCTGCTTGTGAGAAATCTTTTGGAATGGATGCTGAATTTTATTTGACAACTGATTCTTTCTTAAATTCAGGAGCGGCAGAACGCTTCAATAATGAACTGATATTGATTAAGGGTTCTAGAGATTTTCATTTTGAACAAATATCAGAAGCTTTGGAGTTGAAGCAACATGAAACAATTTTAGAGGTTAACTTAGATGCTTTAATTGATAATTTTAATTTTTATCGTCAAAAGCTTAAACCAGAGACGAAAATTATCTGCATGGTGAAGGCTTTTGGGTATGGAGCTGGTTCTTATGAAGTGGCGAAATCATTACAGGATAGGGGATGTGATTATTTGGCGGTTGCAGTTGCGGATGAAGGTGCTGAATTAAGAAAGGCCGGAATAACTATGCCTATTATGGTGATGAATCCGGAAATGAACAGTTTCCGTACTTTATTTGGTTATTCTCTTGAGCCGGAAATATATAGTTTTAAGCTATTGAAAGCATTTTCAAAAGAAGCAGAGCAATTGGGAATAATGCATTATCCTGTACATATAAAAATTGATTCTGGAATGCATCGTCTTGGATTTACATTTGAAGATATGCCTCTTTTGGTTAATGAATTAAGTGCTATGCCGTCAATAAGAGCACGCTCTGTATTTTCTCATTTTGCAGGTAGTGATGAGACTCGTTTTGATGATTTCTCATTGCGTCAAATAGCGATATTTAAAGATTGTGCTCGTATAATACAAAATGTTACACCATTTCCTGTTATGAGGCATATATTGAATACTGCAGGAATTTCAAGATTTACAGATGAGCAGATGGAAGGTGTGCGTTTGGGATTGGGGTTATACGGAATTTCGCCTATTGGAAATGAACCAGGTTTGCGTAATGTGAGTACTTTGAAGACTACAATTTTGCAAATTAAAGAATTGGATGCAGACCAAACTGTTGGTTATAGTCGTAAAGGTGTATTATCAAGAAAATCTCGAATTGCTGCTTTGCCCATCGGTTATGCTGATGGAGTTGACCGTCATCTGGGGAATGGTAAGGGATATGTGATTATTAATGGTAGGCAGGCACCTTACGTTGGCAATATATGTATGGATGTGTGTATGGTCGATGTGACAGACATAGATTGTCAAGAAGGAGATAAAGTTGAGATATTTGGTGATCAGCTGTCCGTTTGTGTGTTAGCAAAATGGTTAGATACAATTCCGTATGAGATTTTGACATCAGTTTCATCTCGTGTAAAACGAGTTTATTATAGAGAATAAAAGAGTTCTTTGGAATGAAGGGGAGTATAATTTGATTATTCAGTGATATTAATTAAAAAGTATAAATAAAATTGACTGAATTATTGCGATTCAGTCAATTTTATTTTAAGAATTTAATTTAAGGTTGTTTTTTTATATTTAGCTGGTATTTGCGTTATAAGCTGGATAAAATATTTTTGTATTTTTAATGCCTGTTCTTTATTTACTGTTAAATAACGATGTTTCCCTTTAGGATTGACGATAAAAGTTGTTGCTCCGGTATTGTCAATATTCAAAGTTCCCCATTCAGAATTTTCAAAAAATTTTTTTTCTTTTTCAACAGCATAGAGTACTGCTGTTAAATCCCATGTTTGACGGTCATATGGCATTTGCATATAATTTATATATCCAATGACTAATGGGTTAGGAGATTTCCATTTGAAGTCATTTTCAATAGACTGAGCTGGAAATAAGATAGCATCACCGACTTCGTAGGGCGAAATCATAATAGGGGTAGGCCATTCATTAATAAATTTTTGTGCAGATGGAATGTCGCAAAAGACGTTGAATTCTTTATGGTTTTGATCTTTGATATTACCCATCATAGTAGATACATATTTTACTTTTTTTCTTATTAGTTCTATTCCGGAAAGCGTAGAATATTTGTCTGCTGGTGAATCGAGTAATTGTGCTAAATTAGTAGAAAATCCGACGGAGATGATGATGACAGAATTGTCTGGTTGTTCTGATAAGATTTTTCTATAAAGAGAGACTGATTTATAAAAATCATCATAGTTATTGATTGTGCGATTAAAAACTAAATTCCCATTTTGCTTTAGTTCACATGTATGTTTAGTAAAGGGTGCATTGTTATCTTTGTCGGTTCCATTTTCAACAACTCCTATTGGAATATTATGACCATACCATGTATTCATTATATCTAGATATTCTGCGCAATATTTCCCTTTCTTGCTTGTGGGGATGGCTAATAAATTTATCTGTCCGTTTTCAATATATTTGTATAACATATCTAGAGCAAGAGCATCGTCTATATCGTTACCCATATCTGTGTCGAAAATAATAGATAAAGGAGTTTTGTCAACAGAAGTATTATTTATTTGTTTTTTGTTACAACATCCTATAATTATTGAAGGGAATAAAAATAATCCAGTTAAATAAAGTACTGTTTTCATGGTTATTTTTTTAAATATTATGAGTATTGTCGGATTCAGAAGTTTCTTCTATAACAGAAAATTCATCCCGTATAGCAATTAATTCTGATTTTATGTTTTTAAGATGGTGAATAATCTCATGATTTCGTATGACCCCATCTTTATTTTCTTTTAGTTTTTTTTTTGCCCCGCTTAATGTCAAGCCTTTTTCTTTGGTAAGATAATAAATAAGCCTAATATTTTCTATATCAACAGGAGAATAATACCGTGTACCTTTGCTTGATTTTCGAGGATTGATAATATCGAATTCTTTTTCCCAAAATCGGAGTAATGACTCATTAACATTAAAATAATCAGCTACTTCACCGATAGTATAATATAGGCGATGTTGATTGGTTTCGTTATTTTTCATTGTTTATAATTTAGTCCATTATACGTCCTTGATTACTTGCAATTTGGATCATCTTATCATAATCTTGAGGACTTAAATCAAAGAAATAATAATTGATTGGATTATCATGCTTTCCTTTATAAATGACTTCGTAATGAAGATGTGGACCGGTCGATTTTCCTGTGTTGCCAACCAGTCCGATTTCTTCTCCACGTGAGACTTTTTGACCATTTTTTACTTTGATTGCACTTAGATGGGCATATCGAGTTTTGTAATCGTATCCGTGGTCAATGAGTATTGTGTTTCCGTAACCTTGTTTCCATCCGGTTTCTATGATTGTTCCATTACCAGTAGCATATACGGGGGTTCCTATATCTGAAGCAAAATCCATTCCTGCATGAAATTTACGTGTATTATAAATAGGGTCGATGCGTAGCCCGTATCCAGATGCAGTTTTTTTTAAGTCTTTGTTTGAGATAGGTTGTATTGCAGGTATACTTTTTAGACGATCTTCTTGTTGTTGCCCTAGTTTTACTAATTCATCGATAGAATTACTTTGAACATATAGTTGGCGAGTTAATAGGTCGACTTTACGAGTAGTAGATACAATTAGTTCTGCGTCACTTAGTTTCATTAATTCCTTATACTGAGCTTCATTATTTAATCCAGCATTTCGAACAGCGGCATTTATAGGTTCGGCTTGTAATATGACACGATATAAATTGTCATCGCGTTGTTGTATATCGGACATTACCTTTAGAGCTTCATCCAATCGACGAGAAAGTAATTTATATTGAGCTTTTATTGTTTGATTTTCTTGTTTTAATAATCGTTCTTGTGGAGAGTCTATGAAATAATTGAAAATAGTAAAAATCAAAAATCCAATAATAATCCCTATTATTAAGTGTCGTAATACGGTGAATACTTTTTTCCGGAAAGAAGGGTAGACTCTTTCATAGGAAAGTGTATTCGGATTATATATGTAAAAAATTTTTCGTTTCATTTTCAGTATCTTCCTAATTTGGGGACTTTAACTTGGAATAAATAACAAATATCGTATATCGATTAGAAAATTTTTATGCAACGATAGCCACAAAAATAATATTTTAGACTATTTTTGCAAACTGTTTTTCAGAATATTAATATACAGGAATGACTAAATATTAGTATTAGAAAAATTTTTCAATTGTAATTATTAAACGAACAGATATGCTTACAGCTAAAGAAATCCGAGAATCGTTCAAAGACTTTTTCAGATCGAAAGGACATCAAATTGTTCCTTCTGCACCTATGGTTATTAAAGATGATCCTACATTGATGTTTACTAATGCCGGGATGAATCAGTTTAAAGACATTATACTGGGAAATGTGCCAGCGCGTTATAAACGGGTAGCCGATTCTCAAAAATGTTTACGGGTAAGTGGAAAACACAATGATTTGGAAGAAGTAGGTCTAGATACATACCATCATACGATGTTTGAGATGCTAGGTAACTGGTCTTTTGGTGACTATTTTAAACAAGAGGCTATCGATTGGGCTTGGGAATATCTGGTAGATGTATTGAAGTTGAATCCAGAACGGTTGTATGCGACTGTTTTTGAAGGATATGTACCTGAAGGTCTTGAACGAGATAATGATGCTGCGACATTTTGGGAAAAGCATTTACCGAAAGAACATATTATAAATGGAAATCGGCATGATAATTTCTGGGAAATGGGAGATACAGGCCCTTGTGGCCCTTGTTCTGAAGTCCATATTGATTTGAGAAGTGAAGAAGAAAGAGCAGAAATTGATGGACTGAAATTAGTGAATGCAGGGCATCCTCAGGTAATTGAAATCTGGAATCTTGTGTTTATGCAGTATAATCGTAAAGCAGACGGAACATTAGAACCACTACCCGCTAAAGTGATAGATACAGGTATGGGATTTGAACGTTTGTGTATGGCTTTACAAGGGAAAAAATCAAATTATGACACTGATGTATTTCAGCCTATAATTGGTACAATTGGAAAGCTATGCGGAAAGAAATATGGGGAAAATGAGCAGACTGACATTGCTATGCGTGTTGTTGCTGACCATGTTCGAACAATCGCTTTTTCTATTACAGATGGACAGCTACCGTCAAATGCAAAAGCTGGATATGTAATACGTCGTATTTTGCGTCGTGCTGTTCGGTATGGATATACTTTTTTAGGGCAACATCAGGCGTTTATTTATACGTTAATACCTACGCTTATTGATACAATGGGAGATGCCTATCCTGAGTTAATATCTCAACAAACGTTGATTGAGAAAGTGATAAAAGAAGAAGAGGAGGCTTTTTTACGGACGCTTGAGACGGGTATCAAATTGCTGGATAAAGTCATGGAAGATACGACTGTTTCAGGGAGTAAGTGTATCAGCGGTAAAGATGCGTTTACATTATATGATACTTATGGCTTTCCTCTTGATTTGACAGAACTTATTTTAAAAGAAAAGGGGCTGACGGTAGACATTAAGGAATTTAATATCCAGATGCAACAACAAAAGGAAAGGGCTCGTAATGCTGCAGCAGTTGAGACAGGAGATTGGATAATCGTTAGAGAAGGAGAACCTCATTTTGTTGGATATGACTTTACAGAGTGTGATACAGAAATTTTGCGTTATCGTAAAATAAAACAAAAAAATCAGGAATTGTATCAGATTGTTCTTGATAAGACTCCTTTTTATGCAGAGAGTGGTGGTCAGATAGGAGATAAGGGGACATTAATTAATGAAAATGAGATTATTGAAATTGTAAATACAAAGAAAGAAAACAACTTAAGTGTACATATTGCCAATTGTCTTCCAAAGGATGTCACAGTGACGTTTAGAGCTGTGATAAATAAAGATGCGCGCATCGCTACTGCGTGCAATCACTCGGCAACGCATTTGTTGCATGAAGCTTTGAGAGAGGTCTTAGGTATTCATGTAGAACAAAAAGGGTCGTTGGTTACTCCGGATTCATTAAGATTCGATTTCTCTCATTTTCAGAAAGTTACCGATGATGAGATTCGCCGAGTAGAGAAATTAGCTAATATAAAAGTTCGTCAAAGTATTCCATTAGAAGAACATCGTAATATGCCGATTGCCGAGGCTAAAGCAATGGGTGCGATGGCTTTGTTTGGTGAGAAATACGGAGAAGAAGTACGGGTAATTAAGTACGGGTCTTCTGTTGAATTGTGTGGAGGTACACATGTTGCAAATACGGGAAATATCGGAATGATACGTATTATATCAGAGAGCTCCATTGCCGCAGGAATACGACGAATAGAAGCCGTGACAGCAGCTAAAGCAGAAGAATTGGTAAATTTTCAACAGGATGTATTGAAAGAAATACGAAATGTATTTAATAATGCTCCTGATATTATGGCAGCTATTCGCAAAGCAATAGAAGAGAACGGTGAATTAAGAAAGCAGGCAGAAGATTATTTGAGGGAGAAAGTAGAGCTTGTTAAAGACCAGTTGATTAAAAATATGGTCGATCGTTCTGGTGTGAAATTAATTCGATTCAATGCTATTGTAATGCCTGAAATCGTTAAAGATGTGGCATTCAGAATAAGAGCACAAATAACTGACCACTTGTTATTTGTTGCTGGTACAACAGAGCCATCTAGTGGAAAGCCACTTCTTACAGTCATGTTAAGTGATGATATGGTTGCAGCAGGGTTGAATGCTTCAAAAATTGTTCGGGAAGCTGCTAAACAAATTCAAGGAGGAGGAGGAGGACAACCTCATTTTGCTCAGGCAGGAGGAAAAAATGCTGATGGAATTGTTGCTGCTATTGATAAAATAATAGAATTGGCAGAAATTTAGATGTTTAGTTTTCGATTGATTTGTTTAAAGGTTTTCTAGTATATTCTAAACTAATAGTCATGGGAGAGGAGCTATCTTTAATTGTTTTGATACTCCTCTCTTATTTTTAGTATAAAGGAACCAAGATTAAAAATCTTTTGAACTTATCAGGTTAAAATTTGGACTGAGATATTCAAATAAATAACTTTGAAATAATACTATGAAAATGTTCAGTGGCGATAGTAGACTATTTGACATAGAACTTTAGATTTTTTACTTCGATATCTGATATTCTACTAAAAATATATATACCTGTTGATAAGTCTCCTATATATATTTTTGTTCCCTGTATTTTCCCTGACTTTATTATAGCTCCAGTAAGCGTTCGGATATAGTAAATATCGTTTATCCCGCTATTTGGACAGAAAATGAATTTATTGTAATAATAATCTGGATTTTTTTCGTCAAAAATCTGGCAAGATACGCCGGTTGGTTCAAAATATTCAAAAGCTCCGATAGATGCTTTGCCATTGATATCCCTTTCGCGTCCGCATTGGTCGTATTTAAGTATTTTGTACTGTTCTTGTCCCCCGTCAAGATCTACGTTTACCATGAAAGATTCGTTCATCAATCTTTGCGTTAATACATTTATTGGAGTGTTATAGAATGTGGGAGTTATAATTTTTACTACCGGAGTATGACTGATATTTTTTGTCATGTTAGCTGAAAATATTCCGTGGTCGATATATCCGTCAAGAAGGCTTGCTACTTGTGTTATTCCTGTATTTTTATCTGGAGCCATAATATTGGAATTTCCTACTTGAGTATTAATACTACCTGATGATGTAAATACATTATAATTACTTGCCCTTAAGTGGCTTCCTTTATCATAAATATCACAGAAATCATGTTTGGAAGAATGGTTTCCAGCCACAATATTATTGTACATATATACCCATCCGGAGTTAAGTTGGAGAGCTGAGCCGTTGATTGTATTTATATTCTGATTTCCTGTGATAGTATTATTTACCATTACAAGATATGCATCGTTTCCAGTGTTGAAATATATGGCACTACCTCCCTCTGGAGGATCGTTATCCGACAGTTGTGAGACGGTATTGATGTTGTTTGCTATTGTATTATTTATGAAAGTATATCTTGCTGAAGAAGGGGTGTTAATGGAAAAGTTTCCAATCCCTGCAGATTTATTGTTATAAAAACTACATCCATATATATAGCAGTCATTGCATTCTTCAATACTTACAGATGCTCCATTATTTGCTTTATTATGAGCGAATGTACAGTTTATAATATTAGTTTGTCCCCAATTGGAGGAATTAATGTCTACAGCTCCACCATTTTTGGCTTGATTGTATTTAAATGTACAATTTTTCATTTCCAATTTGCCAAGAGCCCGTAAAGCTCCTCCAGATGCAGCAGTTCGGTTGTTTATAAATACAATATTATTTAACTTGAGTCCTGAACCTGAATTGTATAGAGCTGCAGACTTGGTACCATTTTGGGCGGTGTGGTATCCATTACTCAAAATGAAATTAGATAAGGTAAGGCAATAGGGGTATTTGACGTATATCAGATTAAAAGTATTGTCTTCATACCCAGATATTACTTTTCCGTTTTCATTATATATGTCATTTTGAGTATAATCTCCAGTGAGAGTTGAATATCCTGATATTTTACTGAAATCCAAACTATATCCTCCGATCATACTTATAGCTTTCTCTAAAGTAATATATGATGCTTGAGGAGATTTTGTGGTTGCGAGGTAAATACCTTCAGCAACCTTTATTGTGTCAAGAGTTTGTGCCATTTCAATGGCTTTGATTATACTTTTCAGGGGAAATTCCCGATTCCCGGAATTACTGTCTTCACCTTTAGGGGAAACATATATACTATGAGGAACATAGCGATCTTTTAGTGTCACAACGGCTTTTATACAACTATGGTCAGAAGGCATGATTCCTCGTCCATAATCTTCATTTATTGTTTTATAACTTAATATATTCGCATTTCTTTTGTATATGAAATCTATGCGTTTTTTTGCGTTACCATTCGGATCCCATTCTTTATTTTGTGTGCCTTCTGGACCTTCTGGTATTGTCTCTGACACAAGATAAGAGTCTTCCATGTATGATTTCATTTGATAGTGAGCAGTTTTTTCTTTTGCTTTACAATTCATATCTCCAACTAAAAAAACGGGATATCCACTACTGATTTTGTTAATTTTTTCAATATTTATTCGAGAGCCTTCTCTTCGTGCAATTACACTCTTTGTGTCTAAATGAGTACTAAAGAAGTAGAATATTTCATTTGATGTGTTGATTTTCAATTTTGCCCAGATTGTTGCTCGTGGCAAATCAGCACCCCAGCTTTTATCAGGTATTTCAGGATTGGATGATAAGAAAAAGTGTCCACTATCTAATAATGTGAATTTTTCTTTTTTAAATGCTATTCCTACTTCATACCCTATTTCTTTTGTCGTTATTATTTTATAATCGGGAAGGAGTTCTATCAAATCTTTTTTTTGTGTTTCTTTTTCTACTTCTTGAAGTCCTATTACATCAAAATTGTTATCAATAATTGTTTTTGCTACAAATTTTTTACGATTATTCCAATCTCGGTTCCCTATTTTAGTGAAATCATTAGGGTCATGAATCATTATGTTATAAGTTCCAATATTATAATTGTCTGCAAATGTAGTAAGGCATATTGTATTGAAGAATATGCTCCAAATGTATGGTAATACTAAGTGAAAGAAATGCTTTTCCATTGTTTTTAAAGTTTATGACATTAAATTCTTTGGCAAAGAAAAATATTTTTCCACTTAAGTATACTTTCGTTTTTTAATTATATACGAATATGATAATATTTGAGAAAAATCTGCAAGTATTTCACTGACGATATATGATTTAGACGACTTATTTTGTTGAAATCAGAATGTTCTATTGTAATTTGAAAGAAAAATTCTTAATGTTTTATCGATAAACTTTTCTATATCATCGATATGATATTATAAAGATCTTCAAAAGGCTATATAACAGAATGGTTTCTAATGATAAGAAGATAGGATTATTGAGTCTTTAGTTAGATAATGAAGATGATATTTTTGTAGTTTTTTCGTAAAAAGAACAGACTAAAATATTAAATTTTAGTCTGTTCTTTTTTGCCTTTAATGGCAATTGCTACTATCACAGTCAGAATGGTTGCAGTTGCAACCCTCGCAGCTACCACAGGTAGGATGAAGTTCTTCAGGAGTAGCTTCCCGTACCAATTCAATACTTCCGATAAAATGGAGGTCTTCTCCGGCTAATGGATGATTAAAATCCATAACTACAATATCTTCCTTTACTTCAAGAACTGAACCATTTAATCTGTTTCCATTTGAATCCATCATAGGTACAGTATTCCCTTCGTAAATCATATCTTTATCGAAGACTCCATTTACTTCGAAAATTTCTTTCCCAAGTTCTAATACATGATCTTTGTCATATTCACCGTATGCATCATTACAAGGAATAATAAAATCAAATTTGTCTCCAGCTTTAAGACCTTTTAATTTTTCTTCAAAAGCTGGAAGCATTTGGTCTGTGCCGAAAACAAATTTTAGAGGGTTTTCTTTGGTGGCTTTTTCCATCAATTCCTGTTCGTTATTTTCTCCAACATAAAGATCATAAGTTGCCTCTACATATTGTCCGGGTTTGATAATTTCCATATTCGATATTTATTTTCTATATATTAATATTTTACAAAGCTACGAAAACTTTTTAGTTATCTTTTAATATGAAGATTTTTTACTTTACTTTTTGATATTATTAATAGCCGAATCGAAAGAGACCTATGCTAAAGAAACATTAAATAGAAAATTTATATTAGTACCTTTTTAAAAACAAAAGTGGATTTATTTTGTTGTAATAGATGATTTATTATTTTTTATTTAAAAAATGAAGAAAATCATTGATAGATAACTGATAATTCAAAAAACATTTGCATCTTTGCAAAAGATATTCTACCTTTCAATTTAATTTAGATTTAATTAATTGAAGGGAAAAGGCCGAGAGGCTCAACTCTGTAACTATTTAAAATTTATAATGTCTCCTATGGAAAGAGAAAACAAAGTAAGGCGCCCGCGTATTGGTGAAAATAAAGGGTTAGCCGGCCGTGATGGTAACACAACAAGATACGAAAAAGTAGATTACTCGCGAAGAGACGAAAATTCGTATAATTCGGAACAACGTAAGCCACGTATAAATTTTAATAATGACCGGAATTATAATCGGACTCCGTACGGCAATGATTATAATCGTCGTTCGTATAATAATCGGCCTTCTTCTGGAAATTATAATCGAAATGAAATGACCGGAGAACGGAATTATAATACTGATCGTCCGTATAATCGTCCTAGAAATTATAATAATGAGGGAGGTGGATATGGCAATATTGAGAGACCATATCGTCCGACAGGGAGTCGTCCGTCATACGGGAATTCCAATAGTGGGAATCGTTATAATAATAGAAATAATTATAATCGGAATAGTGGGTATAGTCCAGGAAATAACCGACCATATGGAAATAATCGCCCTCAACACCGGAATGATAATGCATATAGTAACCCTCGGAAACGTATTATTTATGAAGAGGTAAATGTAGATCCTAATGAGCCGATTCGTTTAAATAAGTACATGGCAAATGCCGGAGTTTGTTCACGCCGAGAAGCAGATGAATATATCCAAGCTGGACAAGTAAAAGTTAATGGGGAAGTTGTGAGTGAATTAGGCACTAAGATTACTCGAAGTGATGTAGTCACTTTTCAAGATAAAGTTGTTACTCTTGAGCATAAAATATATGTCTTGTTGAATAAGCCAAAAGATTGTGTGACTACTTCTGATGATCCGCAAGGTCGTCTTACAGTCATGGATATTGTGAGAAATGCTTGTACGGAACGTATTTATCCTGTAGGGCGTTTAGATAGAAATACAACAGGTGTACTTTTATTGACAAATGATGGGGATTTAGCTTCTAAACTGACGCATCCTAAATTTATAAAGAAAAAGATATACCATGTATGGACCGATAAGGATGTCAGTGAAGAAGACATGCAGAAGATTGCAGATGGAATTGAACTTGAGGATGGACCTATTCATGCCGATGCAGTCAGTTATGCTACCGATACGGATAAGAATCAAGTAGGTATTGAGATTCATTCAGGGCGTAATCGTATTGTCCGTCGTATTTTTGAAGCATTAGGTTATCGAGTAACTAAACTTGATAGGGTTTATTTTGCTGGTTTGACCAAAAAAAATCTGCAGCGTGGACGTTGGCGTTATCTGACTCAACAAGAAGTAGATATACTGCATATGGGCTCTTTTGAATAATTTATATCATATGCTGCATTTGTTATGACAGACAATTAAAAGTCCGGTATATAAGATTTGTAGTAGAAAAAACAAGTATGGATGGAAACAATAAGTAGAACTAAAATCGTTGATTTGTGCAGAAGTAAGGAGTTTGGCACAATCGTAAATGTAAAAGGATGGGTACGTACCCGACGTGGTAATAAACAGGTAAATTTTATTGCATTAAACGATGGATCAACGATAAATAATATGCAGATTGTCGTAGATTTGGCGCAGTTTGAAGAAGATATGTTGAAGTCAATTACTACAGGTGCATGTATTAGCGTGAATGGTATTCTTACTGAATCTCAGGGAAAGGGGCAGTCTGTTGAAATTCAGGCTAAGGAAATAGAAATATATGGAAGTGCCGATCCTCAGACATATCCATTGCAAAAAAAAGGTCATTCCATGGAATTTTTACGAGAGATAGCCCATTTGCGTCCTCGGACTAATACTTTCGGAGCAGTCTTCCGTATGCGTCATAATATGGCGATTGCTATACATAAATTTTTCCATGATAGGGGTTTCTTTTATTTCCATACACCTATTATTACCGCATCAGATTGTGAGGGAGCTGGACAAATGTTTCAGGTGACAACAATGAATCTTTATGATTTGAAGAAAGATGAGAAAGGCTCTATTAATTATGATAATGACTTTTTTGGAAAACAGGCAAGTCTGACTGTATCGGGTCAATTGGAAGCTGAGTTAGCAGCAATGGCATTAGGTGCAGTATATACTTTTGGTCCGACTTTTCGTGCAGAAAATTCAAACACACCTCGGCATTTGGCTGAGTTTTGGATGATTGAACCGGAGGTTGCGTTCAACGAAATCGGAGAAAATATGCAGTTGGCAGAAGAGTTTATTAAATATTGTGTTCAATGGGCGTTGGATAATTGTAAAGATGATTTGCAGTTCTTGAATGATATGTTTGATAAAGGTCTTATTGAGCGACTTCAATCTGTTGTTGCAACGGAGTTTAAGAGACTGACATATACGGAAGGAATTAAAATCCTTGAAAACGCCATGTCTTCGGGACATAATTTTGAATTTCCAGTTTACTGGGGTGCAGATCTTGCTGCTGAGCATGAACGATATCTTGTTGAGGAGTATTTTAAACGGCCGGTAATTCTTACTGATTATCCAAAGGAGATAAAATCATTTTATATGAAACAAAATGATGATGGAAAAACAGTACGTGCTATGGATGTACTTTTTCCAAAGATTGGAGAAATAATCGGTGGATCTCAGCGTGAAGAGAACTATGATAAATTAGTAACTCGAGCAAAGGAAATGGGAGTTCCGGATAAAGATATTTGGTGGTATCTTGATACCCGTCGTTTCGGGACAGCTCCTCATTCTGGATTTGGTCTCGGATTCGAACGACTGTTACTTTTTGTTACAGGTATGACGAATATACGCGATGTAATACCTTTCCCCAGAACCCCCAAAAATGCTGAATTCTGAAAAATAATATTTGAAAAAAAGTGATAAGCCTAATAAGAAAATTTAAGGTTTATCACTTTTTTTGTTATGATGAGATGGAGTGTAAGATAGATATACCATATCGATACATTGTAATCCGTTATATTCATAGATAGGCTCGAGATAGTTATTTTTGAAAAAGTCTTTAATAGTATAAACATATTCAAAACCAAACCTTTTGTAGAAAGAAATTTGGTAGAATTCTTCTTTATTTATACCTGGGCTTCCTGTACCTACCCAAATTTTGTCAGCGTTGTTATATAGTTCAAGAATTTTGGTCAATAAGATTGAACCATATCCTTTTTTTTGTCGGTTATATAAGGTAGATAAGTTTTTCAGTTCAAATTCTTTGTCTCCAACAGATATTATTACTGCAGCAGATATTGCTTGTCCGTTAGAGAAAAGGACATAAAGTTCTCCTTTAAATAGATAACTCTGTATCATATTGACTGATGGGTCAGCGATAGAGAGAAGAGGAATAAATTGTTCTTTATCAAAAAGAATCTTCTGTATATTTATTGTACGGAGAATATTATCGTTGTTTGAAGTAGTATGTGATAGTTCCACTTTGATTCCCGGTATTATTAGATTTTGTAAAAACGGCCTTTTTAGCAGCATTTATAGCTTGTTGTCGTAAGGTTGAGTTGGACGCTGCTGAGCCTATTGAACCTTTGGTAATACTTGCAGCAATCACTTTACCCGCAGCATTTACTGTTATGGAAACAACAATAGTTCCCTCGTCATTACTGTTATCGTATTCGGGGCGGGGAAGAGAACCGAGAATACCCCGCCCACCTAAGTCATAATTACCATATCCAGGAGAACCAGATGTAGCACCGGAAGAAGAGTTCCCATTTACACTTCCTTGTATTCCAGAGCCAGAGGAAGAGCTCCCATAATTGTTACTGCTTCCTTTACCTTTACTAAAAGCGTTTGCCACTTGATTCTTGATGCGATTATCTTCTTTAGGTTGAACAGGCTTTTGTTCTTCTTTTTTTATCTCTTTTTTTTCTGAATCTTTTTTCTTTTCTTCAGGAGGTGTTATTTGTATAGTTTCTTCTGTTTCTTGGGAAATGATTTCATTATCATCTATAGTTTCTTCAGGAGAGTTTTTTTCTTGTGATTGGATATCAGAAGAAGAGTCAAGGGTACCTTGAGATTCACTTACCAATCCGACTTGTACCAATATTCCTTCCCCGTCATCCGGTATTGATGGTTGAGAGAAGGTGACCAAAATGAGAATTAAGATAAGTGTGACATGGAATATTACCGTACCACAAATACCGAATAATCTATTTTTTGAAGACTCTTTCACTCTTGACTATTTAGTGGTTAATTACCTTCTTTTATAGGACGGGTGGCCAATACCATCTTTAGTTTATTTTCATTAGCGATATTTAGTATTCTAACGATTTCACGATATGGAACTGATTCGTCAGCATAAAGTGCAACGAAAGTGTCCGGATCTTTTTGTCGGGTGTTTACCATGAATGTTGTCAACTCTTCTATACTAGATAATTGGTGAGCACCATCATTTCCGAAAGAAACATAGTAGTTGAGCTCTTTATCTATAGTGACTCGGGAGAGAGGTTTTGCTGCTGATTGTTGCTTACTTTGGGGTAGTAATACTTTTATTGAGTTTGGAAATACAATGGTAGAAGTTACCATAAAAAAGATAAGTAACAAAAAGATTACATCGGTCATCGACGCCATGCTGAATGAAGCTTCAATTTTGTTTCTTCGTTTTAAAGCCATAATTCACAGTTTTAATTGGCTGGTTCATTTAACAAGTCCATAAATTCCATGGTTTTAGCCTCAAGCTGGTTTACGACACCATCGACGCGTGCTACTAAATAATTATATGCAAAAAGTGCAATAATTCCTACCACCAAACCTGCAACGGTGGTTACTAGAGCTTCATAGATACCTCCAGATAGGGTCGTAATATCTGCACTTGACCCAGCTGCGGCCATGTTATAAAAAGCCCTTACCATTCCGGTAACTGTGCCTAAAAATCCGAGCATTGGAGCTCCAGCAGCAGCTGTTGCCAACCAGGGAAATCCTTTTTCAAGTTTAGCAACTTCTAAATTCCCTACATTTTCAATAGCGACAAGTACATCGTTCATTGGACGTCCAAGCCGAGAAATACCCTTTTCAATAAGTCGTGCATATGGAGTGTTTGTTTTTCGGCATAAACCTAATGCAGAATCAATCTCTCCATCATGAATATAATCTTTTATTCTATCCATAAAAGTATGGTCCTCTTTAGCTGCTTTACGTATAACAATGGTACGTTCTATAAAGATGTAAATAGCTAGTATAGAAAGGATAAGTAGAGGAATCATTATAATCCCTCCTTTGAGAGAAAGTTCCCACATATTTAAGTCGGCGGTGGCAGGAGTAATGTTCTCTGCTACTGTAGAAACAGGGGCAACCATGTTGGCATCACCTAAAATTGATAATATGTTCATAATGATGGTATTTTATTACTTCAAAATATTTTTATTTAAGACATTCTTTATACTGTCTGATTGTTTCTTGCAATCCGAGATAGAGGGCATCAGAGACAAGTGCATGCCCGATTGACACCTCGTCTAAATATGGAATGTTAGCATGGAAAAAGTGTAGGTTCTTAAGGCTGAGATCGTGGCCTGCGTTGATACCTAATCCCAACTTATGAGCAGTTCTTGCAGCTTCTATAAATGGTTCTATCGCTGTTTTTGGATTGGTTTCATATATAGATGCATAAGGTTCGGTGTATAGTTCTATCCTGTCTGTCCCGGTTTTTGCTGCTTTTTCAATCAATTCTGTGTCTGTCCCTACAAATAAAGATGTTCTAATACCTGCTTGATTAAAGACATCTACGATTTCGCTTAAAAAGTCGAAATGTTTATTTGTATCCCATCCTGAATTAGAAGTAATTGCATCAGGTGCATCTGGAACGAGTGTAACTTGTTCTGGTTTTACTTTGAGGACCAAATCAATAAATTTCTTTGAGGGATAGCCCTCTATATTAAATTCTGTTTTTATGACGGATCGTAGAGCAAAGACGTCATCATAACGAATATGTCTTTCATCAGGACGAGGATGTACAGTAATACCGTCGGCACCGAATATCTCACAGTCCATAGCTACTTTTGTTACATTTGGTACATTTCCACCTCGTGCATTTCGAAGAGTAGCTATTTTATTAATATTTACACTTAATTTGGTCATTTTTCCGTAATTAAAACTATCTCTTAAAAAGGTATGCAATGTTACTAAAAAAATATTTGTTTATCCGAATATTAATACTATTTTTTGTCTCAAAACATAAAATAAATAGATAAACAAATTTTTTTATGTACGTTTGTATATTGATTTTGTTGCAAAATTAATAGGATTTACCCAAAATTGGAGAGTTATGACAGCAAAAGATTTAATTTTAAATAGTATTCCTGTGTTACATCCTGCTATGTATGTGTCGGACGCACTGTTGCGCATGGAAGAAGCAAAGTTAAGTTTTTTGCCTGTTACAGATGGAGATATTTATCTGGGAACGATTTGTGAAAAAAGTTTACATGATTTTGTTGATGTGCAGCAGCCAATAGGCACAGATTACCTTTCGTTTCCTTTTGTTAGGGACGAAAGCCATATTTTTGATGCTTTAAGCCAGATAACCCAATTGTCTATAGATATGTTACCTGTTATTTCATTTGATAATCGTTATTTGGGTGCTATAGGGAGAGAATCTTTGCTTAAACAGCTGTCTGTTGTGTGCAATACGAATCAGCAAGGGGCTGTTATATTGTTGGAAATGTATCCAGAAGATTATTCTCTTTCTGAATTGTCTCGGTTGGTTGAAGATAATAATTTTAAAGTTGTAAATCTTCTTACCTATCCCTATGAAAATACAGGCATGTTACGAGTAAATTTGAAAATAGATAGGGAAGATGCAACGCCATTGTTACGTTCACTTGAACGATTTAATTATAAAGTAGTATGTTGTTTTCAACAACAAGGATTTATAGACGAGACATTGCGTCAAAGATTAGATGAGTTGATGTATTATCTTGAAATGTAAAGATGATGAGAATAGCTGTTTTTGGAAATTTATATCAGGCGGAAAAGAGTGCCCAAGCACGGAGATTATTTGATACATTAGATCGATACGATGCTGAGATATTGGTGTGTGAAGATTTTTATCGCTTTCTTAATACTGTAATGAATATATATCCTCGTCATATAGGTCTGATATCAGATAGACGCTTTGAGGCGGATATGGCTTTGAGTATTGGGGGAGATGGTACTTTTTTGAAAACAGCAGAGCGTGTAGGTGATAAAAATATACCCATAATTGGTATAAATACTGGACGATTAGGTTTTTTGGCTGATATCTCTGAAAATGAAATAGATGAAGTTGTTACTGAGATATTTGAAGGACGTTATAGAATAGAAGAAAGAACTTTATTGCAAGTTGAGGCTGACTCTTTGCCTCCTGGATTTTGGCCTTATGCATTGAATGAAGTAGCAGTTCTCAAAAGAGATACATCTTCGATGATATCTATACATACTGATATGGATGGTGCCTTTTTGAATACATATCAAGCTGACGGATTAGTTGTGGCTACGCCTACAGGTTCTACAGCGTATGCATTGAGTGTGGGAGGTCCGGTGTTGGTTCCACAGGCATCTAATATTGTAATCGTGCCCGTTGCACCTCATAGCCTGAATGTACGTCCTTTAGTAGTGAATGATAGCTCAGTTGTTCAATTAAAGGTAGATAGTAGAAGCCATAATTTCTTGCTTAGTCTCGACGGTCGTTCGGTGATGATGAGTATTTCCCAACATTTGACTATAAGAAAGGCTACATATGCTATTCGAGTTATAAAACGATATAATCATTTTTTTATCGATACTTTGCGTAATAAATTGATGTGGGGTGCAGATAGGCGTAAATGAAACATGAATCCGGAAATTAATCATCATAGCGATTAGCTTCCGGATTCATGTGAAAGTTACATCTATATTATTTAAATAAAAATGGTATAATTTCAGCACTGAATATTGCTAGGGCAATGAATGAAATAATCCAAATAAAGCTAATGACATTTGTTGTTATTTTGGTTTGAGGAGTCCAGTTGAACATGCGCCCTAGCAATAAACGTAAAAGTGCATAAAAAGGAATCCCTATTACAAGTAGAAGAGAAAGAAGAAATGCTTTGGGATGTTCTATCCCAGTAAGTATGTTCATTACAACAGGAGGAAGAGTTGTTCCGTAGGTCGTTACCGTAAAATTTCCAAAAAGGAAAGAAAATATACTTACGCCGATAGAAAATAAAATAATTAGCAAAATGAATCCTAAGCATCCACCAAATAATAAAAAGAGTGCTTTGAATAATCCTCTAATAATACATAAAAGCAAATCCCCCAAACGAGTGAAGAAAGAATCCGTTTTTCGTTCTATACCACTTAAATTTACTTCTGCCTTATCCATTTCTTCTTTTACAGCCTTTTTTATGTTTTCTATGGTAACAGGTTCTCCTTTCATTTCCAGCTTTTGGGCAGCGGTTCGAGCCTCAGGAATACATATCCAAAGTAACATGTAAATCAGTATTGCGGTTCCCCAGAAAAATGTCAATATGACAAATAATACACGAATGAATACAGGGTCGACATTTAGATAGCAGCCTATTCCAGAAGCAACACCACCTAAAATTCGATTTTCTCCATCTCTGAAAAGTCTTCTTTTAGTTTTTATTTCATTTTCATTAATTGGAGTTTCTATATTATTCCCTTTTTTCTCATCATATTGTTTGTTTTCTGAATCAAATTGTGTCTCAGAAGTTTCATCATCAATCATATCTCGGTCAAAATCTTCAGGATGCCCCATAATGGTAATGATTTCGTTTACTTCGCGAAGTGTTATAATTTGCATTCCGAAACGGAGACGTTCTTTAAATAATTCTGCTATGCGGGCTTCTATATCGCTTAAAATCTCTTCTGCTCCTTCTTCTTCAGAAAAATGGTTACGAAGAGAATTGAGATATTCTTGTAGACTTTCGTATGCGTCCTCATCAATATGGTATACTGTATTGTTGAGATTTACAGTGAGTGTTTTTTTCATATTTTGAAGTTTTATTTTATTTAGAATATATTTCTGGTTGTCTTTCCCTAATATGATTAACGACATTATTGAGCTCGTTCCAAGAATCTTCCAATTCTTTTAAAAAAAGTTTTCCTTTTGGGGTGAGCTCATAGTACTTGCGGGGTGGACCTTGTGTAGATTCCTCCCATTGATATGTCAATAATTCAGAGTTTTTTAGGCGAGTCAATAATGGGTACAAAGTACCTTCAACGACAATAAGTCGAGATTCTTTTAGTAAACGTATAATATCGGATACATATGCCCTTTGTTTATTTAAAATCAGTAAGGTACAATATTCAAGTATCCCTTTTCTCATTTGAGATTTTACATTTTCAGTATTCATATCCATTTTCATTTTCAATACAAAGATAGCAAAATGTATGGTACTATGTAATGCAAACTACCTTATAAATTGAAATATTGACAAAATATAACATTTAATGTAGTTTTATTCTGTATTTTAAGTATGTTTGCCAAATGGAAAGATATGTTTGGAAAGATAGAGAATTGGGAACAATAATGTTGAATGTGAGGATAACAGCCCGACATTTTATATTTAGGGTAAAGGATGGGGGTATTGTGGTTACAGTGCCTCCTTTCGCCAAGATTCAGGATATCTCGAAAGTTATAGATTCTAATAGATTGAAATTGCAAGTAATGTTGCAAGCAGCAAAGGCTCATAAGAATGTTTTTGATGAAGGAGATATAATTGTAACACATGATTTTATGGTTGTTTTTAATTATTTGCCGTCGTCCCAAATTGTGTATCGATTGCAAAATAAATGTCTATATATAGGATGTCCTTCGAAATTTGAAATGACTTCTCCTGATGTACAAAATATAATGATAAATGGTTTGAAAAAGTTTGTGAAAAGGTCGGCTGAAGCCTACTTGCCTTCTCGGATAAAAGAATTATCTGCATCTTTAAATCTGAGATATAATAAAGCTTCGGTTACATTTGGACGCAAAAGGCTTGGATGTTGTGATGCCAGGAAAAATATTAAGTTGTCTTATTATTTGATGTTTTTGCCAGATCATCTTATAGATTATGTTATATATCATGAATTAGCTCATTTGACAGAAATGAATCATGGAGAGTTTTTTCATTACTTATGTAATCGATACTGCAATGGAAGAGAACAGGAATTACGGAAAGAGCTTAGAGAGTTTCGATTTCCTATAGATTAAATGTTAAATAATATAAAATAATTATAATATAAGCCTGTTTATAGGTAGCTTCTTTTAAAATATGGAGCTTGGATTTGGTGTAGTAACGGATATTTCGTATATTTGTAGCCAGAAAAAAGGTGAAGATGGAGGGGGCAAGTTGTCCCCTCGTTTTATTCTGATACAGGAGAAAGTAGATGATAGAAAAGGGTATTGTTTATCAGTTAGTCAGGGAAGGCCTTGCAGGCACAGATTGTTTTATTGTTGATGTGCAGGTAAAGCCAGACAATGTAATTATCGTTGAGATTGATAATAAGGAAGGTGTTGATATTGACAGATGTGTTAGTTTGCATCGTTTTATTGAGTCACATTTAGACCGGGATACCGAAGACTATGAATTGGAAGTTGGGTCAGCTGGTATTACATCTCCATTTAAGGTCATTGAACAATATCAAAAAAATATTGGTAACGAAGTTGAGGTTTTGACTAAAGCAGGGATGAAATTGAATGGTATTTTAAAAAGTGTGTCAGATGACAAGTTTGTTATAACGATAATTAAGAAAGTAAAGACAGAGACAAGTAAGCGAAAAGTTGAAGTGGAAGAAGATTTGACTTTCGGTTATGATGAAATAAAGTATACAAAATATTTAATCAGATTCAAATAAGAGTATGGCCAAGAAAGAGGAAACAATCAGTATGGTTGACACGTTCTCCGAGTTTAAAGAGCTGAAGAACATAGACAGAACGACAATGATCAGTGTTCTAGAGGAATCGTTTCGGAATGTCTTATCAAAAATGTTCGGGACTGACGAAAATTTTGACGTGATTGTCAATCCAGATAAAGGTGATTTTGAGATATGGAGAAATCGTGAAGTTGTTGCTGATGAGGATGTTACCGATACAAACTTGCAAATTTCATTGTCTGAAGCTAAGAAAATAGATGAGGACTATGAAATAGGGGAAGAAGTTACAGATGAGGTATTCTTTGAAAAGTTTGGCCGTCGTGCAATTTTGAATCTTCGTCAGACACTGGCTTCAAAGATATTGGAGCTTCAAAAAGATAGTATTTATAATAAGTACAAAGATAAAATAGGCCAGATTATTAGTGCAGAAGTTTATCAAATATGGAAAAAAGAGATGCTTTTGCTTGATGATGAGGGCAATGAACTGCTATTACCTAAGACAGAACAAATCCCGACTGATTTCTATCGAAAAGGAGAGACTGTAAGAGCAGTTGTCGCTCGTGTGGACAATAAAAATAATAATCCCAAAATTATTATTTCGCGTACTTCACCTGTATTTTTACAGCGTCTTTTTGAACTTGAAGTGCCGGAAATACATGATGGGTTGATTTTGATTCGTAAAATTGCTCGTATACCTGGGGAACGAGCTAAAGTTGCAGTTGAATCATATGATGACCGTATTGATCCGGTAGGAGCATGTGTCGGTGTAAAAGGTTCTCGCATCCACGGTATTGTGAGAGAGTTGCGGAATGAAAATATCGATGTAATAAATTATACAAATAATATTTCGTTGTTTATTCAACGGGCTTTAAGTCCAGCGAAAATTTCGTCGATTCGTTTGAATGAAGAGGAACATAAAGCGGAAGTCTTTTTAAAACCAGAAGAGGTTTCTTTAGCTATCGGTAAGGGTGGATTAAATATTAAGTTGGCATGTATGCTTACAGAGTATACCATTGATGTTTATCGTGATATTGACGAAGGAGAAGAAGAAGATATCTATCTTGATGAATTTAAGGATGAGATAGATGGCTGGGTGATAGAAGCATTGAAGGCGATTGGTTGTGCTACGGCAAAAAGCGTATTGGCAACTCCTCGTGACGTATTAATAGAAAAGGCCGACTTGGAAGAAAGTACGGTTGATGAAGTAATCAATATTTTAAAAGCAGAATTTGAAGAATAATTAGATATATTTATTGGGCTGTGAAGTCGGATAAGTTAATATTTAGGTAATATCTGTTATCTTACGGTTAATCGAAAAATTATTCTTCATTTTTTATAAACTAAAAACTAAGTATGTCAATAAGGTTAAATAAAGTAGCAAGAGATTTAAATGTGGGAATTCAGACGGCAGTCGATTTCTTACAAAAAAAAGGATTTTCGATTGAGTCTAATCCTAATACGAAAATCAGTGACGAACAGTATGCTTTACTCGTGAAAGAGTTTAGTAAAGATAAGAATTTGAAGATTGAGTCGGAGCGTATTAGCCAAGAACGTCACAATAAAGATAAAAATAAAGCTACTGTGTCTATCGATGGATATGAGGAACAACCCGCTATTGATAAAGAATTGGTTGAACCGCAAGAGATAAAAACAGAGATAGCAGAGGAGTATAAGCCTAAGATAAAGCAGGTTGGCAAGATTGATTTAGATAATCTTTATAAACCGGTTAGTGCTCAACCTGCGTCAATATCTGAACCGACATCAGATCCTGAACCTGAAGTCGTGGAGGAGCCAGAGGAAGAGGAACTTATTCAGCCTGAACCTGAAATCGAATCTGAACCGGAAGAAGAATCCGTTTTAGAGGCAGATGAAGAAATGGGGACAGAATTGGAAGAAGATTCTTATGAAGAGGAGGAAGAGGTTATTCCTGAAGAAATTGAAGAAGAGGAAAATGTAGAATTGGAAGAAGGAGAAGAAGAAGAAAAAGATTCTGAAATATTTACTCTTCGTACGCCTAAACTTACAACTAATATAAATGTTGTTGGAAAAATCGATCTGAATGCATTAAATCAGCAGACTCGCCCAAAGAAAAAAAGTAAAGAGGAAAAACGAAAAGAGAGAGAAGCTAAGGAGAAGATGCGTCAGGATCAAAAAAGGATGTCAAAGGCCGATGTAGATAATAGGGCAATAGATACTGATGTAGATAAAAAGAAACGTAAGCGTATAAAAAAGGAAAAAATAGATATAGAAAAGAGTGCTGCAGGAATAAGCCCGATACCTCGTCCTATACAACAAAAATCTAGTAATAAACAAAAACTTCGTAAGCCTGTAAAAGCAGAGATTAGTGAAGAAGATGTTCAGAAGCAGATCAAAGAAACATTAGCCCGATTGACAACAAAAGGACAGAAGAAGTCTGCTAAATGGAGGAAGGAAAAGAGAGAAGCATTCTCTTCTCGTGCTCAGGAACAGGCAGAACAGGAAATCGAAGAAAGCCATGTATTAAAGTTGACAGAGTTTGTTACAGCCAATGATCTAGCTGTAATGATGGACGTACCAGTGAATAATGTAATTGCTACATGTATGAGCATTGGTATCATGGTATCAATTAATCAACGTTTGGATGCTGAAACTATTAATATTGTTGCTGATGAGTTTGGATTTAGGACTGAATATGTAAGCGCAGAAGTTGTTGAAGCTATAAATGTTGAAGAGGATAGAGAAGAAGATTTGACTCAACGCCCACCGATTGTTACTGTCATGGGACATGTTGACCATGGTAAAACATCGTTGCTTGATTATATTCGGAATGCTAATGTTATTGCCGGTGAAGCGGGAGGAATTACCCAGCATATAGGAGCGTATAATGTAAAATTGGAGGATGGCCGTCGTATTACTTTCTTGGATACTCCAGGGCATGAAGCATTTACGGCTATGCGTGCCCGTGGTGCTAAGGTAACAGATATTGCTATTATTATCGTTGCTGCAGATGATAATGTAATGCCTCAAACTGTCGAAGCTATAAATCATGCTTCGGCTGCAGGTGTTCCTATTGTATTTGCAATTAATAAGATAGATAAGCCTTCGGCTAATCCAGATAAGATAAAAGAAGAACTTGCTAATATGAACTACCTCGTAGAAGAATGGGGAGGTAAATATCAATCTCAAGAAATATCTGCAAAGAAAGGTACGGGGGTACATGAGCTAATGGAAAAAGTCCTGTTAGAAGCTGAGCTACTTGATTTGAAGGCAAATCCTGATCGTCGTGCAACTGGTTCGGTGATAGAATCGACATTGGATAAAGGCCGAGGTTATGTTGCAACGATTTTGGTTGAAAATGGTACACTTCATACGGGAGATATTGTATTGGCTGGAACACATTATGGACGTGTTAAAGCAATGTTTAATGAACGTAATAGCAAAATTTCAGAAGCAGGACCTTCTGCTCCAGCTCTTATTTTAGGTTTGAACGGTGCTCCGCAGGCAGGAGATGTATTTCATGTCATGGAATCAGAACAAGAAGCCCGGGATATTGCGAATAAAAGAGAACAGTTGCAACGAGAACTTGGCTTACGTACGCATAAACTGTTAACATTAGATGATATAGGTCGTCGTATTGCTATTGGAAATTTCCAAGAATTGAATGTTATTGTAAAAGGTGATGTTGACGGTTCGGTAGAAGCATTAAGTGATTCGCTGATCAAGCTTTCCACGGAAGAAATTCAGGTAAATGTTTTGCATAAAGCCGTTGGGCAAATATCAGAATCAGATATTACTTTGGCAGCTGCATCGAACGCAATTATTATCGGGTTCCAAGTCCGGCCTTCGATGGCTGCTCGTAAATTAGCAGAAAAAGAAGGGGTTGATATACGTCTGTATTCGATTATATATGATGCTATTGAAGAAGTAAAATCAGCAATGGAAGGTATGTTGTCTCCGGAAATAAAAGAGGAGATTACTGCTACAGTAGAAGTGCGAGAGACATTCCGTATTACTAAGGTTGGAACTGTTGCCGGATGTATGGTAAAAGAAGGTAAGATAAAACGGAGTAATAAGATACGGCTGATACGTGATGGTATTGTGATATATAGTGGAGAGTTAGGATCATTGAAACGTTTTAAAGACGATGTAAAAGAAGTAGCTACTGGATACGAATGCGGTTTGAATATAACAAATTATAATGATGTGAAAGTCGGTGACCTAATTGAAGCTTACGAAGAAGTCGAAGTAAAGAAAACATTATAATTTCCGGTTGAGGTGAAAGTGTACTTTAATTTATAAGTACTTTATAATATTTAGGAAAAACACAGACGTGTAAAGATGGCTAGTTATATAGAGTTCTCTTCAGCGCCTGTGTTTTTCTTATCTAAAAGACGTGGATAAAGAACAAAAATGCAATTTATTGATATACTGATATTAGTAATTATTTGCTTTGCAGCCATTCGAGGGTTTGCCCAAGGATTGGTACGTCAAATAGGATCATTAGGAGGTTTATTATTGGCTATATTAGGTGCTATTTATTTAAGTAAATTTACCGAAACATTACTTGTTGGCATCTTTAAATTGCCAGATTATGTATATCATCCGTTAGCGTGGTTACTGACGTTCTTAGTTATATATTTGTCTGTATGGACTTTGGCGTGGTTTTTGTTGCGTATGGTCCGATGGGCCCAATTAGGAGGGATTGATCGGATGAGTGGAATCGTTTTTTGTATATTTAAGTATGTTTTGGTATTAAGTGTAATATTAAACATTTTTGAACTTATTGATAGAGATTCTCGTCTTCTGAGTCAGAATAAGAAAGAAAATTCTTATTTTTATTCTCGAATAGCGAAAATTGCTCCATCTGTATTCTCATTAGTTACTGATAAAGTGATGAGTAATGATTTAAAGTACGGAGAAAACTAAAACTGAGAGGTAGTTGTTACATAATAATATCTTTTGTATAGAGAGAAAATAGATTTTATGAAACAAGATAATTCAAATCAAATATTAGATGATGTCACATCTGGAGATTATAAGTATGGTTTTGTTACACATATTGATACAGAAATAATTCCTACTGGATTATGTGAAGATGTAATACGTCTGATTTCTGAAAAAAAGAAAGAACCCGAGTGGTTGCTTGAGTTCAGGCTCAAAGCTTATGAATATTGGAAAACGTTAGAAATGCCACATTGGGCACATTTGAATATCCCAAGAATAGATTATCAGTCTATTAGTTATTATGCTGCTCCTAAAAAGAAGGAAGGTCCTAAAAGTCTGGATGAAGTAGATCCTGAATTATTAAAAACATTTAATAAGTTAGGAATTTCTTTGGAAGAACAGATGAAACTTTCTGGAATTGCTGTGGATGCTGTGATGGATAGTGTGTCGGTGAAGACGACATTCAGAGAAAAATTAGCCGAATTGGGAGTCATTTTTTGTTCATTTAGTGAAGCTGTAAAAGATTATCCTGATTTGGTGAAAAAGTATTTGGGTTCAGTAGTGTCTTATCGAGATAATTTTTTTGCAGCGTTGAATTCTGCAGTATTTAGTGACGGCTCTTTTGTTTACATTCCTAAAGGAGTACGGTGTCCTATGGAATTGTCAACATATTTTCGGATCAATGCCGCGAATACAGGTCAGTTTGAGAGGACTTTAATTGTTGCAGATGATGATAGTTACGTTAGTTATCTTGAAGGATGTACAGCTCCAATGAGAGATGAGAATCAGTTGCATGCTGCTATTGTCGAAATTGTGGTGCATGACCGGGCAGAAGTAAAATATTCTACTGTGCAAAATTGGTATCCTGGAGATAAGGAAGGAAACGGTGGAATATATAATTTCGTGACAAAGCGTGGATTGTGCAAAGGAGATCATTCAAAAATATCATGGACTCAAGTTGAGACAGGCTCTGCAATTACTTGGAAATATCCGAGTTGTATATTAGCAGGAGATGGCTCTGTTGGAGAATTTTATTCGGTGGCTGTGACAAATAATTATCAACAAGCTGATACAGGGACAAAGATGATACATATTGGGAAAAATACAAAGAGTACAATTGTTTCAAAAGGGATATCGGCGGGGCATAGTCAAAACAGCTATCGTGGGCTGGTGCGGGTAAGTACAAGGGCTGATAATGCTCGTAATTATACGCAATGTGACAGTTTATTGTTGAGTTCCACTTGTGGAGCACATACATTTCCTTATATGGATATTCGTAACAATACAGCAATAGTTGAGCATGAAGCTACAACTTCAAAAATAAGTGAAGATCAGATTTTTTATTGTAATCAACGAGGAATCAGTACCGAGGACGCTGTCGGACTTATTGTAAATGGTTATGCCAAAGAGGTAATGAACAAGTTGCCGATGGAATTTGCGGTCGAAGCTCAGAAACTACTACAGATTTCATTAGAAGGTTCTGTAGGATAAAGATAAAGAATAAAAAAAATATATATATGCTAGAAATAAAAGACCTGCATGCCGATATTAATGGCAAAGAGATATTGAAAGGGATTAATTTAACGGTTAAACCTGGAGAAGTACATGCAATTATGGGACCTAATGGTTCTGGTAAAAGTACGTTGTCTGCAGTTTTGACAGGTAACCCTGCGTATGAAGTTACAAAAGGTGCTATTACTTTTTATGGTAAAGATTTGTTAGAGCTTTCTCCGGAAGATCGGGCTCATGAAGGAATATTTCTTAGTTTTCAATATCCTGTAGAAATTCCAGGGGTGAGTATGGTAAATTTTATGCGGGCTGCAATAAATGAGCAGAGAAAGTATCGAGGGCAGGAACCTATTTCTGCAACAGATTTTTTGCGAATGATGCGTGAAAAGCGGGCGATAGTTGATCTCGATAATAAATTAGCCAGTCGTTCAGTAAATGAGGGCTTTTCCGGTGGAGAAAAGAAGAGAAATGAAATTTTCCAAATGGCGATGCTTGAGCCTCGTTTATCTATTTTGGATGAAACAGATAGTGGGCTTGATATAGATGCTTTACGTATTGTTGCAGAAGGTGTAAATAAACTGAAGTCAGAGAAGAATGCAACGATAGTTATTACTCATTATCAACGTTTACTTGATTACATTGCTCCAGACTTTGTGCATGTTCTGTATAAAGGTCGTATTGTGAAATCCGGAGGTCCCGAACTTGCTCTTGAGTTGGAGGAAAAAGGATATGACTGGATAAAGAAAGAAATAGATCAATAACAGGGATATTAAAATATAAGGAAAATATGCCGGAAGGTATATCGAAGATGTATTTGTATCTATCATATAGATGAAAATGAGTGCCGAGAAACAATATATTGAATTATATGAAAGATTTACATCATTGATTGATGCAAAATCTGCTCCTGTACTTAATGCACAGCGTACCGACGCTATATCTGTGTTTAAAAAAATGGGCTTTCCTAAAATTACGTCGGAAAATTATAAACATACAGACATTCCAACGGCTTATGCTCCTGATTATGGGCTGAATTTGAACCGGTTGGATATTCCTGTGAATCCATATGAGGTTTTCCGTTGCGATGTCCCTAATTTAAGTACACTATTATATTTTATTGTAAATGATAGTTTCTATACATATCATGAGAATAAAGCCCGGCTTCCAGAAGGTGTGTTGGTCGGAAGTTTGAGAGAATTAGCTTTGTCGCACCCAGAATTAATAGAGAAATATTATAATAAAATTGCTGATAACTCCAAAGATGGGACTGTTGCATTAAATACGGCATTAGCGCAAGATGGTTTCTGCCTGTATGTCCCTCAACGAACCATATTAGAAAAGCCATTGCAGCTAATCAATATACTAAGAGGTGAGAGTGATTTTATGGTAAATAGACGTTTGCTGGTCATTTTAGAAGAAGGGGCTCAAGCAAAACTCCTGGTGTGTGATCATACGATGGATAATGCGAAATTTTTGGCATCTCAGGTGACAGAAATTTATGCAGGTAAGAATTCCGTATTCGATTTTTATGATATGGAAGAGTCTACCCTTACTACGACAAGAGTGGCATCTACATTCGTTAGGCAGGAAGCAGGATCAAATGTACTAGTTAATGGAATTACTTTGCACAATGGAGTTACTCGGAATAATTATTATATAACCCTTATGGGAGAAAATGCCGAAACTAACCTTTGTGGAATGGCCATTGCCGATAGGAAAGAATCGGTCGATAATTATACATTTATTGATCATGCTGTTCCTTTTTGTCATAGTAATGAGTTATTTAAATATGTAATTGATGATGACGCACAAGGCTCATTCAGTGGTAGAATATTGGTTCGGACAGATGCGCAAAAAACAGTTGCGTATCAGAGTAATAAAAATTTATGTGTTACACCGGAAGCTAGGATGTTTACAAAACCTCAGTTAGAGATTTATGCTGATGATGTAAAATGTAGTCATGGGGCTACAGTCGGGCAACTTGATCAGAATGCGTTGTTTTATTTACGTTCTCGAGGGATATCTGAGTCAGAGGCAAAGATGTTGTTAATGTTTGCTTTTACTAACGATGTAATTGAGAATATTCGTTTAGATGCGTTGAAAGACAGATTGAGGCAGTTGGTAGAAAAGCGTTTCCGGGGGGAATTGTCTAAATGTGCAGGATGTGGAGTGTGTCGATAAAAATATAAAATTATGCTGGATACGGAGAAAATAAGAGGAGATTTTCCAATATTATCTCGTGAAGTATATGGAAAACCGTTGATATATTTTGATAATGCAGCTACAACGCAAAAGCCCATATGCGTTATTGACAAGATAACGGAAGAGTATTATAATACTAATGCTAATGTCCATCGAGGGGTTCATTACCTAAGTCAAGAAGCTACAGAGGCTCATGAAGCTTCGAGGAAAAGAGTCCAGAAGTTTATAAATGCTTCAGATTCAAAAGAAATTATATTTACGAGAGGTACGACTGAAGCAATAAATTTAGTGGTAAGTAGCTTTGGCAATACTTTTTTGAAGGATGGGGATGAAGTAATTCTTTCTGAGATGGAACATCATGCTAATATTGTTCCATGGCAATTGTTACAAAATTATCGAAAAATAAAACTTCGTATTGTCCCGATTAATGACAAAGGGGAACTGGACATAGAAACATATCGTAAGTTATTTAATGAAAAAACTAAATTTGTTTCTATTTCTCATATGTCAAATGTGTTGGGCTCTATTAATCCAGTAAGAGATTTAATCGATATAGCTCATGGTTATAGTATTCCTGTTTTGTTGGATGGAGCTCAGGCTGCTCCGCATGTATCGGTTGATGTACAGGCCTTAGATGTTGATTTTTACGTGTTATCTGCTCATAAGATTTATGGCCCGACAGGTATAGGGGTACTTTATGGGAAAGAAAAATGGCTTGATAAGATGCCTCCATATCAAGGAGGAGGAGAGATGATTGCTCATGTATCTTTTAACCGTACGACTTTTAATGAATTACCTTATAAATTTGAAGCTGGTACTCCCGATTACATTGGAACTACAGCATTTGCTACAGCGCTTGACTATGTAGAAGGTGTAGGATTGGACAAGATAGCAGCTCACGAACATGAGTTATTAGCTTATGCTACCAACCAGTTGATGACAGTTGGCGGAATGCATATTTATGGAACGGCACAAAATAAAGGCTCAGTAATTTCGTTTAATGTAGGAAATATCCATCATTATGATATGGGAATGTTACTTGATAAATTCGGTATAGCTGTAAGAACTGGGCACCATTGCGCTCAACCATTAATGGAGCGTTTGGGCGTTGAAGGTACGGTTAGGGCTTCATTTGCCATGTATAATACAAAGGAGGAAATAGATGCTTTTGTTACAGCTGTGAAACGGGTGTCAAAGATGTTTTGAGGGGAATTTCTTTCATATATAGAAAAAGCCGGATTATCCGGCTTTTTCTATATATGAAATGTACTTTGTTATCCGTAGCAAATATCACCTTTTTCATTTCGATATTCGTCAAAACTTTTATTGTACTGATCCATTGCCCTGAGGCTCATCCCCATGCTGGAGAATCCTCCATCATGATAGAGATTCTGCATTGTAACTTTACGAGTGAGGTCAGAAAACATGACGATACAGTAATCTGCACATTCTGCAGCTGATGCATTTCCGAGAGGAGACATACGGTTTGCAAAATCCATTAGAGATTCCATTCCTTTGACTCCACTACCAGCAGTAGTCATTGTTGGAGATTGTGATATGGTGTTAATGCGGACACCTTTCTCCCGGCCATAGATATATCCGAAGCTTCGTGCGATAGATTCTAATAATGCTTTTGCATCAGCCATATCATTATATCCGAATAAGGTTCGTTGCGCAGCGACATATGAAAGTGCAATGATAGAACCGTAATCAGCTATGGCATCCATCTTTTTTGCAACTTGAATCATTTTATGGAAAGAGATGGCTGAAATATCTAATGTTTTGTCTAGCATATCATAGTCGAGATCATCGTAAGGCCTTTTTTTACGTACATTAGGAGACATTCCGATGGAGTGTAAAACAAAATCAATTTTTCCTCCTAATATTTCCATTGATTTTGCAAATACATTTTCTAAGTCTTCGACGCTTGTTGCATCGGCAGGAATTACTTCTGCATTCGTTTTCTTTGCCAATTCATCGACTTGGCCCATACGTACAGCGACAGGAGTATTCGATAAGGTAATAATTGCACCTTCTTCGACAGCTCGTTCTGCCACTTTCCATGCAATGGACATTTCATTTAAAGCCCCAAAGATAATACCTCTTTTCCCTTTTAATAAGTTATTACTCATAATTTAATTAATTTATTAATAGGCAAAATCACAAGTTGTAATTAATAATTATACGTGTTCTTTTTGCGTGACAAATATACAATATATTTTTTATACCACAATCTTTTACCTCTATTTTGCAATGTCTACATTGCAAAATAGAGGTAAAAGATTGTGGTTGATTTTTTTGGGAAGAAAAATTAACAGAAAATAGGGCGTTTTTCTTTCTATTTTCATCGTCAACAAAAAGAATATCTTAACTTTGTCTGGAAATTAATAAAAACACACAAGTATGACCATGAGTAAACCATATGTAGTTGGTATTGATATTGGTGGAACCAATACTGTATTTGGCATTGTAGATGCACGTGGAACCATTATTGCCAGTGGTTCTATAAAAACTCAAAAGTATAATCAGGTAGAGGATTATGTTACAGACCTATATACTGAATTATCTCGTTTGTTGGAGCAAGAAAATGCAACAGATAAGATTATGGGTATAGGTGTAGGGGCACCTAATGGCAATTATTTTAATGGTACAATAGAGTTCGCACCTAATTTGCCTTGGAAAGGGGTTATTCCTTTAGCCCAAATGTTGAGTGATCGTTTTGGAATACCGGTTTCTTTGACGAATGACGCAAATGCTGCGGCAATTGGAGAGATGACTTACGGTGCAGCTCGAGGACTGAAAGATTTTATCATGATTACTTTAGGTACAGGAGTTGGTAGCGGTATTGTAATAAATGGACAATTGGTTTATGGTCATGATGGCTTTGCTGGAGAATTAGGTCATGTGATCATACGTCGTACAAATGGACGTCTTTGTGGATGTGGACGCACAGGATGTCTGGAAGCTTATACGTCAGCAACTGGAGTTGCCCGTACTGCGCGAGAGTTTCTTGAGATACGCAAAGATGATAGTTTATTACGTCAGATTCCGATTCAAGATATTACTTCAAAAGATGTATATGATGCAGCAGTAAAAGGCGATAAACTTGCATCAGAAATATTTGATTATACCGGAACTATTTTGGGTGAAGCATTTGCTGATTTTGTAGCCTTTTCAAGCCCTAAAGCAATTATTCTTTTTGGTGGATTAGCAAAATCAGGAGATTTGATTATGAAGCCTATTTGCGAATCGATGGAGCGTAATATGTTGGCTATATATAAAGGCAAAGTTAAAGTAATGCTTTCTGAATTGAAGGAAAGCGATGCAGCTGTATTAGGTGCAAGTGCTTTAGGTTGGGAAGCTAAATAAAAAGAAGTTAAAAATATTCTTAATAAAAAAGGAATGGTAATTGTAATATTACCATTCTTTTTCTGTATAGTTTAATGTTCAATTTCCATTTTTCATAAGAAGGTCTGAGTGTCTTAAAGAAAAGTAATTGATTTTGGTAAAAACAATTACAGGAAAATCTGGTCAATGAAAAAACTATTATTAAGATTTGCAATTTAATTAAAAGTCTCCTGTTGCTATAAGCTTGTTTTTTAATGGATTAGAGTACATTTCTAAGATTTTGTGTTTCAGGAAAGACTCATCCTTGTTAGGGATGTCTTTTATTTTATTTATTTGTTGTTGTATATAATTTTCAAAGAGTTCTTTTTCCTCTTGTGTGTATTTGTCGATAAAGCGTTGGTCTTCATTTAATAAATCATAAGCTATGTAATTTCCAGTATATATTTTGTAATTACTATGGATAGCTTTATCTATAATATGGGTAATTTCAGTGATTGTTTCTGCTTTTCCCAATTTATCGTTTATCAGAGTTAATTGTTTATTTATGGGAGAAGAGACAGCAAAGTGAATGTGCCCTTTATATCCGAGAAGACCTTTTTCCATACTTAAAAGATCGTCATGAGGGGTTTTTTTGAAAGATGGATTATCTCTTTTAAGTTGAAATTCTCTGGCTTTCAGATAATCACATGGATCATATTCATAAGATATGGATACGGGGACAATGTTCAGACTTGCAATATTACTTTTAAGATCACTTCCACCACCTAAATTGAACATTTTAATCATACTTTCCTGTGTTCGGTCATCAGAATCTTTTGCGCGACCCTCTCTTTGGGCTATCCATAGAGATTGATGTTTTATTTTAATGGCAAAATGAATGTAATTTGACAGACGCTTTGATACTTCAAGCATTTTGCGCACAGGAACATTCCGGTTGACGATGACGCTCTTGTTGATTCGTACTAAATTAGATATCCAAGGATAAATGAGCAAATTATCTCCGATAGCTACTTCACTGGTATCAAATCCATTTTCAAGAAGCATAACATTCAAAAACGAAGCATCGAGAATGATGTCTCTATGATTTGACATGTATGTGTAGCTTTCTGAAGGACTTAAATTTTCAAAACCAGAGCCATCTACTCCGGAAGAAGATGCGTGTATCAATTGATATAAAAAGGGTACGGCCAGTTTGTCTTGAAAATCTTTCTTCGAATGACAAGAAAGCATTTGATTACAAAATTTATTGTAATCGACATCAGGTATGATGTATTTGACGGCATGTTCAAATCCTTTTTCTGAGATGATTGACGGAATAATTTCCGGAACTTCTTCATCGTAAAAAGGTCTGATTTCATCAAAATCAAAAAGCTGTTTCATTGCAAAAATAATATTTCAACTTTATCTTTTTACTACTGTATTATGTGTTAATTCATTTTCGATAATATCGGTCATTACCTCTTTCATGTCGATACCCATGGCTTTTACTTGTTGTGGAATGAAACTTGTTTCTGTCATTCCGGGAGTAGTATTTACTTCAAGTAAATGGGGTTCTTCGCCTATGATAATATAATCAACACGAATGATTCCTTTACAACCAATAATATCATAGATACGAGAAGTCATTTTTTGCACTTTCTCAGTTATTGCTTGGGATAATCGAGCCGGAGTTATTTCTGAGGCCTTTGATGCTGTATATTTTGCCTCATAATCAAAGAACTCATTCTTACTTATTACCTCTGTAATAGGAAATACAATATCATGCTCTCGTGTTTTGTAACATCCGCAAGTTATTTCAGTTCCTGACATAAATGACTCGATAATAACTTCTCCTCCTTCTTTAAAAGCGAGTTGGATAGCTGGTTGAATCTGGTCATTTTCCTTGACTTTTGTGGTACCAAAACTTGACCCACCCACATTGGGCTTTATAAAACAAGGCAGCCCGATTTTTTCTATAACCTCTTCGTTACTTATCGATTCGCCATTGCGCAATAATATAGATTGGGCAATGGGAAAACCGAATGATTGTAAATAATGATTACATATATATTTATTGAACGTCAAAGCTGATGCTAATACTCCACATGAAGAATACGGCATGCCTATCAGATCAAAGTATCCTTGTAAAAGACCGTTTTCACCCGGTGTACCATGTATTGTTATGTAGGCAAAATCAAATATATGTTTTTTACCTTCAAAGCAAAAACTGAAATCATTCTTGTCTATTTTTACAGTTGTTTCACCGGGCAATTCTACATGCCAATCATTTTTGGATAATTTCACTATATATGCATCGTACCGTTTGGTATCTAAAAAAGAATAAATACCTTTTGCACTTCTAATTGAAACAACCATCTCCGATGAGTCTCCACCAGCGACAATAGCAATTTTTCGCTTGTCCATTTTTATTACAATATAAATTTACCTATAAATTTTAAATAAGCCTATAGTCTTTCAGTAAATTTCTCTGTTAGACATATAATTTCTCCATTTTTCTATTAGTTTTGACATATCTTCAGGTATATTAGAATCGAAAAAAAGCTCTTTGCCTGTACGAGGATGGATAAAACCTAACGTTTTGGCGTGTAAAGCTTGTCTAGGACATATATCAAAACAGTTATTTACAAATTGTTTGTATTTTGAGAACGTTGTCCCTTTTAGAATTTCATTTCCTCCATAACGAGCATCATTGAATAATGGATGACCGATATATTTCATGTGAACTCTGATTTGGTGGGTTCTACCTGTTTCAAGTCGGCATTCAACGACTGATACATAGCCCATTCTTTCAAGAGTTGTATAGTGTGTAACTGCCGTTTTCCCATAATCTCCATCAGGAAATACTGCCATTTGTAGTCGGTCTTTAAGGCTGCGACCGATATTTCCTTCTATTCTTCCGTGATCTTCGGCCATATTGCCCCATACGATAGCAATATATTTGCGTTGTGTTGTTTTATTGAAAAATTGTAGACCAAGATGCGTTTTTGCCTCAGGCGTTTTTGCAATAACTAAAAGTCCAGATGTATCTTTGTCAATTCGGTGTACTAAACCCAGACGAGGATCTGAAACGTCAAATGTCGGACTGTTACGGAAATAAAATGCCAGAGCATTGACCAAAGTTCCAGTATAGTTGCCATGTCCTGGATGTACAACTAGCCCCGCAGGTTTATTTACCACCAATACATCATCGTCTTCATAGACTATATTAAGAGGTATATTTTCTGGAATAATTTCAAGTTCGTAGCGAGGTCGGTCCATTACGACCGATACAATATCGTAGGGTTTTACCTTGTAATTCGATTTTACGGGATTTCCATTTACAAGGATGCACTTAGTTTCGGCTGCTTGTTGTATTCGATTACGTGAGGCATTTTCGATTCTGGCAGTTAAAAATTTATCTACTCGTAGTAGATTTTGTCCCTTATCTGCGACAAATCTGAAATGTTCGTAGAGTTCATTCCCTTCTTCGTCAGTGAATTCATTGTAATCAGGGAGGATATTTGTTAATTTATCTAATTCTTCATTCATCATTCTAACCACTCTTCATCAATTACCGGAGCTTCAACTTCAATAGAATCTGAGTCGGATATAAATGTTGGTTGCATATATCCATCACCAACTTTTAATGTTAATTGAGCGTCGGCAGGCAATTTTGTACCCTTCTCAACAGGATGACCTTTATAATATATTTCAATTACGAGATCTTTATATTCAGATGTGATATATTCCGTTGAAGGTTCTGGGAATCCCATTCCGGTAATAAATGCTATTGCTTGTCGTTGAGACATATCTTTCACATCTGGAACGGCAATTTTTCGAGGTGAACGGGCATTAACTGTAACAAAAATGATACGATTTTCCTTGACTTTCGAACCTTCTTGCGGAGTTTGGTCTATGATGCTTCCTGGGATAGCACCTGAAACATATATCGAATCTATTATTTCACATTTTAAATTGTATCGTGCTAATAACGGTACAGCATCTTCTATAAACATTTTTTCTATATTAGGGACATTTATGGCATGTCCATGGCGAGTGTATCTATTAAGCCCGAATAATAGAGTCGCTAATAGTATTAATGCTACTAGAGATATTAGTAAAAGAGTTCTTATGATGAGGTGATTCCTCAAAAAATCTATCAATCTTTTCACCGTCATTATGTTAAGTACATAGGAAGGGCAAAGATAAGTATTTTCATTTTGTTTTACAATTGGCTTTTCATTTTATTCATAAGACGATGCTTGTCTGTTGCGTGTATGTTTAGTTAGATGAGTACGTAACTTTGGGAAAAATAAAATTTTCTTAGCCTTGATTCTTTAAAAAATCTAATATACATTGATAATAAAAGGTAAAACTTGTACATTTGTGGCCATTAAGCCTTTGTCTGTAAATCAGTAGGCCGAATCTAAGAAGTTGGTAAACCGGACTGGATATGAAGAAAAATTCTGTAACATGGATCATTATTACTGTTGTGTTGGCCGTTATTTTAGCCATTGCAGCTTATTTTATTTTCCGCCAGCATAAAGAGATGGAGGAATTTAAAACTCGAGTAGAAATGGAGAAAGAAAGAGATGCTCTTGAGAGAGAGTATGCAGACTTGGCTCTCCAGTATGATCAGTATGAAGGAGGAAAATTATTGATAAATAATGATTCTTTGGTTGAAAAACTTGATGCTGAGAAGATGAAAGTTCAGCGGTTGCTTGAGGAACTTCGGACTGTTAAGTCTACAAATTCGGCTCGGATTAATGAATTGAAAAAGGAATTAGCAACCTTGAGGAGTGTAATGAGAAATTATATTATACAGATTGATTCGCTTAATTCTTTGAATGAAAAACTCGTTAAGGAGAATAAAACTGTTACCAGAAAATATCAAGAAGCATCTCAGGTTGCGTCCCGTTTACAAAAAGATAAGGAACAGTTAAGTCATAAAGTAACTTTGGCATCGAAACTTGATGCGGTAGGGATAACGGTTACATCTATAAATGGTAGGGGAAAAACTGTTTCCAAAATTAGTAGGACAGAACAACTGAAAATTTGCTTTGCTCTTGCTAAAAATGTAACGGCTGAGGTCGGTGAAAAGTATATTTATATACGTATAGTGAAACCGGATGGTGATGTATTGGTAAAAGATCGTAATGCTCTTTTTCACTATGAAGATAGTGATATAAATTATTCAAGTCGTAAATTAATAGAATATACAGGAGAGGAAATGAACTTATGTATATATTGGCCGGTAGAAGAGTTTTTATATCCAGGTGATTATCGAGTTGATATTTTTGCAGATAATTATCTTATAGGAAGTCGCAATTTTGAGTTGAAAAAATAGTATGAGAAAAAGTCAAAGACGCTTATTTACATAAGCGTCTTTTTTATTGTATACCATATTATTATATTGTTGTATTTTTAGGAAATAGGAGTATATTTTTATTTTATATACCAGTTTTTTTACTAAAAAAAATTGTATATTTGATTATCCTCCTTTATGTTGGTGTCTTTAGTCTTATAATCTGATCATTTTTAATTAATGAAGTTGCGTACCTATGAGTGAAGAAAAACTGCTGTTTATAAAAATTGCCGATTTAAAAAAGAAATCTGAGCTGGTTGGTACAAAAGGTAAATCGAGAAAATGATTTGTTGTTTGTAGTTACAGATAGGAATGTAATGAATTTGCTGGCAATAGGGAAAGGTATGTTTTTTGAAATCGTCGGAATTACCTCGGATGATAAGAAAATACTGAAATCTCAGTATTGATGAGACTCATAATCATAACCCGTTAGTTGGTCGGATGGATGATAAATAGTTTATAATCCGAATATACCCTCAAAAAATATTGTTAAGGATATTTTGCCTGATGTTGTAGCAAGAAAGAATAATCTCACTTTCATGTTCAAACAAAAAAGTGAGATTAAATAAAGATTAATATAACTTATGTTTTGTAATGTCAATAAATAAGTCTGCTAATTTTTCAACTATAGCATGGGCGTAATCTCTCCCTTTTTCAACAGAGGCTTTTCTGGGATTTCCTATGCCACTGTCGGTGGAAGCTTTGTCCCAATGGCGGGGAGTCCAAGCAATTTTTTTATTTAGAGATGGAATTGCAAAATTTTTGACTTCTCCATTACCAGCTTCACTAAGTTTTACCAGCTCGGGATGATAATACATCATAACCGATGTTTCTGATTCCCCGGCATGGTCATCTATCTCTGCTTCAAAAAAATCTTTTCCAGAAATAATTTCGAACCAGTTAGTTGCCAATATGAGAAAATCCGGATAGTCTATATACAGGTCACGTATCATGCCTTTGAAGTCATTTCCTCCATGCCCACCTAAAATAACTAAACGTCGTATCCCTTGGTTGTATAAGGATGCTGCGATATCTTCTAAAATGTATTGACGGGTGATTTGTCGTGTATGTATACAAAATGGCAAATCTCGTTGTCCGGGATTATGTGCCCCGAAAGGAACAGGAGGCATTACCATGCAATGAATTCCCGCACGTTCTCTTGCTAACTGGGCTGCATCGACAGCGATATCATGAGGCAGAATACAGTCAGTAAGATAAGGCAAGTGAAAATTGTGAGGTTCTATTGCTCCCCATGGCAATATGACAACATCATATTTTTCATCTTTTGTTTTTCCGTAACATGAGATTGTGAGATCAATTTTTTTTCTATCCATGTTGAATTTATTAAAAAAATAAAGAAGCTCATCTTATTCTGAACAAAGAGTATGGCTGAGTATCATCATTCGAGGAATATGGAAAGGACCTTTAAAAAGATTCCCTTTTGCTGGTTGGGCAATTGAGCCATCTCGGTGTAGATATCCATACCATTCACCATATTCTTTATCTGGGAAATGAGAATATGTCCATTCGCTGATTTGTTTGTGCATTGACAAATATTTTTCATCATAAGAGGCTCGGTAAGCATAAAGTGTTGCAATGATAGCTTCAGTTTGTGGCCACCAAAATTTCATGTCCTGGGAATAATCTTGTGAAGGAAAATTTTTGCAGTCACGAAAGTTAATGATACCTCCATATTCTTTATCCCATCCCCAAGACCATGACCAATCAAGAATTTGAAGCCCCAAAGATATCAGATCTTTATCCCAGTTGCGGAATTTAGCTTCTTCCAAGATAAACCATGCAGTTTCAATGCAATGACCGGGATTGATTGTACGTCCGTTGCATGTGTCAATGAATTCCCCGTTTGGCCCGACCATTTCAAGCAAAGCATTAAATTCTGGATGGATAAAGTATGTTCGGATGGCTGATATAGATTCTTCTATCTGTTGGTCTAGTATTGGATCTGGAATGGCTGCACGGATGCGAGATGCTGTGTTTATGAGAATCATGGTTATAGAATGTCCTCGAGCTTGCAAAGCCGGCAAATATTTAGGCTCTAAAAATCCGGGGGTAGATAGAAATCTTTTGATACGCATAAATAGTTCTAAAGCTTTTATTGCATATTCTTTTTCTCCGGATGCAATGGCATATTCAGACATTGCAATAGCAGCGAAACATTCAGAAAATACATAGCGTCGTTGGCGAAGAGGAATTCCATCTTCTGTTACTTCGAAATATAGATGTCCATGAGCATCTATACAATGGGCTTCGATGAAGTCTATGCAACTTTTTGATGCGGCTAGCCAGTCAAGATTCTTTTCTATGTAATTGTAAGCGTAAGCAGCGATAAATCCAAAACGTCCTTGGAACCATACAGACTTAGTTGTATCCATTAAACGACCTTCTCGGTCAAGGCATGTATATATGCCACCATATTTACGATCAAGACCATACTTTAGCCAGAAAGGCATAATATTTTCTGTAAGATCTTTCCGATAGATTGCTGCCCATGATTTTAAATAATCTGTAGCTTTCATAATGTGTGAGATTTAAAATTTGTTACAGCGTTCAAAAAAGTTTATTGCTTCGAGTTCTGTTTTCATTTTAATTTCTTCTTCGTCTGTCATGTTTTGAAATGGAGTTCGATTTTTGCCCAAGTCTAAGCCAATGAGTTTCATTATGCGCTTGCCTCCTACAATATTGCCACGGAAATGGCAAATAATATTGATTACTTCTTGAGCAAAATTTTGGCGTTCACGAGCTAAGTCTAAGTTTCCGTTTTTCCAGGCTTCTATGATGCCTACCAATTCTTTTCCATTATAGTTGGTTGTTCCCCCAATTCCGCCTTGAGCTCCTCCCATGGCTAAGCAGGGGAGAATAGTCTCGTCTTGTCCGTGTAACATGTCATACTTGCCATTTTTGTAAAGGCGGCATTGATTGTATTCATACAGGCTTTCGAATGTATATTTGATACCAGCAAAATTAGGTATTCGCCCGTCTACTTCTTCAAGTAATTTAATCATAGGTAAGAAGGCTCCGTTGAAGGCTGGGATGTGATAGTAATAAAACGGAAGCGTTGGAGCACCTGTTGCAATTTCTTCGATATATTTTACTAATTCTTCAATACGTCCGATTTTTGGGAAAGGAGGAGCCATTGCTCCGATACCCCAAGCTCCTATTTTTTGTGCATGTTCAGCTAATATTTGACTAGATTTTACACAACAGCTTCCGACGTGTACAATTACTTTAAAGTTCTTGGGTACTACAGCCATCCAGCGTTCGGCAAGTTTCATACGTTCTTTTTCGGTCAACATATACCCTTCTCCGGATGAACCATTAATAAAAACGCCCTGTAATCCATTTTTTTGTAGCATTTTAGCATAAGCCTCAATAGGTTCATAATTTACATCTCCATTCTCATAAAATGGTGTAAATGGAGCATCTATTAATCCGATAATTTTTTCCATAATTATAATTATTGTATTTTGTTATTTTATTTCATATTGTCTGTTTGGGGACGTAAGAAATATAGTTGAAGGAATACTGCAGCGACAACAATTATACTTAACATTGCAAATCCTTGCCCTAGACTTCCGTTGTCGGACCATTTCCCGAGTAGTTCTGTTACAGCAGCTCCTGCAAAAACTCCAATCATATTCATTATTCCATATGCAGTACTGCGATATTTAGTGGAAACGAATTGACAAAGAATAGGCATATTATTGGCATCAAAAATACCAAAACCTATGCCAAAGAGAAGTCCAGCCCCGATAACAGCAATGAGGTTGTGTCCGAATCCTAATAATAATAAGGCTGGGATAGTTAGGCTTAAGCCGATGGCTCCGGTATAAATACGCCCTCGTATATTTTTCTGTACCCAACGATCCGAGAGAATACCTCCGAAAATAACACCTATAAAAGAAGAAAAAGCGATAGTTATAGTGGATAATGGACCCGCTTGGGACATCGGGATATTTAGATTTTCTGCAAACAACGTCGGCAACCAATTTTTTGTTGCCCAACCAGGTAGACTGGGAGCTGCAAAATAGAATAAAATAATCCAAAAAGCCCAGGAAGAAAACAGAATACTTATACCAGCCAGAAATGTTGTTTTTTTGAGTTCAGGATTTCTTTTTGTTTCTATTTCTTTTGCTAGAATATGAGTGGGATTTTCATGTAGTAATACTATTAATATCAATGAGTAAATAATCCCGATGATTCCAAACCATTGAAAAGTCGATTGCCATGAAAACATGGCTGCGGCTGTTGCTCCAAATCCACCTATAGCTTGTCCAACATAAAGACCTGTCATGTGTATTCCTATTGCCAAAGATCGAGATTTGTCACGATGCCAATCGGCTATGAGAGAAAGAGCAGATGGAATGTAAAGTGCTTCGCTGATTCCCATTATAGCCCGGAGCCAATAAAGCTCATTATATGATTTTGCATATCCCATTAAGAAAGTAACAGCGGACCAGACAAAGAGGCTGCCAACAATAAGCCATTTCCGACTAAATCGATCTGCTATCATCCCTGCAATTGGGCTCATAAATCCGTAAATCCATAGAAAAATGGCCATCAATGCTCCGAATGCTTCTGCCTTGTTTAGTTCCGTAATGTCTATTTTCATAGAAGCTTGCATGGTAGAGAGCATCTGCCTGTCCATATAATTAAGCAAAGCTACTACCCATAGTAAGCTTACTACTATCCAGGGATAAATACTTTTGTTTCTCATTGGTATCATATATAAATTAATAATTTAAATTTTGATGGCAAAAATAATAAATATATTTATTATATGTCGCATTTTTTATGATATAACGAATAATATTATTGTTAAAGTACTTTATTGAATAATAGTGAAGAGATATTTTTGAAAGACTTAAAATAATTTGTGGGCCTAATTGCTTTTTAGGAGATTAAAATTGTTATAGAATAAGAAAACTATACTATTTTTATTGGTTTCTAATTGTGTTTATGTTATTATTATATTGTATATCAGCGTATTATGTATTTGGATATAATACCGTTTTATGCACTTTCTTGTATTAAAAAATGATAAATACTGTGAACTTAACGAAGTAAAAGCTTGTTATGTTTGATAAGTAATATATCTTTGCAGCATGTGAAAAGATAGGGCTGTGAAGTCGCTATTTTTTTTAAAGAAAAAGATTGTTTATGCAATTATTGCATAGATTATTTTTAAAAAAGAAGATAAAACATTATCTTAAAAGAAGAGCAGAATGAAAAAATTAATCTCCCTCTGTTTGCTGACTGCAATAAGCAGTACTGCTATTTCACAACAAGTTTTTACGCTTGATTCTTGTAGGAATATGGCGTTGAATAATAATAAGCAAATACGTATTGCCGAAGAAAAGATTAAAGCAGCTGGTTATGAAAAAAAGTCGGCATTTGCTAACTATTTACCAGGGATTGATGTGATGGGTACTTATATGTACAATTCTAAAGAGATTTCATTGTTGAGTAAAGACCAAAAAGCTGAGTTGTCTCAGTTAGGAACACAAGCTGCTAATGCTGTGCAGGGAATGATTCCTCCGCCTTATGAAACTATACTTGGACCTATGTTATCTGGGCTGGTAGTTCCGTTAAATGCTGTCGGGGGGTCTTTGGTTGACGCGTTACGGACAAATACAACAAATGTTTTTGCCGGAGCAGTGACGATAACTCAGCCTTTGTATATGGGAGGAAAAATCAGGGCATATAATCAGATAACCAAGTATGCTGAAAAATTAGCTCAGTCTCAAAAAAATACAGCCGTAAAAGATTTAATTTTTAAAGTAGATGAAGCTTATTGGCAAGTAGTTTCGTTGGTTTATAAGAAAAAATTAGCTGAGAGTTATGTAAGTCTTTTGGATACTTTAAATAATAATGTCCAGGAGATGATTCTTGAAGGTGTAGCGACGAAATCGGATGGACTTACGGTCGCAGTAAAATTGAATGAGGCGCAGATAACCTTGACGAAAGTTGACAATGGATTAAGCTTGTCTAAAATGTTGCTGGCTCAAATGTGTGGTTTACCGGTCGATTTGCAATATAACTTGGCCGATGAAAATTCTTCTCCTCAGGTAGAATTGGTTCCACAAGCATTTAATATGGATGAGGTATATGCTCACCGTAGTGAAATACATAGTTTGACATTAGCTACTGATATTTATAAATACAAGCAGCGAGTAGCTTTATCTTCTATGTTGCCTAATTTAGCTTTAACGGGAAACTATATATTTTCTAATCCAAATGTTTTCAATAGTTTTGAGAATAAACTATCAGGTATGTTTAGTGTTGGTGTAGTTTTAAAGATTCCGATTTTCCATTGGGGAAAAGATTATTATAAAGTTAAAGCTGCAAAAACAGAGCGGAATATAGCGATGTTAAATCTGGAAGATGCAAAAGAAAAGATAGAGTTACAAGTAAATCAAGCTTCATTTAAGGTAAATGAGGCAAATAAAAAGTTGGAGATGACTCGTAAAAATATGGAAAAGGCTGAGGAGAACCTACGGAATGCTCAATACGGCTTTGAAGAAGGTGTGATGACTACTGATAATGTATTGGAAGCACAAACGGCATGGTTACAAGCTGAATCAGAGAAAATAGATGCAGAGATAGATGTACGTTTATGTAATGTGTATTTGTCTAAAGCCCTAGGAATAATGAATAAATAGAAAATAAGAATATAATAATAGAAAAAAATAGAAACAATGGATACTCCGGAAAGAAAAAAAGAAAAAAGTCTGGCTATAGGTCTGGTTGGGCTGATAATTGTCATTGTTATTTTAGCTCTTATTGGCTTTTTTATGTTAGAGCCAAAACCTGAAATTATTCAAGGACAGGCAGAAGCTACACAGGTTCGTGTTTCTGGTAAGTTGCCAGGGCGTGTTGCCGAATTTATGGTACAAGAAGGCCAGCAAGTTCATATGGGTGATACTTTAGTTCGTATTTTTTCTTCTGATGCAGAGGCGAAGTTGATGCAAGCAACAGCGATGGAGAATGTATATAAAGCTCAGAATCAAAAAGTAGATAAAGGTTCTCGTATTGAAGTTATTAATTCTGCTCATGATATGTGGCAAAAAGCTATTGCAGGATTGGAGATTGCGAAGAAATCTTATGATCGGGTACAGGCTCTTTATAATAAAGGGGTGGTTTCTGCCCAAAAGAGAGATGAAGCAGAAGCTAATTATAAAGCTATGCAAGCGACGGAAAGAGCTGCTCGTTCTCAATATGAAATGGCAAAGCGAGGAGCACAAATAGAAGATAAAGATGCTGCGGCAGCAATGGTAGAAGTTGCAAAAAGTGGGGTAGCACAGGTTGAATCGGTGTTGGCTGATTCTTATCTTACGGCACCGATTGATGGTGAGATTTCTGATATTTTCCCGAATGTTGGAGAATTAGTTGGACAAGGGGCTCCTATCATGAACGTTTTAGATTTAAGTAAAATGTGGGTAACATTTAATGTTCGGGAAGAATTATTGAAAGACTTAACAATGGGAAAAGAGTTAAAAGCAATTATTCCTGCATTAGGAAATAAAGAGGTAATATTAAAGATTTACTATATTAAAGATATGGGGTCTTATGCTGTGTGGCGTGCTACAAAAGTTACGGGTCAATATGATGCTAAAACATTCCAAATTAAGGCTCGTCCAGTACAGGCTATCAAAGACTTGAGACCGGGAATGTCTGTATTGATAAAAGAAAAATGAACAGTTGAGCTTTTCTGAAAAATTGAGAGAAGCAATAAAAAATATGAAAATGGTTGATTTAAGATCTGGGTTTAAAATCCTTGGGACAGTCATTGTTCGGGAATTGCATCGATTGGTATCCCGTCCGATATATATATTGTGTCTGATTGTCGCACCTCTTATCAGTTGTATTTTTTTGCTGACATTGATGGATAAGGGATTGCCAGAAAGGTTACCGACGGCAGTCGTTGATCTTGACCATTCTACAGCTTCTAGAAATTTTATACGGCAACTTAATTCTCTTAGTTTGATACAAGTCGTAGAGCAGCCTAATAGTTTTACCGAAGCTCGTGAATCTTTACAAAGAGGTCAGATATATGGATTTTTGGTTATTCCAGAATCATTTGAGGCTAAAGCGATGGCTGGTAGGCAACCAGAATTATCTTTTTACACAAATAATGGCTATTATATCCCGGGAGCGTTGCTTTATAAAGGGTTTAAAACTATGTCTGTGTTAGCTTCAGGGGCGATTGTTCAACAGACATTGTTAGCACATGGACAATATGGTTATGAAATAACTCCAAAGCTACAACCAATAGTTCCCGATGTACATGCGTTAGGAAATCCATGGTTAAATTATTCTGTTTATCTTAATAATACATTTATTCCGGGGATGCTTCAGTTGCTTATTTTGTTAACTACAGTTTTTAGTATTGGTTCCGAGATAAAACATGGGACTTCGAGAGAGTGGCTGGCAAAATCTCATAATTCTATTATATTGGCGATAACAGGTAAATTATTACCACAAACGGTTATATTTTTTGTGGTAGGGGCTTTGTGCCAATCGTTGTTATATGGTTATTGGCACTTCCCTTTGCATAATGGAATATGGCCTATGTTGTCAGCCATGTTACTATTGGTAATAGCATCTCAGAGTTATGCTGTAATAATGATGAGTATTGCCCCTTCTTTGCGTATTGGCTTAAGTATGGCTGGCCTGTTTGGAATTATATCTATTTCAATTACAGGTTTTTCATTTCCTGTACCGGCGATGTATTCTCCGTTTAGGTTGTTGACCAATATATTTCCGTTGCGGCATTATTTTTTGATTTATGCCGATCAAGCATTGAATGGAATACCTCTTTACTATTCACGGATACAATATTTAGCTCTTTTTCTTTTTGCTTTAGCTTCATTGCCTTTGTTACCTCGGCTTAAGAAAGCTTTGCAAAGACAGATATATGTCCCATAATATAATCCGAAGTTTATATAGTAAAATTGATAAAAATGAAAATATCAATATTAAAAGAGCAGTTAAAAACAGGTTTCCTGGATATATGTTATATCTGGAGAAAAGAATATATAACAGTTTTTCGAGATTTTGGAGCCTTGATATTTTTTCTGGCCTTACCTTTCGCTTATCCTCTTTTATATGCTTTGATTTATAATCCGGAGGTTGTCAGAGATGTCCCAATGGTAGTTGTAGACAATGCCCGTACTCCATTGAGCCGAGAGTTAGCACGTAATATGGATGCATCCCCTAATGCTAAGATTGTATCATATTGTGCAAATATGGAAGAGGCGAAAGAGCTGATGTATCGAAAAGAGTGTTATGGGATTCTGCTAATTCCAGAAGATTTCAGTAAGAAATTGGTTAGAGGAGAGCAAAGTCCCGTGATGTTCTATTCAGATATGAGTATTATGCTTAATTATAAAGGTTTTCTAATGGCGATTACTGATGTGACTATGGATTTAGGAGCTAAATTGCAAGTAGAGACTTTGGGAGGAGCAACTCCAGAGCAGATTAGTATGGCTACTTCTCCTGTTCCATATAGTTCTATTACTATGTATAATCCAGAGTCTGGATTCGGATCTTTTTTAATACCTGCAATTTTAGTTCTTATATTACAGCAAAGTTTAGTTTTAGGGATAGGTCTTTTGGCCGGAGGAGTATATGAACATAAAAAGCTTCACCATTATTATTCCGGTCGAGAACGTATTCATAATAATATTATTCATATCGTTTTAGGTAAGGCTATATGTTATTATAGTATATATATTGTACCTACAGTTTTTATATTGCATGTGGTTCCATGGATATTTAGTTTTCCACAAATAGGAAATCAGTGGGAAATATATGCATTTATGGCTCCTTTTTTATTTGCTTCGATCTTTTTTTCAATGACATTATCCGTATTTGTACGTGAACGAGAAACGTCATTTTTACTTTTTGTATTTACTTCTCTCTTATTTTTGTTTATATCTGGTATTACGTGGCCTTATTATGCAATGCCTGAGTTTTGGAAAATTATAGGAACAATGATTCCTTCGACATGGGGTATTCAAGGATTTGTAGGAATAAATACGGCCGGAGGTACAATTGATGATGTCCATGAGTCTTTTATTTGGTTATGGGTTCTAACAGGATTTTATTTTGTTACTACATGCTTAGTATATCGTTATCAAATTTATAAGGATAAAAAACGGGGTTTTAAAGGAAATTTAGTATTGACTGATGAAGTGTAACATAAAGAGAATGAATAAAAAGTAAAATCTCTATCCTATTCAGGGATGGAGATTTTTTATGTGTGTTATATTTGATATACAAATATTTTTGCGTTACATTTATATTAAATTTTTTCAGTATGTTTTATCTTTTTGTTTAATTCTTTAACTTTGTTGTCTTGCTCCAAAATAAATAGTCTTTCTAAACCTGAATAGAATGAAGAAATTTTTATGTATTATTATTGCAATGTTGGGTATTTGGGCAATATTAGCATTCTTCTATGTTCAAATTCCAGATTATTATCAAGATAGAACCGGGAAAAGGGGAGAAATATGGCAGAATGTATTATCTAAAGTAATATGCAAGGTTGGAAATGGTAGTAATTTCTATTTTTAAAATATATTTATTAAACAATAAAGCGTTATAACGATTTTGTTTGTCTTTTTAGATTTACATT
>UMEI01000746.1_pt1 | contig 53764 bp, 45 predicted proteins | sample 1964711 | NCBI WGS metagenome assembly UMEI01 (sample SAMEA4836016, study PRJEB28245) | human gut metagenome | biome: gut microbiome; material: fecal sample | place: Denmark | collected 2008 | reverse complement strand
GCACTCGATGCTGGCGGCGATGAAATATCCCGAATACCCCGTTGCCCTGGGCGTGATCCGCGCTGTCGAGGACGCCACGGTTTACGACCGCGAGGTGGCCCGGCAGGTCGAGGAGGTCAAGGCACAGAGCAAGATCCGCTCGGTAGACGAGTTGCTGCATTCGGGCGCCACGTGGGAGATCGAATAACGGACACGACACTGACCGGGGAGCCCATCCCGGCATATGGGAAAGCCGGCGCTTCAGGCGCCGGCTTTTTCCATGGGGCGGGACAAACAAACGGCAACCCGGAGGAAGGATCGCCCGGCACCCTCCTGTATGCCGCAAGCCCCCGCCTGCCGGCACGAAAGCCCCGGACGGCGCAACACCAAGGATGGGGCGGCTCGCCCCAAAGACAGGACAACGCAACATCAGGGATGGAGCGGCGCAACCCCAAAAACGGAACCTCGCAACGTCAGGGATGGAGCGGTGCAACCCAAAAAACGAAATCGCGCGACATCAGAACTGGAGCGGCGCAAGCAAAAAAACGGAGCGGCGCAACGTCAGGTACGAAGCAACGTAACCCCATAGACAGGACGGCGCAACCTTCACGGAGCTCGGTATCTTTCGAAGCCGGAAATCAGCGTCCCGGCAGACGGTTCGGCCATACGCACGGAGCAATATGCAGGGAGACGGCACAGGCCGCACGGGCTTGCAAAGGCAGCTGCGGCAGAAACCTCACCGCGCATTAGCATCCCATACGGACGGAGGTACTACCCGCAAAGACGCGGCAACAGTCTCATAATCCGCGTGGCAGGCGAAAAAAACGGCAGCGGACGCCTCCGGCCCTACCCTTTATCCGAACGGTAGCAATGGCAATTCAACAGTTGATTTTTTGCGTCCGCTATTTGGAAATAAAAAAAATTCCGTTATCTTTGCACCCACAACGGGGGATTAGCTCAGTTGGCTAGAGCGCTTGCATGGCATGCACAAATACGACAATTTCAAGCAATTCTGCATAAGTCGCGCAATGTGACTGAAAATTAAATAATTAACACCGCACAAGTTATACTTGTGCGGTGTTTTTTTATTGCATATTCAGCAGTTGAAAAGTACTTTTGATGTAGATAGTTTGAAAATAGTTTGAAAATAAATTCAAGTGTATAGCAACTAAAATCGTCGTATTATGCCAACCTTTAAAACAGTCATTTACCCTCACTACAAGCGGGCAGATGGAATATATCGCGTTAGGATTCGCGTTATACACAACAAACAACAAAAGTACATTCCTACTAATTACTATGCAAGTCAAAATGAAATTACGCCTAAATTTGACTTTAAGCGTGGTACCTCCTACGAAAGAGATACAGAGCCTCAAATTGAGAAATACCGGAAACTTTGCAATCAGTTCGCAGATAAAATTGGCCGGATGACTGTCCATGAACTTGTAGCCTTTCTGGATAGTCATGTAGATACTCTCGATAATTTCAAATTAGACTTTATCGTCTATGGTCGAAATTACGTCGCTCATCTAAAAAGCATTGGCCGCATTGGTGACGCGAACATTTACCAATCAGCACTAAACGCTGTTATTAGATTTACCAAAAGGGAAAGTTTAGACATTGCAGAAATCAACACAAAATTTGTCGCATCCTTTGTAGATTTTCTTCAACATGAGAAAACCCCGACTAACCCGAATCCACGCAAACGCACTCCCTCACTATATTATTCAAAGATTCAAACTTTGCATAACATTGCAAAAAATGAATTTAATGACGAAGAAGCTGGCATAATTCGGATTCCTCTTTCTCCTTTTGCCAAAGTAAAAAAACCCGCATGTACCAAAACCGAACATTCTTCACTCTCACTCGCGCAATTACGAAAAGTTTTCACAATGCCAGACGATACCTGTAGAAATGGAATAAGGAAAGGCCGCCAGCATACAAAAAATTTAGCGAGGGATGTTGCAATGATTTCTTTTTATATTGTAGGTATAAATATGGTAGACCTATTTACGGCTGAACCCATAAAAAATGGACGACTAACCTACTATCGCACTAAAACTCGCACCAGAAGAGCGAATAAAGCAAAAATCAGCATCAACATTGCGCCCGAGATTATGCCGTTGATTCTAAAATACAAAGATAAAACAGGCAAGAGAGCTTTTAATTTTTATCAACTCTATTCAACCTGTCCGATTTTCACCTATCAAGTAAATAAGGGCTTAAAACGTATTGGAAAAGAAATCGGATTTGAAAAATTAACAACTTATACATTTCGTAGGACATGGGCAACAATCGCATGGTATTTTTGCGGTGTTCGTGACGATATTATAGATTTTGCTCTCGGACATTCACCAGCTAAATCATCCCAATTAGCCCATATTTATATTACTGAAAATTGGGGATTAGCCGATGCTGCCAATGAAAAAGTTATCAAAGCGGTGAATAGTAAAAGCACTAAAATGGAATTATCGAATACCCTTAGCCTCCCGCAACAATTCGCCGCTGCTGCCGGAATGTAGCCCAAAACATACTGCTTTTTCAGTCAGTACACCTGCTATCATTGAGATTGCAGGTGTATTTTATTTGATTGCCAGTCTATTAGATACGGCCAGAGTAGACATTGTCGCTTCCAAGTGTGCTATTCATTTTGTATCTTATTGTCATCGTAAATATGTGATTTTTACATATTTCGCACACCACGAAAGAGATATAGACAATGGAGAACAAGAATGCAGCACCGACAATCAAACCGGGAGAACTCCCCCGAACATGGGGTGATATTCTTGGTAGTTTCACGTGTGGGGAATTGCGCGAATTTCCTCTTGAAGGGCAAGCTCTGACCAACGCCCGGCACGCTATTCCTCGATTAGGCCGCAAAGGGCTGAAATTTCGCACACGTTCAAATAGCAATCATTTCTACATCCTCTGTACTGCCCGCCTCTCCGACGGTGCCCGCCTGACACGCAAAGAGATTCAACAACTGTTTCGGAGCCTCGAACTCGTAGAATAACCTCATGACCTATGCAAACTCAATGGCATATCGAGATTGACTGCGACCGGCAGACAATCACACACGAAATCACCCCGCGCATTCGGGTGGTTGTCGATCTGTTACACACAATCCGGACAACAGCGAAAGACGGACAGGCCGTTGACACTTGCCAACTCGGGCCCGACATCCTGCGACACTATCAATGGCTACTCCGGATAGCTGAAAATGCCGAACAGGTGAACACACAAAACTATGGATGATCTATTCGAACAGAAGAACCTGATAATGGAAAGCGCTGCGCTGGGTGCCTCTATCGCCCTCAACCGTTTGGGGCTCATTAAGGACGAAATTTCACAGCGTGAGGCGTTCCGTATCTACGGGGAGAGCCTCGTGCGAACGTGGTTAAATCGCGGCTGGATAACCCGTATAAAGCCGGGTGCCGGGAATACGAAAGTAACCTATTCCCGAATCGAACTCGACACCGTAAAGCAACTTTACAACAAAGGAAAATTGCGCTAATAACATGGCAGGCAGAAACGTGAAACGGGGTTTAGTGTATTTCCGGATGGACTGCGACATCTTCCAAGACCGGAAATTAAAACGGCTGATGCGTCGATGGCAAAACGACGGGCTGGCTGTCTACCTCGCCCTGCTATGTGAAATCTACCGGGACAAAGGGTACTATGTTACTGCGGACGACGATCTGATCGCCGACATCGCCGACACCTGCCTGCTCGATGATGAGCGCACGACACTTATATACAACGACTGCATAGACCTCGGCCTATTTGACCGCGAAATACTCAAGCAGCAAGGCTTACTGACATCCAAAGGCATACAGGCCCGCTACCTCGACATTATGACCGTTTTGCGGCGTAAGGGCGGTATAGATGCTGAACTATCCCTTATTTCTTCGGAAGAAATAGCCGAAGATGCAGAAAGAATGCCCGAAAACTCGGAAAGACGGGCGGAAACAGACGAAACAATCCGAAGAAATGCACAGCAAACCCAATTTCCACCGAACAATGCGGAAGCTGGTCTGAGAAATTCCGAAGAAATGACTATTAACTCCGACAATAGAGAAAGAGAAGATAATAAAGCAGAAGATAAGTCAGAAACAAACCCACATACACATAGTGAAAAATGGAAAGGGGTTACAGGGGAAAACCAAATCGAAAACGACCGAGCGGCCCTCGCCATGTTCAACCGCAGTTGGAACGATTTGGCCAAGCACGAGCGAATGTATATTTGGGTTCGTCGCCACTATCCGATCATGTTGGAATTTGAACGTCCCCTAACGCTCGAAAACTGCCGTAGCATCACGGACAGAATAGCCGACTGGCACGATGTCGAGCGGCTTATGGAGAGCATAGCGAATCGCCGGAACGTATTAACCGCCCACACCAGCGCAATAGCCACATTCAACAGTTTTGCCCGGATGGATGTTGTATTGCAACGAAAGCAGAAGATATGACCGAACTGTACGACACAATATGCCGAATTGTTGAAGAAAAACGAGCGGCACGCCGCCATCCGACAATAGCCCTGTCGTTGGAAATATCCCAGCGTACAGGACGGCCCGTGTTCATCATAGAGTGGGAAATGCGCGAGTTGGAGCGAGCCGGGATAGTTTATGTCGGCAGAACCGCAGGCCCGGACTATGCCACTCCCCGGTGCGCTATATCGAAACAAATAAAGGCGTCACGCCCTTACATAAATCATTAACTAAAAAACAACCCAAGCCAATGACAAAAAAAGAGTTAGTAGACCTAATCGCGGACAAGCGAGATTTGAGCGCCCAGATGGTGCTTACGGTCGTAGAAGATTTTATGAAAATCATTCAAAGTAGCGTGGCCGATGGCCAGCGCATTTTTCTGCGTGGCTTCGGTGTTTTTCAGCCGAAAGAGCGAAAAGCCAAAGTAGGCCGAAACATCACACGAGGGGAACAACTCTCTATTCCCCCGAAACGTGTACCCCAATTCCGCCCTTACCCTCACTTTAAAAAAGTCGTGGAAAAGGGTAAGTAACAACTCCAGCCCTGTCCTCGTGGCAGGGCTCCTTTAAGAAACGAAATGAGTGCACTCGAACATAAGATCGCATATTCCATCTCACTTCTCCGGCGTGGTGAGGCGTTGGCCTTACGCATGTCCCCAGACGGCTATCATTTAGCATTCTCCGGCGGAAAAGACAGTATGGTATTATACCACCTCGCAAAGATGGCCGGGGTCAAATTCAAAGCCCACATGCAGGTAACAACTATCGACCCGCCGGAGCTCATGCAGTTTGTTCGGGCCAACTATCCCGACGTGGTGTTACACCGCCCGACGATCAACTTTTACGATCTGATCGTAAAGAAACAGATGCTCCCTTTACAGCATGTTCGGTACTGTTGTGCTTATCTAAAAGAACAGGCAGGAGCAGGAACCGTCACACTTTTGGGCATCCGAGCAGCGGAAAGTACCCGCCGGGCAGCACGCAACGAGTTAGAGGTATCTGGTCATAAATTCAGCGGGAATCTCGACCAATTTAACCGACGAACTGATCGCAGCTTTGCCTGCATGAACGGCAAAGACAAAATTATGCTCTCGCCAATTTTCCGCTGGTCGGATGCTGATGTCTGGAATTTTATTCGGGGCCAAGGCTTACCATACTGCCGACTTTATGACGAGGGCTATCATCGTATAGGCTGCATATTCTGTCCAATGGCATCAACAAAAATTAAAGCCAAAGATCGCATGCGTTATCCCGGAGTTGAAAAAGCAATTAAACGCAGTATTCAACATTTGATCGATAATAATGGCTATATGAATGATTATCAAGCAACAGCAGACGAGGTTTTTAACTGGTGGGTATCAAACACGTCCACTAAAGAATTTTTCGGAATGTTGAGGTTTCAGAGAACAATAGACTTTAACGATATATGAAACGAATTATTCGGGTATTTCCTACACGAACTCACGCTACGCCAGACGACGATCTGGTGCGCATCAATGCAATACCATCCCTCTTTGACGAGGCCGACGAGGTGCATATCTCGGTCGCCTTTACATGGCACCTCAAATGGGCGGAATGGGCAGCGAAACAATGGGCCTGCGTTGCACCGGTAAAAGTCGGCGGCCCAGCCCTCAACGAGCCGGGCGGGAACTTTATACCGGGCATGTACCTAAAGAAAGGCTACGTTATCACCTCACGCGGCTGCCCAAACCGTTGCTGGTTCTGCGCTGTTCCCAAACGTGAGGGTGGGCAGCTTCGGGAACTACCTATTACGGACGGCTGGATTGTCACGGATGATAATTTACTGGCCTGCTCTCCCCGACACATTGACGAGGTGTTCTCCATGTTGGCCAGACAACCACATCGGCCTATATTCACGGGCGGATTGGAAGCCGCCCTTATGACCTCTCAAATGGCCGCGCAGCTATACCAACTACACCCTCAAAGGCTATTTTTCGCCTACGACACACTGAACGATCTGGAACCGTTGCAAGAAGCAGGTAAGATGCTGACCGATGCAGGATTTTCGAAATCCAATCACGCGCTGCGCTGCTACATACTGATCGGCTACAAAGGTGACACAATGGAGAAAGCCCACAAACGGATGGGCGAAGCATGGCGGGCGGGGTTTATGCCCTTTGCCATGCTATTTAGAGATAATAGTGGTCAGTTCGACCCTGCGTGGAAATGGTTTCAAGGGCAATGGGCCAATCCAAGAATAACCTATTGCAACTGTAAACGAGATTTCGGAGATTAACGCACCCCGTGAAAACGAAAAAACATGAGCGGCAACAAAGATAAACTGATCGCATTTAATTATTTCGGAGGAAAATTCGTCTGGTTAGAATACCTCTACGAGAATTTTCCAACCAACTTTACCCACCTGATCGACCTTTTCGCCGGTTCCCTTTGTGTATCGCTGAACTATCGGGGCCGGGTTATACGGACAGCCAATGAGATCAACGGGGAAATAACCAACTTTTTCGAGATACTACGCGACCATGAAGAAGAACTTATCCGACGATTATCACTCACACCCCACTCGGAACTGGAATATTTGAATAGCTGGGGCAATACAGATGCCGGTAAGATCGAGCAGGCGCGACGCTTCTATGTCCGGGCCCGGCAATCGTTCTACGGATTAGGGGCCCAAGCACAATCGAAAGGCTGGCACATGACCAAGCAGCACGTAAACGCTCAAGGCGGAGAAACGATTAGCCGGTGGAATAACGGAATAGGAAAGTTGCATACAGTAGCCGCCGAGATCCGCAAGAATTTCCAGATCACGAACACAAGCTATGAGGACTGTATCGACCGGCTCGACTTTCCGGGCGCGTTCTTCTATTGTGACCCGCCCTATCCGTTGGCATCCCGAAATTCCCAGAACGACTATTGTTTCGATTTCACGGACGACGATCACCGGGCGCTGGCGGCGCGGCTCCACTCGATCAAAGGTTACGCAATGGTGAGCAGTTATGATTGCCCGCTGATGCAGGAGTTATACGGCGATTAGTACATGGTGTGATTCCCCATGAAGCGAAACAACCTGCGTTCTACCGTTGTAAATGGCAGCGGGACGCTGGTGCAGGAGTGTGTTTGATGCAGCTACACGCCTCCTGTCGTATCACAAAAATTATTCTAACCCTCAAACATCAAAGTTATGAATGAAACACTCGTTTTTCTGGTTTCGGGCGTGATCGCCGCCCTTATTTCGGCTATGGTCTGTCTACTATTCCGCCTCTGGGACAATCAGCGGGCCAAATGCAATGCCGTACAACGTCCTACTGCCGACACCCCCGCCCGAGGCGGTTCCGGCAACAGATGAAAACGTGGGTCAGTTTCCAGCCCGAACGAGCGGAACTCGGGAAACGGGTGCTGTCCTATCCCGACCACCGGGGCCGATCAGTTGAGGGGGTGATACGTGAGATTACGCCCACCACAATTAAAGTGGAATACAGCCGTTACGGATGCGTGACGCTGACCCGCTGTGGAAAATTGTTGGAGATCTGCGACACAAGTGCTGACATCAACTTGGTTGCACAGTAGATCAGACCGTGTAACAAGGAAAGGGGCTCAACGTCCCTTTTTTCGTAACAAAATGTAACAGAATGGAACGCCCTACCGGAGCCGTCCCACAAAACGCGGGTAGAACTCGACATCGACACCAGTGGTCGAAATCCGACAATTCGCTGTCAGATGCAGCCGCAGCCGGAAAAACTTGTACGATAGAGGTGTCCTACGCAACCTCGCATCCATGCCCTGTACGTTACACCATGCGTCACGGAGAACGCTCCATGTGTTACAGTCGTTCGACCCCTCGACGATAATATGGGCGAAGCAATCCTGCGACATAATGCGTGCTACGACGGTTTCAAGACGTTTAAACTCCGTTGTACCGAGTTTCAGAGGTCGTGTTACGGCCCAACATTCGACCGGCTCGATCATCTGCTCGTCGGTAAGTGTAGCGAGAGCATGGGCCGTCACAACCTCGTCATTGTTGAGCACTCGCCCGGCCATGTCGCGCGTCGCCCAGACGCCTGCTGCTATGGAATAGACATAAGCATAAGAATAGGCACGGTTAAAGACGATCAGATCGCCGTATTTGAATTGGAAATAGATACGGGCTTCTGTAAGATACTCGGACAGTTCGCCGGGGTATTGCTCCAGTTCGCGGGAGATCACCTCGGAAGAACGTCCCCGCAGGGCATGAACGCCCCGTGAGGTGATATAATATACTGTTTCAAGGGCCGCACAAGTATTCGGGTTTACGATCTGATCGTGATTCACCGGCAGAATGTTCGAATAGAGCACCTCGCCGGTGCCGCTTTCCAGCGACCACACGCCCCGGTCGGTAAAGACATACAGCGGGAACGCACCAAACCGGGTGGCTGACAGTTCATCCACGACGGTAGCTATGGCGAGGATGCGTTCTTCGTTCAGCCCCACGCGATAGGAGTTCGCAAAAGGCAGGGAAAACAGATTATTTAGGGCAGAAACTTGCACCCGGTTAGGCTCTGTATATACATCGTCCTCTTTTTCAAAGATTTCATGCTCTATCGGGGTTTCGGGCATCCAGTACGACGGATATTTAGACCGTGAGGTCGGCGATGGAATAGCATAAGCATAGTTATTCCCCTTACAGGATTCGAGGTTCACATCCAACCACCAAAACTGCGCCATAGAGCCGGGATCGTTGGTACAAACCGCAAATTTAATGGCTCTGTAATCGGGGTATGACACTACACGCCGGATTCTCGTAGGTTTGAAATTTCGAATTGACTGACACACCTGCTTCCGAGTGTTATCAATATCCACTGTACAAATCATTTTCGTTACAAAATTCGCAGCATCCTCGCCGTCATTTCCCAAACAAAAACGCGAATATCCGGGGAATAGCTGCGTGCGTAAATTCGCCTTATGCAGCCTGCCGTTGTACTCATAGTAACATTTCCCCACTTGCGTATGGTGTGATTGTGTAGGCTCGTAGACAGGCATACTTTCGACATTTTTCATGTCATTATAAGACAATGATTCCGAATGTCGATTGTCTACAAAGTCCCGGATTTCTATTTCTTTGATCCTATATAACGGTTCTTGCATTAAATCAACATCTTCCGTGAACAATTTTCTAAAATCATAAGTCTGATAATAACCGCCACCGCCGCGATCTGACAGGCTCCAGTTATCTTTCCACGTTTTTTCAAAATCGTAAATCGGGACGATACGAGTAGAGCATATTACGACACTTTGAACGATTCGGGTATCTATTCCTGCGGGAATTTTGATTGTTACCTGCGGTTCAATGTAGAACGTATTGCTTCCCGGCGAAATTTTTGCCTTACAGCCAAAGAAAATGCCCGTTCTGTATTTTTCTGGCACGTAGTTAGGCATCCCGTCGGCCACAACATCGCCATAATCCTCTTGCCAACCGTCGTCCCCGGCATCAGAAGCAAATATCATCAATTCGGAGTTAGCAACCACCGTTCCGTCCATCATCCTATATGCAACCATTAAAGCAATAGCCCCCTGCCAGTAGTCCCCACTATTCATAGGCAGAAATAATGTCTGATTCGCGCGGTCGGTAATTCGCGTATAGTAATATCCCCCATCCGGGGCGACAAGCGGGTATCGCGCGAGGTTGCCCCCGTCTGCAAATTCCTCTTTTATATCATGGTTTTCCCAATACCTACGATAATAAAAATCAACTCCAAAACGAACTTTATCCGCCTTTGATTCGCTTATATCCGGTGGTTCTGGCATTTCAAAGCGGACATATTCGTCCCCATACAATACAAAATAAAGCTCTTTATTATCTGCTATAATAACAAGTACATGGCCGAACGAAAAGACGGTAGAAAGGCCCGAAACTGCGGGCATGATCGTTTGCGTTGAGGCGAAAGCCCCATCCGCATAGCGCACCTCGTGAACGGCTCCGGTAGTGTCAATAGCGATATACAGATCGTCAGTCGTCATGGGATGCTTATAGAGTAGTTCGAAACCGTGAAAATCTGTCACAACCCCGATACCCCGGAACGCTTCGACATTGCGCCAAGCGCCCGCGTCATAACGCAGGTTGTGTAGCGTTTCGCAGCTTCCGTCCTTAACCGTCAGATCGGTTTCCGCCCGGTTGATTCCCAGCACCGGGACTGGTTGTTTCATTCGTTCCATCTTGTAAGTAGTAATTGTTATTGATTTCCTTATGAATACGTTGATTCAGCACCATAAACAGGCTGCCGGGCTCCGTCTGGGGCTGCTCGGCCCCGATGCTGATGTCGTGCAGGGTTTTACAGGCTGCTATCAGGTTCTTATCCGTCATTTTGTTGCGATGCACAATATTGGTCAGCCGGTTGTAGAGCTCGTTGATCGCCGCATTTCGGGCCTGTATCACCCGCTCCAGATAGTCGCCGGTGAGCTCGCTTTGCACGATCACCGTTTCAACCTCTTGCCGAACCTCTTCGACCGATGCCCGTATTAGCTGCTGCTGGTCGCTGCCTATGCTATCCCATAACCGCTTTACCCGCATCGCACTTATTCCGAACTCGGCAGCAACGGCGCGTAAACTCCCCGTCTGCACGTATCTCACACAGACTGCGTTCTTTTCATCGTCATTGAGTGTTTTACGCGACATAAGTAGCTGATTTATTGATATATTCCGATCAAAAATAAGGATAATTCTTATACACGCGGTCGCTAATTTTACAGAGTGATAAAATTTAGACACTATGTTCCCATTAATCGCATTGGCCGCTATTTCCGTCGCTTCGTCGATTGCTGGCGGCATTTCCGCCAATAAAAAGCAACGCAAAGCCGATCAGATACTCAACGACCGCGAGCGGAGCCTCAAGGAGTGGTACAACTCCGAAATGAATATGCCTTACCTCGACCGGGCGGATTCACGGGCCATGCTGAAACGCATCCGGGACTACAACGAGGACGAACTAAAGGCCATGAACACCAACGCCGTGAAAAGCGGCGCTACGGACGAGGCCAAAGTAGCCGCCGCCAACAAACTCAACAAGAACTATTCGCAAACCCTCGCCCAGATTGCGGGACTTGGCGAGCAGCACAAAGATCAAGTGCGCCGCGACTATCAAGCCCGCATGGACAACCTTACGGGGACGCGCTATGAAGCGCAACTTGGCAAGGCCGCAGGCACGCAGAATATGATCAGCGGCATCGGGAGCTCCCTCGGCCAGTTAGCCATGCTCTACGGTATGGGCAGCGATTCCGGCGGCGGTTTAGCAAATTTCACAGGTGGGAAATAGTATGGAACAGGAGAAGCCAACCACGCCGGTATTCTCGATTGCAGACGAGATACAACGGCGACAGAAAGAAGCCGACGAACGCCGCGCCACATGGGAGCAGAAACGCCAGCGAGCTACCGACCTGTACCGGGACGGCCAGAACCCGATTTTAGCCTTCATCGACACGATGAAGCCCCAGCAGGACACCGACCGGATAAAACGCGCGGAAAAGGCGGCAAAGATCACGGCGTGGTCGAATTTCCTATCAGCGCTGGGCACGGGTATCGTCGGCATGGCCACCGAGGGCTACATTCCCAAGACCGGCACTGATGCTCCGATGAAGATGCTCGGCAAGATCGACGAGTGGGATAAACTCTACAACAGCCAGAACCGCGAATACCAGCAACTACGACTGCGGGCGCTGATGGGCCAGCAACAAGGCGAGCAGCAAGCCGCCAACATGGACGCTACCACCGCCGGGCAGGATTACACGTTGGCCCAGAAGCAATACGACACATTGATCGGAAACCTCTGGAAAGCCCAGCAGGAAAAAGAGAAACGAGCCGATACTTTGGACGATAAAATGAAAGTCGAAAAATTACGAGGCGAAAACAACATCAAAGCAGCCCAAGTGCGGGCCGCAGCTTCGGCAGCGGCAGCCAGCGCCCGATCTACTGCGGCAGCGGATAAATCCGCCGTTCAATTCCTCGACCGGGACGAACAGACCGTCGTAAGGCTCTCCCCGGCACAAGAAAGCCTGCTATACGAGAAAGGCCGCGAAATGGGTATAATTCCCGAAGATGGCACCCCGACAAAAGAACCGACATACACGGGTGAAAAGGTACCGCAGTTCGTCTTTGGGAAGCTCAAACCGGCACAGAAAGCCCAGATATTACGTGCCGTCTATCTCAAGCTGAACGGCGTAAAGCAGAAGCCGCAAGCCCCTACCGATCTGGGGCTCCTGTTCCGCCCCGAGAAACGCTATATCGCGGGCCCGGTTTCGAATGATGTGCGCAAAGTGCTGGAAACTCCGCAGGCTGAACGGATGCGTGAGGCCGGTTACAGCGACCAACAAATTATCAACTACTATCTGGATTACGAATAGCCATGCCACTCCCCGAACTCACACCCGAACAACTCGAACAGCTTAATGCGATCTCCGGTCTGGGAAAGACCCGCAAACGCAAAGATGCTCCGTCTGGGGACAACCTGCCGGACGTTGCACCAGCAGACCTTATGCAGACAGCCTTACAGCAGGACGATAACGCCGGATTTGAGCCGTTTTCGCTCCCGGAGCGCACCCCGGATATGGATAACGAGGTATACGAGGGGCTTATTAAAGAGAGTTTACAACAGCAGTTAGGGGCGATCTATGACCGGGCCCGACAGCGGGCCGATGCCAACAGGACAAAGATGCTGGCACCCTTTGACGAGGCAATCGAAGCTGATATACCGGCATGGAAAAAGGCATTTATCGCTCAAGCCAAATCAAGCACGCTCCGTAGTCCATCCGGGCTGGGCGGAGATGATACCTACCTAATGCAAGCGACAGAGCGGGTATTGAAGCTCCTAAACCAAAAAACCGTAAAAGACAAGCAAGCCGGGGACAAATCATCCGGCATTGCCCGTGAGGTGTTCGATTGGGGCACCCTCGGCGACCTCGCTACAATGGGGTTTGGGGAGTTAGGCGAGAATATCGCCATCACACGGGCGCTCAAGAAAGCCGCAAAAGGCGAACATCTCACACCTACGGAGCGGGACATGATAGACCTTCTCCGGTATGGGGAACTGATAAACCAATACACGGCCCAGCGGGGTGGGCCAACGACCGGCGCAAAGGTCGGCAGCGGCATTGCCGCCTCATTACCTTATATGGCGGGCTTCGGGGCCACCAGCAAGATCGGCAGCAGCGGGGCCAACACCCTCGGCAAAATGCTGCTCAAAAAGGAAGCGAAAACACTCTTGGGGAAAGGGCTTCGCAAGCTGGGCGAATACACGGCAAGCGCGGCTGTAATGACACCCTTACAGGCGGGCACCTACTCAAACTACCATGAACGGGCGCAGGGACAGTACGAGGTTAAGGACAACGGCGAGGTTGTCGAACACCTCGAACCGCAGTACAAACTGATGTATAAGGCCGCCGCAGATTCATTCACGGACGTATTTACAGAGCATATCGGCGGGGAGCTCGGGGCCGGAGTGAAAAAGGTGCTGGGCTGGCCCGTGGAGCAGATCGGGCGACGCTTGGGTATAAAACTCTCGCTCGACCGCTTCCTGCCGGGATATACCCGCAGCAAGTACCTTACCGATTTCCGAAACCGTACACTTTGGAACGGCCCCGTAGACGAGTGGTTAGAGGAAGTCGCCGGGGGTGTCATGTCCCCGCTACTGACCGGGGAGCATGAACGCTGGAAAGAAAATCTTTCCGGCGAGAACCTCTGGACAACATTTCTCACGACCTCGCTGATGGGTGCGGGGTTCTCGGCCCTCGAACTGCCGAACGTCGCATCCTACGCCCACAAGAACCATGTTTTGAAAACACAAGAGAAAAAGGCGCTTTCAAGCATTGAGAATGAAACCTTACGGGCGCAAGTATTCGAAGCGATGCAAAAACCGACAATGGCCGAGCAGTCGCAAGCGCTCGCCGCGATTGATTGGCAGGCGGCAAACATCAACCAGATTGACGCGGCGCATGCTGCTGACTATACACGGTTTCACATCGAGCGGCAAATCCTCGACGGCATGGAGCTCGGGGATGCACAAGGCGAACAAATCCAGCAGACAGCGCAAACTGCGAATGCATGGGCCTACCGTGGTGTTGACGGAAAAACACCCACCGAGGACATCATCACCGGACAACGCGCCGACGGGAAAGCCTACGTCGTTCTTTCCGGCGACCTCGATGCCGAGGGCCCCGACGGAACATTATTCGTCCTCGATACCGAAACGGGCACGCCGACACAAATCGACCGGGCGGAGTTCGAGAGCTTCGCCAGCACGCCCATTACGGAGTTCTCGGCAGAACAATTACAGATCACCGAACAACAGGCCGCAGCGGAGCACCAGAAGCGGCAACAGCAACAGGACATGGAAATCGGAACCGAAGCGGGCATAGACCCCGACGAGGTAGTGCGCGTTGTGGCACCCGAAGCTCCGCAGTACACGAACGGCGACGAGGTTATGACGACAAACGGTATGCGTGGCCGCATCACCGGCAAACATGGCAGTAGCTATGTGCTCCAACTGGACGACGGACAATTTGTTTCGGCACCGCTCCACACAATCAAAGGGCCCGCAAGCCAGATTCAAGAAACAGAACCCACCGAGGCGGCTATGCCCCTCGGCAACAATGACACGAATAGCGGACAGGCCGACATCATGCCTGCGGACGTTACACCCCAAGAAGATATAGCTGCACGGCTCGCAGAAACCATGCAGGCCGCTGTTGGTAAAGACGAGGCCCCGCGTGCTATTCAGCGTATGATCGACGGCACAACAGACGCGAACCAAGTGCAGATTTATTCCGCTGCGTTGGAACGGCTGCAAAGCAAAAGTAAGGGCACGCCGAGATCCACGCAATCGCCCGTTACCGAGGGGCCTGCCGCTGCGGTTCCCGCCCGGAATCCCCGACCCAAGATTCCGAAATTCAAGCGTGAAACCCCGACCCCGTATGCGAAACCCGCTGCGGAGTTGGGCGACTACCTATCCATCGAGGACGTGATACTGCGCGATGTAGCCAGCGGCCTTAAATTCGCATGGAAAGATAACGGCCAGCGGCGCGGACTTGCCCGCGAGTTGGGGTTCTCCGGCAGCGAGAGCGAGCGTCGCTCCCGCGTCGGCATCCTATCCCCCGACGGTATGACACCCGACCAATATGCGGAGAGGCTTTATTTTCAGTATGGGGCCGGAAACAACAAGGGGAACGGCTACCGCTGGGATATGGACGACATGACGATCAAAGATGCCGTTCTGAATGTCCTTTCGCGCATACACTCACCCCGGCAGGCTTACATGGCCGCAACACAGCTACACCAGATCGAGCCGCACCCATACGATGACATGACGGGCGAAGAATACGAGCAGATGCAGGCACATGAGGCCCGAGTAGCGCAAGTGCAGGAAGAACTGCTATACGACAGCGCATTTGTCGAATGGGCCGGACAGACTACGCCCGAACAATGGGCCGAGATTGACGAATTATTCACCGAGGGGACGGATAATTTTGCGGAAAATGCTAACTTTGAAGCGTTGGCCGCCAAACCAGCCCCGACAACAGAACAAACACCAAAGACTACATCTAATGACAACAATTCGCAAAGAACCGAGCAACCTGCGCCTGCGGCGGATGGCGAAAGTAGTAGCGACGTTGGCCGAGGCGAACGGAGTAACCCCCGAACAGGTGATGATGCGGATTTCGGACAACCGCAGAGCGAACCGCGAGCAGTTCGACATGAACGCGGACTGGACGCAATACCCGGCGACCTTACCGACGAAGAACGAAAGGTAGCCGAGGACGCCGCCGCATCCACCGATGCCACCGTAGAGCAACTCCGGACGGCACTCAAACGCAAACAGGCCCAATACGCAAAAGAAAAGCAATCTATCGGGAGCGCATACAACGAGGATAACCAAACTATCCTCTTTGAACAGCCGCAAAACACGGCAGCGGGCAACTTGTTTGACGTTCCGCGCGATTACTCCCAGCAGGTTGTCGATACCATTCTAAAGCCCTTACAGGCTGAAATAGACAACCTACAAGATGCACTATCCAAAATAGAAGCGTCGAAAGGAAAGATCATTGCCGATGCGATTGCGGCCCACCGTGCGCAGCAACGCCTATCATTCAATGACGCGCCCCAAGCAGCCCCGCAAGCCCCTGCCGGGCCAAAATCCACCGATGCAGAGTTTACCCCGGCTGTCAGAAAGGAATATAACCAATACCTTACCCATGCAATCAAGACCTTTCCGGATAAGGTTTTCAGCATCTTACATAATGATCTGATAAAAGCCGGATTCGTGCGGGATGTTCGGCGACTGGCTAAGAAAGATGCTACCGCAGCGACTAAACTTGTTGCTGCACTCAATGCCGCTGCCGAAAAATACGCCGGGAAACAAGTACTCACACCCCGCCACAGCATATTTGCGGAATTAGAGAAAATGCAGGCCGCCCAAGCCAGCGTGAAAGCTACGGGCCCATCGACAGGACAGGATTCGATCTTCAAGCCGACAGAACAAACACGACATTCTAAGACCGGAGCCGAGCTCTACTCCGTAAAACTGGCCGACCGGGTAGAGCGGGCTATATTCGACGATCTGAAAAAAAGGGCCAAAGCACATGACGGCTATTATAGCAGTTACACCCGTAGTTTTCTATTCAACACCTCCGAGGATGCAGAAGCATTCCGAGCCGAGCAGAAGCGCCCCGACATGCAGGCAACACCGGCCCCACTAAATGACAAGCCAGCAGCCCCCGAAACATACACCGACAACAACGCAGGACACCTCGTCCCGACGGTGAGTGCAGAGAAAAAAAGCGATATAGAATACAATGCCGCAGAAAAGCCGACCGAGTACGGAGCCCAGAACAAGCTGGTAACGTCGGAGCGATACGAAGAATTGAAACGGCAGATGCGGGCTAAGCTCGGCCAGCTTAACACCGGATTCGACCCCGAAATACTCGCTATCGGTACACAAATGGCTGCGTTCCATGTTGAGGCCGGAGCCCGAAGATTCGCGGACTATGCCCGGCGGATGCTCACCGATTTAGGGGAGGCTATCCGGCCTTACCTCAAGCCGACCTATGTAGGCGCACTCCACATGCCGGGCATGGAAGAATATACCGCGCAAATGGACACATACAGCGACGTGATGCACTTTGATCTGGACAGCCTCGACAAGCCACAATCAGCGGCAGCACAGGGAGCAGCACCGAGCCCGGCCATAGTCCCCGAAGCCGACACACAACGCCGTTTGGCAGGCCGCTATGACACTACCGGAACCACGGAGAAAGACATACACGAAACTGGCAATCTGCGGCCCGAGAAGAATTTTCGCAAAGACCTTACGCAATTCAGCAAAGAATTAGCAAAGGCGCTGGGCTGGGAGCACAAAACCGATAAGAAAGGCAAACCGGTATATGTAGACATCAATATTCCACCAGCAGGCGGAGACGGCTCCATCACGTTACTACCGGCAGGATCGGAATACGGAATTTATATAAATATTCCCGTTCGGCCCTCGGACTATATAGCCGGAAGCGGTTATACTGATGATTTAGTGGTTGAAGATATTTTAGGAGCCGGTAAGCCTATCCTATACCGCATCTGTACGGCGAAGGAATCGCATATTCTCGATAGCCCTAACTGCTATGCCCCGGCGAATATTACCGTCGGCGAAATGGCCGAACTTGCTAAAAAGGAATTAAATTCATATATTCGCCGTAAGAACGCATCGCAGCCCACTACTCCCGATGCCTCGGACGGCACAAAACCCAACAACCATGAGAACCCTGCGAACGATACAGACCGATTGGGCACGGACAGCCCTTTGGGAAATGGTACAATACCTGCCGGGCGGGCTCCTTCAGATGTACCGCGAGGAACCGAAAGAATTGGTAAAGTTGATCGAGGAAACCGTAGAGAAAGCGTTGGATTGGAAAAAAACAACGCTGGCGACGGGGGCCGATCCGGACGTAGTAGAGGAGTATTTTTACGAGCTTCTGAAACCGAGTTATTGCCCGGAGGAACCCGAGCCGATCACGATCAGCGAGGAACAAATGGCCGAAATAATCGACGTGCTGGAAAAAACAGCCGCAACCATGTAATAGAGCGCGGGCGCGACATCGCGCCCCACGGCGAGGTCAGCAAAATCAAAGCGAACCTGTCGGCTATCCGATTGGTAAAACAGCTTGAAGCCGAGGAACGCGAAGCAACTGCCGACGAAAAGGCTGTATTGGAGCAATTCACCGGCTGGGGCGGCTTATCATCCGTATTTAAAGAGAGTAATTCCTATTTCAACGAGCTACAAGAGTTATTGACCCCCGAGGAATACGAGGCGGCCCGAGCATCCACAACCACATCATTCTATACACCGCCCGAGATTGTATCGTCCGTCTGGGATATGATCGAACGGCTTGGATTCGCTGGTGGCTCCGTGCTGGAACCCTCGGCAGGTATCGGACACTTTTTCGGACTTATGCCTGCCGCGTTGAGTGCAAAATCCGACCTTGCGGGAATAGAGATAGACGAGATTTCCGGACGCATTCTTCGGACACTATATCCGGATGCAACCGTAATGGTTGAGGGTTTCGAACAGCAGCGCATCCCCAATAATCGGTACGACCTGATCGTTACGAACGTGCCGTTCGGGGCGATCAAAGTACACGACACGTTCGACAAAGACCTGTCGGCAAAATTCGACATCCACGACTATTTTATAGCCAAGAGTGTTCGCAAACTTAAACCGGGCGGGCTGGGTGTGTTCATCACCGCCACCAGCACGCTCGACCGCAGCACGGCTCTACGTAACTGGGTCGTTACAGACGGCAACGCAGATTTTATCGGGGCTGTACGTCTGAATACAGCGACATTCAAACAAGCTGCGGGCACCGAAACATCCGCAGACATCATCATCATCCGTAAACGGGACGAGGCCGGGCAGTCGCCGCACGCTGTGAATATGCAAACCACGGTTTTGGAGCGCGAAGAAGAATATTTAAAAACCATGAAACAAGCCAACGGCAAGTATTCAAACGAATTAGCCACGGCACGGATGGTTTACAACAAATATTATTTCGATCATCCCGAGTTCATGGCCGGGCAGATGCGGTTCGGTTTTGAAAGCGGCGTAGAAATCCGCCCCACCGAGCAACGCTGCGTTCCCGTGCCAACCATCGACCAAAACCAAGTTATAAAACAATTCATCGCGTCACTCCCGACCGATCTGTATTCCGCAACCCCCTCGGTTCCGGAACAAACTCGGGCCACGACAGCCCCGGACGGCACCAAAGAGGGTGCCCTTACGCTGATCGACGGCAAACCGCACATAGTCCAATTCGGGTCTGCAATCCCTGTGGATTGGAACAGCCAGAACGTAAAAGGCCGCAGCAAAACCGTAGTGTTAAAAGAGTATTTGGAACTAAAAAAGACCATATACGACCTACTCGACGCGGAAAACAAAGACCTGCCGAATATCGAGCGGCAACGGGCCGAACTCAATAACCTATACGCCAAATTCATCCACCGGTACGGCACACTTTCAAAGAATACGAGCCTTACATTTCTGCGGGACGACGTTGACTATCCGGCAATCGCAGCTATTGAGAATGTCGAAGAATCGAATAATCCGGGCGAAAAGAAAAGGTTTGTCATAACCAAATCCGACATTTTCCACCACCGGGTCATAGAGCCGATACGCCAACCGAAAGCCGAAAATGAAAAAGACGCTATCTCACTTTCGCTCTACCACCGTGGCCGCCTCGACCTGCCCTACATCGCTGAATTACTCCATAAGTCGCAAGAGGACGTACAAGATGCAATGCTTACGCAGGAACTTGCATACATCAACCCCGTAACAGGTCTTGTTGAGGAACGCAGCGAATACCTATCCGGCAATGTCCGCGACAAATTATTACAGGCAGAACAGGCCAATGAAAGTGGCTTGTTCAACGCTAACATCCGCGCCTTGTCGAAGATCATCCCGCTGGACGTTCCATTACCGCAGATAAAAATTTCGCTGGGGAGTACATGGATTCCAACCGAGCTATACGAACGTTTTTTTTACGAGAAATTCAACGTTGAGGCGAAGATCACAAAAACTGCGGCCAATAAATATATTGCGCGAATAACCAACAAGAGGAATACGGTCAATGCCAGTATGGGTGTAGCAGGTGCCCCCGGCAGCAGGCTCGCGCTCGACCGTATGAACAAAACCCAGACCTACTTGTCAAAAGTAGTTTGGGATAGCCTTACACATTCAGAAAAGAAAGTTAAAGACCCTGACGCGATGGCACAGGCAGCCATCAAGCAGACGGAACTGGATGAGGCTTTCGAGCAATGGTGCAAGCAACAAGACGAGGCGACCACCAACAAACTGACCGAAATATACAACAAGGCGTTTAACAGCATCGTCGAACGTCAAATCGACGTTTCGACATTCGACTATTTCCCCAATGCCGCGCACACGAAGAAACCCCGTGAACATCAAAAAATCGGGGTTATGCGTGGATTGCAGGGCCCGACCCTACTTGCGCATGAGGTTGGCACCGGAAAAACGATCACGCTCATTTCAACGGTAATGGAAATGCGGCGGCTCGGAATAGCTCATAAGCCCTGTATCGTCGTTCAACGCTCGACCTATGAGCAGTTTGTAAACGAAATCAAATCGTTATATCCCGCAGCCCGTGTATTGGTGCCTTCCGCCAAAGACCTTACGGCATCCCAGCGGCAGCAACTTTTCGCCAAAATCGCCTATAACGATTGGGATATTGTCGTTTTGTATCACGGCTATCTGGATGCTATACCCGATGATCCTATTAGGGTCAATCAGTATATCGACGGATTGATCGAGGAAAAGGTAGAGCAGTTGAAAGAGGTTGAAACAAGCAATCCCGACAATGCGAAACGACTGGCCTACGGCATTAAGAAAGAAATTGAGGGGCTGGAGAAGAAAAAAGTAGGTAGCGAAAAATCAGTAAAAGAGGAGGAAAAGGTAAAATCTAACGCTCGGGCCCAAGCTCAACGGCTACTCGACCGTCGCACGGATGAAACCATGACCTTTGAGCAGTTAGGCATTGATGCGTTATTGGTAGACGAAGCACATGCCTATAAGAAACTCGGTTTTACAACCGACCTGCAAAACATTAAAGGAATCGACCCGGCAGCGTCCCAGCGGGCACAAAGTCTACGGCTGAAATCAACCTATATTCTTGAAAATAATAGCGGGAAAAATGTTGTCCTCGCCACCGGTACGCCGATTAGTAATACGATGGCGGAAATGTGGACTTTCATGCGCTACCTGCTGCCGCAAAACGTATTACAGGAATACAACATAGACACCTTTGATGCCTTTGCAAGCAATTTCGGGAGTATTGAAGAATCCGCAGAGTTTTCGACGAACGGGAAATTTAAAGTCGCTCAACGCTTCGCCAGCTACTCCAACATGCCTGAACTGCTGGCAATCTGGAAACAGATAGCGCATGTAGTACTGACAGAGGACGTGCCCAGCTTACGCGAGGGTGTCGGCACTCCGCGCCTTGAGGGTGGGAAGCCGACCGATATAATGCTCGACCAAACCCCGGCCCTGCGGAAAGTCATGCGCAGCATCCGGGACACGCTTGAACGTTTCGACGCTATGCCCGCGAAACAGAAGCGGGAAAACAGCCATATCCCGTTGGTGATGTTCGGGCTGGCAAAGCGTGCAGCTATTGACGTTCGGCTGATAAATCCCGATCTTCCGGATGAACCGGGCAGCAAGGTTAATAATGCCGTGCGGGAGATTCTCGCCGATCTGAAATCCACCGACCACTATAAGGGTACCGCAGCTATCTTCTGCGATTCTTACCAAAGCCGCGACCGGCGGTTCAATGTCTTTGAGGACATAAAGCGGAAATTCATTGCTGCAGGTATTACTGCCGAACAGATCGCTATTATCCACGACTACAACACAGACGAACAGAAAGCGCGACTTTTCCGGCGCGTGAACAATGGCGACGTTCGAATAGTAATGGGTACTACTGAAAAACTCGGTATCGGAGTTAATATGCAGGAGCGTTTGCACCTACTCGTAAATCTCGACGTGCCTATCCGTCCAATGGACTATATGCAGCGGGTTGGTCGTATCATCCGGCAGGGTAATTCCCATCTGAAAATGGATTTACCGGTGCGTATTCTGCGGCTGGGCGTAAAACAAACGCTTGATGTAACCGGCTATCAACGCTTGAAGATCAAAGAGGCGTTTATCCGACAGGTGATGAAAGGCGATATATCATCCCGCACGCTGGAGGAACCCGACGCTGAGAGTAGCGACAGCACGAATTTCGGACAGATGATGGCGTCATTATCCGGCAGCGAAGCTGCACTTGCTTTGTCGCTTGCACAGAATAGCCTGCGCAAGTTGAAAAACGCCCGCGATTATCATTACCAGCATCAGGCATACGTCGCCAGTAACCTCAAAAGGTTACGAAATATTCTCGACACAACACCGGACATTATAGCAGAGCTCGAAAGAGAAAGAGCCGATTTAAGAAAGTTATTCCCGGACGATAAAATCGTATCGGTCGAATATGGCTCACAGAAAGCCGAAAACGGCGATTATGAAAAACTCTTTGCTCCGCTGCACAAGCGAATCGAGGCCGAAGCCCAAGCGCTTCGGGCAGCACCCGAACGCCTCAATGGAGGACTAACCACAAAAATCCGCATCAACGGAAAGACATTCAATATTAATATAGGGCTTCAAAAAACGTGGGACTTTTTAGACAAAGAGGATTTCCGAATAATGCGCTACATATTTTATGTCTGCGAGGATGCTCCCGATATAAAAGGAGATGCCGGGGCCAAAATGACGAATGTTTTAGAAAAGATTGCCTATACTATTTCCGGTGAGGAATACAGACAGGAGATAGAAAAGCGGCAGCTTGGTCTGGACATGGCCAAACATGACTACGAACACCTGCAAACGCAGGTTAGCGGGGCTTTCCCCAAACAGGCAGAACTGGAAGCAGCAGAAGCCCGGATAGAGGAATTGGAGACACAGATGGCCGCAGAACTGGCCGAAATAGAGGCCCAGCAAAAAGAAGATACCGCCGAAGAAGCAATAGACATTGACCCGGATGAACTGCTCGACGATGCCGCAGGCGACAGTATCCGGTTCCGGGATGGCCGCAGTTGGTTTGACCCCGAACTCCCCGCAAGTGACAACACCATAGCGCACGCGGCAACCCGTCTTGCAAAAAAGCTCAACACACAGGTTGAGATCGTCGCCGACCTTACACAAATTACGGACAACGACCCGTTGGCCCTGCGGCGGAAACGCCGGGCCAAAGGCTACTACGACCCGACCACGGGGCGGGTGGTTATTGTCATGCCGAATATTACGACCCGAGCGGATGCAGAGGCGACCGTATTACACGAAATCGTCGGCCACATGGGGCTGCGTTCCCTGCTGGGTGAACGGTTCGGGCTATTCCTCGACAACGTTTACAAATCGCTGGATGAAACCGGCGTTCGGACTGTGGCCGACATCATGGCCCAAGAGCAAAAACAACGTTCCGGCAAACTGACGGCTGTTGAGGCCCGGCGGCTCGCCACAGAAGAATATCTTGCGCGGTTGGCCGAGGGGGACATCACCCCGAGCCGCTTTACCCGCATTATCGGGCGCATACGCTCCATGCTCCGCGAGGCATTGAGGTTGCCGCTGCGTATCAGCGACCGGGACATCGCCTATATGCTATGGTTGTCGAAGCACCGTCGCATGACAGCCAAGACCGCAGCCGCAGCCGTAACCGAAGCTGCCACCGCACACCGCATCCGGCAGCAGCTTTACGGCGTTCCCGGCGACACCCGTTACCGCGTGATCTTCGACGATGCCATCCCGGAGAATATCGAACGATATGCCGTTGAGCAATATGTTAAGGAACGACACATTATCGGAACATTATTCGAGAACGAACACGTTGCGAACGATTTCGCATTACGAGCCTATGCCCTAATTGACGACATGGGCCGGACGATCATCGACCACATGGGCCCCGACCGGCTCAAATCCATGCGCAAATACCTCGCATTATTTGATCTGCAAAAATTGACCGACAAAGACAGTTACCGACGGGTGATCGACGAACTGGTAGCCACACTCCCGTCAGCGACCAAGCAGGAGATAATGCGCACCATGAGCAGGCACCTCGAATTTGTCATGTCCGATAAATACCGCAGCCCGTTACGGCGGCGGACAATGGCCAGCGAACGCCCGCTGCCGGAGAATTTCAAGTATGCCGGAGAATTTGTTGAGGAACTACTCAAGCAGAAGCGCAAACAACCCGAAATGGCCCCCAGCGGCAATATCGAGCCTACGGTGATATACGACAAACAAAGTTGGAAAAACCGTCAATACACCCGGCTCGTAGATAGCACGCTGCCCGTACAGCAACTACAAGAGGTGATAAAGCAGCGCGGCGGCCAGATCGACGATCTGACAGACCTACACAAGCACTTAAACCACTTATCAAGCGTCACAAAGACCGCGATAGACAGGTACACGAAAGAGTATTTAGACCCCATATTGGATTGTATTGTGGGTATCTCCAAGCAGACCGGAATGACCGAGGATAATATCATCGACTACATCACAGCCGAATCGTCACTCGAACGCCATGCCTCTGGCATCGCGGCGCTCTCCGAAGATCAGCGCGATTCGTGGAATGACAAGTATGCCCGCAAGCTGGTTGCCGACTTTCGCCGACGCGCCGGCGACGAGCAGACACAACAGCTATGGCAGGCGATCAATGCGGCCAATGATCGGGTACTCGACATTCTCGTTGAGGATGGGATGCTCGCTCCCGAACACCGAAAGTTGATAAAGGGCCACGGCTGGGAATATTATGTACCCTTACGCGATTACGACTACAACTTTGAGGACAGCGAGGGGAACCCGCAAGCGTTCGACGCAACTGAAATATACGACTTTATGGACGACATCCGTGGCCCACGCCCGCTGCGGCAAGTACTCCATGAGGCCGAGGGCCGCACGAACAAACCCCGAAACCCCGTCGCCCAGATGGTAAATATCGGTATCGGGGCTATCATCGCGGCCAAGACCAACCGGGCACGGCAGGCGGCCCTGCGGCTGGCACAGAACAATAGCCGGGGCTCGGATGATCTGTTTCGCGTCGATAAGGTCTGGTTGGCAAAGGGGCTCGGGAACCGCTGGGTAACAACTACTATTAACCCGTCCGTTGAGGATATAGAAATATCGCAGGCTGCACGCAAAGAAATCGCACGGCTGAAAAAGGAACTGGATGCAGCGTTAAATGCCCATGACGACGAATTGGCTGTTTACCTCGAAAACCGCATTGACGAAACAGAACGCCTAAACATCGTGCGACCGGCAGAGGCCGACAGCCGCTTCGAGAACGAGGGACACATGGGCCAGTCCATCGAGCGACAACGTAATATAGAGTGTTTCGTAAACGGTATTCGGTACATGGTAACATTCGCCGATCCAGCCGTGGCCAATGCGATCAACCAGTACAACCGACTGACTATCCCTAAATGGCTGGACGATACCGTGGGCAACGCGACACGCTGGCTGGCACAGGCGTTCACGTCACGAAATCCGGCGTTCGTAGCAGCTAACTTCCTGCGTGACGTGCAACACGCCGCGCTGATACATGGCATCGACCCCGGCGGCGACCTGCGCGGATTCATGCGCAACATTCCTCCGAGCATGGCGACGATCACGCGGAACGTGCGCGGCAAATCCGCACCGCTGACGGTGGCAGAACTCGGACGGCTCGACATACTCAATACCGCCGACCGCAAAATGTTGATCGAGCAATACGGGCCCGAGCGTGTGATGGATGCACTCTACGAGTATTTCCGGGATAACGGCGGAGAAACCGGTTTTGTTCACAGCAAAGACGTTGCCGAGGCCGAAAAAGAAATCAAACGCTATGTAGCGTTCCGCACGGGCCGCGTCGCAGAATTAGCGAAAGCCGCACAGCGGAGCGAACGCCCCGGCATCTGGCTCTCCTATGCAGCGCAGAAAAGCGGTGCGAAAGCGATAGCTACGGGGTTGGAAAATGCGTCGAAAGTCGCCGAGAACACCTCGCGTTTCGCTACATTCCTCGCATCGCTCGATCAAGGCAAATCGCTACTGGTAGCTATTGACGAGGCGAAGAACGTAACGGTGAATTTCAACCGGCGCGGAACGGCGACACGTCCGCTGGGTATGTTCTACGTCTTTTTTAACGCATCAGTACAAGGAGCCGCCCAGATTGCCCGCGTAGCGTTTAAAAACCGTAAGCGATTTGCGAAAGTCATTGCTTCATTGGCCGCTGCCGGGTTCCTCGACAGCCTGCTACTCGATTTCTTTTTGGCGGGTTCCGGCGACGCTGGCCGCGATCTGGTCGTTTCGGAATACGAGAAGCGGAACCACCTTATAATCCCGTACATGGGAAAGAACGGTTTTTTGAAAATTCCACTCCCGCAGGGGTTCCGGGCATTTTATGGCATAGGCTCGCTGCTGCATGACCTCTACCGGGGCAAAGTTGGGGCCGAAGATGCTGCCCGGACAATGCTGACGCTGCTGTACGAGGATTTCTCACCCGTGGCTTCACCGTCCCCCAAAGGAGATGCAACCCGCGTGCTGATACCTACGGCCCTAACCCCGTGGTATGACATCTGGTATGCCGGTGAAGATGCTTTCGGTTATCCGGTCGGTCGTCGCTCCTATGGCACAACCAACAACTACCCACTATCCGAAATGGGGCTTAAAAACGTGAATAAGGCCATATACTACCTCTGCCGGGGCATCAACCGATTAGGCGGTGGCGACGAGAATACACCGGCTGGCCAGCGCAAAAATGGCGAGATAGACCCGTTATTGCGGGGCATTTTCGAGTGGAATCCCAGCCACGTTGAACACATCTTAACCTACTACGGCGGCGGCATGGGTAAGTTTGCCAAAGACATGGTGCATACGACACAGGCCATACTGACCCCCGGCGAGGAAATCAGTAGCCGAGATATACCTATATTAAACAGATTCTATGGCACCGCCCGGCCCGAGAACACGGCAGGCAGCTATTACAATCTCAAAGACCGTTTAACCAACATCGAGGCCAAGTACAAACGGCTCGGCCCGGCGCTCGACCGCCAAGACCCCGAGGTGCAGCGGAACCTGCAACGGATTACGATTTTTAAAGCCCACCAAACCGCCGTGAACAAGCTACGGAAAATCCTATCTGACACCCGCCCCAACACACCGGAATACGACCGGCTCCGGGAAGAACTGAACGAAACGATGGTAAAAACTCTCAACGAGGACAAAAATGTTACAGAATATTGACACCAAAAAGCTGAAGCTATTGGCCCAAGCCAGCAAAGGCATCGCGCAGACACACCGCGAGCAGGAGCGCAGCGGACTGCGGTATTCGAACGAAAACCTTTCGCTGTTGTGGCGTTGTGCGCAAGATTGGGATGCTATGCTCTACCTGCGCAAAGAGCACGCCCGGAACCTGCGCTACAAGAACGGCGACCAATGGTGCGACAAGGTGCCCGACCCGGAGAACCCCGGCAAGATGATACGCGAAGATGCCCTTATTTCCCGCAGCGGCAAAATTCCGCTCAAACACAACTATTTACAGCAGTACATCCGAAACATCCACGGGCAGCTTCTTTCATCCCCGACACAGACCGTCGTATATGCCCGAAGCAAAGACGATCAACCGCTGGGCGAAATGCTTACGAATGCGTTGCAGTCGTGTCACCAGCTAAACAAAGTACGAAAACTCGACATCAATGTTGTTGAGGAATTATGTCTGACGGGGTTGGCTTGCGCAAAAGTGCGCTTTGACTATTGGAGTACCAAGAACCGAACCGACGGAAAAATCGACCTCGTGAACATCAACCGCCTTTTCTTCAATAAAGACATCGAAGACCCCCGGCTAACCGACATCCGGCGTATCGGCGAGATTCACGACTATACGTTCGACGATCTGGTACGCAATTTCGCAATAAACCGCGAAGACGTGCAGGCATTACGCGAAATTTACGGCGTTTGCCACGACCCCGCAAAGCTGGAAAGTATCTACATGCAAACCGCCGATCGGCTCCAAAACCTAAATTTCCTTTTCTGCAACGACCTCGGAAAATACCGTGTGATTGAGGTCTGGGAACGGGTCGGACGCTGGGTGCTTTACGTCCACGACTACGCAGACGGCACCGAGGAAGTCTACACCGACCTTACCATGCAAGAGGTCGAAGCGATCAACAACCAACGGCTCGAACAGGGCACGGCGGTAGGGATAGCTCCCGAAGCGGTGAAGCTAGTCTATGCGCAGGAGCAATACGAATACTACTGGCGTGTGAAATACCTTACCCCGAATGGACACTGTATCAAAGAAATGGAAACGCCCTACACGCATGAGGAACATCCCTACGTCCTCGCGGCCATGCCGATCATCGACGGCCAGTTTAAAGCCGTCATGTCGGATATTGTCGATATTCAACGATACATCAACCGTCTGCTGACCCTGCTGGATTTCATTATCGGCTCGTCGGCAAAGGGCCTGCTTATGGTGCCACAGGAATGTATTCCCGACGACATGGACATCAAGGATTTTGCCCGCGAATATGTAAAGGTAAACGGCGTTATCCTACTGAAAAAGGGAGCCGGGGATAAGCTGCCGAAGCAGATCGCCACGAACAGCACGAATATTGGCGCGTGGGAACTGTTCAATACCGAAATGACGATCATGCAGCAGATCAGCGGTCTAAACGGAGCGATACAGGGGCAAGCACCTCACGCTAACACTCCGTCAAGCCTCTATGCACAACAGGCGCAGTACTCCGCGCAGAATTTCGTGGTGCTCTTTGAGAACTACAATATGTTCTGCGAAGAGCGCGACGAAAAGTTACTCAAGGTGCTGATGCAGTTTTACACGACACGCCGCTATGTAGATATTAACGGTAAATCGGTCAGCGAACTGGCGAAATACTACGAGCCCGAAATGGCCCGGAAGATCGTGGATTTTAACCTGACGACATCCAAATCGACCGATACGCCGGTGTTCCGGCAACTGACGGACGATCTACTGATGAAGCTATTGGAGAGCGGGCGCATCCCCCTCGAAATATTCCTAAATAACTGCTCTATTCCGGGAGCGGAGAAGATACAAGCCGAGTTAAAAACGTTCAGCGAACAGGCCGCCGCCGGGCAGATCGACCCCGACCGACTACAAATGCTACAACAGGCAGCCCAGCAGAACGCCGACCCGAAAGCAATGGACATGATACAACAGTATATGAACGCAGAATAATACCAATTCTAATATGCCCTAACAAATATCGGAACTTTTTATTTCAATCAATAGAAAGCAGATACACAAATCACCAGTTGAAACTGGAACATTGTTTCATTTTTCTGTTATCTTTGTGAAAAAGATTGCGTTATCATAATTTATAAAAATAAAGGTATAGAAATTAAAAAACCATCAGCTATGAAGAAATTAATATTCTCACTACTTTTTACGACCATCTTCATTATTTCGTCAGCTCAAACTAAATCAGAGCATTTATCATTCAAAGGAGTTCCTATAGATGGGGCACTTAACGAGTATGTTGCCAATATGAAACAAGCCGGTTTTAGCCATATGGGAACCGAAGATGGAATAGCTTTATTAAGTGGAGAGTTTGCAGGTTATCGTGATTGCATAATCGGAGTAAAGACACTAAAAAAACATAATCTTGTCCATGAAATTGTAGTACTTTTCCCAACACAAGATACTTGGACTGGACTAAACTACGACTACAATAAATTAAAATCAATGCTATCCAAAAAATATGGGGAACCGGAAGAAAGTGTTGAAAAATTTGTAAATACACCCATCTACAAAAACATCAATGATGATAATCACAAACTGGACGAAGTTAAAGATAATCATTGTAAATACTATTCAGTCTTTAAGGTAGAAAAAGGCTCCATCGCATTATCTATTGAGAATGACGGCCTATTAGTTGGGTGTAGGGTTAAATTATGGTATTCAGATAAATTAAATTCAGAAGCGTTTGAAGATGCTGCTATGGATGATTTATAGAAATTGCAACATGAATGAAGAAACCCATCTAATCCCAACCCAATGGCAAAGATCAATGTAAAAGGAACAGAAATAACAATCTTATCGTTTGACGAGAAAGATTATATATCCATGACCGACATGGTAAGACCCATCGAAAACGGCCTTGCATTGATCGAAAAATGGTTGCGGAACAAAAACACAATCGAGTTTCTCGGCATCTGGGAAGAAATCTATAACCCCGATTTTAATTCCCCCGAATTCGAGGGAATTAAAAATGAAGCCGGACTAAACCGCTTTATCCTCTCGGTGAAACAATGGACTGAACGCACGCGGTCTAAAGGCATCATAGCCAAAGCCGGCAGATACGGCGGCACATATGCACATCAAGATATTGCATTTGAGTTTGCATCGTGGGTATCACCACAATTCAAGTTATATTTAATCCGGGAATTTCAGCGATTAAAAGAACAAGAACAAGCCCTGTTAGGCTGGTCGGCCAAACGGGAGCTTACCAAGGTAAACTACCGCATCCATACCGACGCGGTGCAACAGAACCTAATCCCGAAAGAACTCACGCCAGCGCAGGCCAGCCGAATCTATGCGGACGAGGCCGACGTTCTCAATGTGGCCATGTTCGGCATGACCGCGCGGGAATGGCGGGACACGAACCCCGGCAAGAAAGGGAACATCCGCGACTATGCCTCGATCAACGAACTGATCTGCCTATCCAACATGGAGAATCTTAATTCGGTCTTTATTTCCGAGAACCGGCCCCAGCGGGAACGGCTGTTGCTGCTGAACCAGATCGCCATGCGGCAGATGGAGGTTTTAGAAACGGGCCCGGCAAACAAGGTACTGAAATAATGGAAAAGGCTATCCTACCGGATAGCCTTTTTAAATGTCTATATCTTTAAAAAATTCGTCGAGCGTAAGATCGTAATAACTACAAAGCCGTTCAAGAGTAGTAAGTGTAATATTCTGTTTGGCACCCTCAATATGCCCCATATTCAAACCGGTTTCCTTTGAAACTGTTTTTTGCAACAAACCGGCCTTACGTCGTAATAACCTTAACTTGGCGGCTATTTTTTGCAGAGCTTCATCATTTCGTTCAAGATTTATCATATTTCAACCCTTCAAAAAATTCTCGTAAAGTGATTTTATAAATATAGCATAATTCAACCAATGTGCCGATTGTTATGTCTTTATATCCGTTTTCTATTTTCGACACATGAATGTTATTCAGAAACAAAACCTTTTCTTGCGACAAATCTCGTGCTTCTCGTAACTGACGAAGCCGCAGACCTGCTGCTTTAATAAGTTTTTCATTCCGTTGCCTTTTTATCATGTTACAAAGAACAGGAAATTTGATCTATTGTTTAAAGTTTATTTCGTCTCAAAAAAGACGAAATGTTCACAATCGGTTAACAGTTTGAAATTCAATAAGTTTTTATTATTTCATTCTTAATTTTTTATTCTATATTCGCCTATTAAATTTGATTGGAAATTGTTGCGAAACATATAATAATGTTTCAAAAATATTGCCAATTCACAGACTTGGTGGCATCCCAGATAATGGGAACCAGAAAGGCTTAAAAGTCTGAAATATAACAATGGAGCAAGTTTTAAGCACAATGTATATACATCGTGCTTGATAGTGTTTTGTTTAGTTTAAAAGATGGTAAAAAGACGCAATAAGAGATAAAAAACACCTGCGCGTTGTTGCCCGGATAGAATTTTTATACTACTTTTGGATAACGATTCGCGGAAAGGGCGAATTGTTGCTTTGTTCCACAGAAAACCGCTAAATTTTCATTGTTCGGAGCAAAGACACATAGACGCTCCCACGGATCGCCGGGTCTACGACCGGCGGCGCGGGGAACAAACTTTGTGGACACCACACGCTACCGGCGTGGGCTCTTGTGTCTTGTATTTTCGAACGGGCTTTAGCGGGCCTTCTGTGGAGTACTTGGCACAATCCCACGCCCTTTTTATGCGGGTTGCATAACTAAAACCGAAAAAGTTATGTTATATTCGCACAAAAATACGGCTTTGCCGTGACATATTAGGGACAATCCCGCTGATCTGAACGCCGAACTCACACCTCGAATACTTGTCAGAGAAGCAGGCTTGTGTTCCTCGGTTTTACCATATCACTATGGTATACCGTGGGCGCAAGGGCTGTTTTTGACAAGTAGGCATGTGAGGCCGGGCGTTCGAAGATAGTACCTGCGTCCTCTTTTTTCCGGGCCGGGTCAATACTACCAAACCCCAAACTTATGTCACGGTCTACCAACATCCAGCAGAACATATCACGTTCCGGCGGCCCGCTCGGGTCGGCGGATTTCATCATGTCTGAAATATACCACCGCGCGGGTTCATCCATCGTTGGTTCTTCTGCTTTGCAGAGGGGGATGGTTTTTTACGGGGCGGCCGAGGCCGTTGCACCCCGCCCCGGTTTCGACTGTCCTGCAACCACACCCCTTATGATCTTCCGGTGGCCCTGTCATGCACGGCGCTTGTTGCCGTACCAATATTCAAAACTCCAAATATCTCCCAATACCTATAAAACAAGTTACCACCCTACGGCATAACCGCAGGTAAGGGGCGCAGGGAATAATCTGTGTGAATGCGTCACTATTTTCTTCTCCCACCCTGCGCCCCTATTTTAACGAAATTGAAAAATTAGATTTCTCTGGAATAAACAAAGATGCTTCGGTTACGATCATACTCAAACAATTTTATCTGCATTCCTCGTAATTCGGGAGCGGTTGAGGCGTGCGGAGTATCGACGGGCCCGAGCGTTCGCAATAGTTCACCAAAGGGGGCAGGTACAATAAGGGGTAACAAATTAATGAATGAGGTCTTTCATAGCATAGAAGCTGCCCCCTCTTTTGCGAACAACAACCCGTACAGGGGCACTCCGTCTGACGTTGATGCGTCACTTTTCCCAAATCTTCATAGTCACCATGATTCGGGGGCCCCTGTTTTTTCATGCGGCAAGGTAAATCCTAACTACCCAATTATGCCGCACGGAGTAGTCGGCCTATGCGTTAGGGCGCATAATAGGCAATCGGCTACTCCTTTCTTGCAAACGAACAGTTCCGGGCCCACAACCGCAACAGACCGGGACTGCTCTTATACTATCACAACCCCCACAAGCAACCCACGGCAAAACATCCCTGTACTAAGGCGTAACAGGGCATCTATGAGGCGAAACAATGTCCGGGGTTGCTTTTTTAACCAGCCACTTTCCAAAGTGGGTCTTTTCATAATAAATAGTTTTAAGTTTTCCAGCGAGTTGCGCAATTCTTCAGCGCAGCCAACGGGCAGGTCAAGAGTTTTGGTTCAAAATGAGGCGTCACTATTGTTCAAAATTCTTCATAGTCACTCGCCTGCCCGTTCTTTTTTGAAAAATACGTTTTGCATTATATCTGGTACTGCTAATCATGAACCGAAACTTTCCTTAACGACCAAACCAAGTATAACAGCAAGACAGGGCCGGGAAAATTGGGAGCGCCACTCGCAAGCTCCCGGCCCAAGCATACCGGGGGATAGGAGATCATCCACCATAGCAGCATTACGTTGTCAAATAGATCACTGTCAACCTATCCCCCGTTCTTTTGATTCCAGAAAGCGGGAGCCTCCAAAAAAAATGTCATTGGCTTGACGAGGTGAGGATTTTTCCGTACACTATATATTTGGGGCTCCCGTCTTTCTTCACTCTCCCGTATGCCGCCGCTGGCCATTGGTGTACTTTTTGCCTCGGTTGGACGGTCGGCCTGAATAGCCGATCACCACATTATGGAAATAGATTATCCGTTTGACACAGCCCGTACCGTTGCTTTTTCGGGATTCCGGCCAGAAAAACTTATAGCATCGGCACCGGACTATGACCTTTCAGAGATTCAACACGTATTATTCGAGCGGTTGAGGTACGCTATCAGATACTTTCACAGCGGAGGTTACAACACCTACCTAACCGGCATGGCCGACGGTTTCGACCTGCTGGCGGGTGAAGCGGTGTTATCGTTACAAAAGGAGCTTCGAGATCTACACCTCGCGTGCATCGTACCATTCGCCACACACGGGAACAGCGGTAGCGCAATGTATAAGGCGCGGTACAAATCTGTAAAACTTTGCGCCAATTACTACTATGCCATCGGCGAGAAGCCCTATAAATCCGAATTTCTTCGGCGTAATGATGTGCTGTTGGCGCAGTCTTCGGCGCTGATCTGCTATTACGACGGAGTGCAGAACGGGGGAACAAAATACACCGTGAGCATGGCGCAGAAACTCGTCGGACAATCTTAAACCTCTATTTAGGGAGAAGCGGTGCAGCATATACACATAATATCGACGAGCAAATAACCCGAACATTACACAACCTTTTACTACCAAATAAATGATACGACTATGACCAAAACTACAACCAAACAATGGGAATACCTCTTTGAAATCATTCAAAAAAGCGAAACGAAATCCCCCCAAGCAAGGCAGCAAGTACTTGCTTTCGGGGCGAGAATCGGTTTAGAAGAACGACAAAAACTATTTCAGATCAGAGATCAGCAAACAACGATAACATGGCCCCTCGCCATGCAAATCCACAATATTCTGCCGACCGCTGACCCCTACCGGCTTATGGGACTAAAGCAGCCACCTATGACCGGCACACTCGCCGGAGCATGGACATATCATATTCTCAGTTCTTACAGAAATGGATTCTGGGAAGATGCCGACATTTGGCTGGGCGGACATGAAGAATACCTATTTTCAAAGAATAACACCGTGGAAATAGCCACGCAATACGACAACAGCATCCAAACCTATTCATTCGACCGCAAGACAAGATATTTACAGATCGGAGAAAGGCGCTACTACGTTGCCAAACTAACCGACCAGCACTTGGAAATTATTTGGGGAAATGGGGAATCAGTAGGCAAGCTGCAATTTGATCGTTTACCTGATGGAAAACTACATATCATACAAAAACAGAGCGATGAGGTTTCGTGTGACAACTTGCCGTCCGGCTACTGGCGCGTTGAAAAGGAATATAGCCGCGAAAACGAAAACAAGAATTGGGCGTTAGAGAATGACTACACACAAAAGATAGGGTTTTGGGTTTGGGACTTTAGATTAAACGCCCGTAATATTGTTGAGTATAAATTCGGCCAAATGAGCGCTTTCCAATCCGCGAAACCTGTAACCTCGCATATTATCTACTTTTTCTTTAACCGAAAACGTTATTTCAACGGTCAAATAATGTTTGACGGCAAAAATAATTTTTGGCTATATGTACTTACCGATCAAACGGGCACACCTGAAAACAGCCTGAAAATGTATCGCTTTACCCGGTGGGATAGCAGTAGTTTACAGGGTTTAGGCCATAATATATGGTGGGCGGAAACTTACCCGATCTATGCCATGAACACGGATAAATTTCCACTTGAACATTTGGAATTATGGCATAACGCGCCGAGTGATGCCGCATCTCTATTCGACACGATGGATTTTATAGAACGGCCCAGCGAGTATGCAGACGAGAAATATGCGGGGGCTTATGTCTTTGCCCATGCGTTCAAACAAAATATAAAAGTACGGACAACAGCCGATGCAGGTTTACTCTACCGTCAATTTCTCGCCATCCTCGACATGTGGCTACAACTCCGCAGCAAGGCCATAATAATCAGAAATATTCGGTTATTTACATTCAAAAAATATCCCGAATATATAAATAAATTACAAGCCGAGATTAACCGGCTAAAACAAGAATAGAAAACCATAGTCCCACAACGAAAACCCCGGCAGTCAGTCTGTCGGGTTTTTACATGGATGCTTCCGACAATATGACGTTACCGGGCGGTGGCTTGATGCTCTGCCGAATCTCCACGGGTAAATCCATAAGTTGTGAAACTTTGAGTACAATGCCCCGGCTCATATAAATATCGTCATGCTTCCCATCGACGGCACCATAACTACCGTCGGGCTTGAGCTCGTACCAGCCAATCTCATCCAACGCCCGTTTATCCCGCTCAATGTAGAGAATTTCGCGTAGCCGCTTTGTCATTTGGGTTACAAGATCGGTCTTGCTGGCCGCGTTGGTGTGAAAACCATATTTCACCGGCTGGCCCTCTCGGATGCGCGTAGGGTCAGAGCGAGAGAACAGGTTATCGTAATGCTCTTTAATCGTGTCGAGGATTGTCAGCGTATGGTCGCCCTCTTGCCCTTTGGGGTTGAGGCTATTCGCTTCGACGGCCAGCAGCGCATGACAGTACCACTCCGCGACCTGCACGGCCCGCCATACGGTTAGGTCTTGGTCGAGATGGAATCGGTAGGTAGCGATACATTCTTCCACACCCCCGTCCATCATAGCGATACGGTCGAGCACCGAAATAACACTCCAGTCGGCATTGGGACTGCGCCCGCCAATGTCGAGCGCCACCGCATAGCGGTTTGCTATACGCCGCGAGGTATCGGGCAGCTTCCAAAGGTGAAAATCTCCGGTGACCGTTGGCACAAAATGTAAATTTTGCAAAGCTTCGGGCCCGTAGGTAGCATCGGCGAGCAGTTCCCCAACATACAACGGTTCCCGGACAAAGGGCCGCTGCTGGCGGACATACAGCGGGTCATGCGCCGGGCGTCCGGTAGTTTGGAACGCTTCATCGGCGGTTGAGGGAAACTCGCTGCACATCTGCCAATCGGTCGAATACTCGCGTCGCTTCTCTCGATACCAGTTAAGTCCCTCCAACGTGGCCCCCGCATAGAATCGGGTTAGTTCGTCGCGCGTCATGGACTGTATAAACTCGATCTTCTGCTTCTCATTGATGAACGGTTTATAGTAAATATCAATTTCAAACCACGGTACGAATAGCGGTGTATAGGCCGATTTCCCGTCTACCGCATCGCACCATGTATCATGAAAGAAATTGCCGATACCCTTTGCCGTCGATTCCAGAACCACGACGGTAAACGGTTCCCGTGGCACCGACCCGAGGATAGTCTGTATCACATCCTCGGGGCTTTTCTCTTTTGTCCGCTTCCATAGGCCCACCTCTGAAAGATGGGCCATTTTTATATCCCCTGCTCGCAAACTGTCGGGCTTCTGCATGGAACCTATCGAAACAACACAATCCCGATCCACCAGCATTTTATTCTTGCTCGAACCCTCAAAATTGCAAAACCGTACCGGGCATATTTCTACCGGATGCCGCAGGGCCATGCGCGAGTACATAGAGCGAATCGTTCGGGATTGTTCTTCCACATCAGACACGATTACGCTATTCCACCCCGAACGGTGGAATATCTGCACCCACGCCATAAGCATCTGCGTAACGGTGGAACCTCCCCATTGTCGCGCCTTAACCAGCACGACCCGGACAGGTTTCCCCGCGAATAAATCAGTAAGGAGAATATGCGCCAGCTTGAGTTGGGCCCGGCGGAGTTTGAACGGAACGAGGCGGCCCGTGGTCTTGTCGAAGATTTTAACGCAGGAGATACACCAAAACTCAAAATCATACACAGCCCGGAGCCGATGCACGACGCCACACATGACCTCGGCAACGATGCCCTCGCGTGCAGCGTATTGTTCGACACCCCCGGCGTCGATGATTGCAGCAACCGTCGGGGTCTGGGCCATGTATGTCGGTATCAGTACATAGGATTCCGACGAGAAATAAAGCCGGACACGTTCGATGGGCGATCCCTCACCTGTAAGCGGATTGTAGGGCGCAAACAAACGGGACTTATGCTCCTCGTTCTGGGTAAGCAGCGACGGTATATCAAATTCGCCCATTGATGATACGCCGTACATAGTTCGGGCTCAATCCGATTACAGGGTCTTTGCAGAGCATTTCGACAAAATATGTCTTTGATAAGTATTTCAGCCGTTCGGGATTCTCGGCGCGTTCCCGCGCAAGCATTTCTTCATAGCGGCGGCGTATCTCATTGTGCCTCTTTAAAATCTTCTCGGGCACCTCGTCCCGTACCCTCGTTTTCCTGCTCATAGTGATACATTTTGTGCGACTATCGCAAGTTTACTAATAATTATAACATCTTGAAAATTAACAAATAAGATACTTTTACATCGGAATCTATCACACACAAAATCAATGTGAAAAAATGCGAGAGGAAAACACAAATCAGCAGCAGGCGGAAGCTCCCCGCGTATCGCGTGTTCGGGAGTATATGACTGCAAAATTCCCCGACCGGCAGTTCGCCGACGAGGATGACTACGAAAACACCCTTTACGACTACCTCGCAGAGAGCGACAAGAAAATCGCCGGACACGAGGCGGCCAACAAAACGATCATGGAGGTAGTACAGGCATACCCCGAGTTCGCGCAGATCATCGAGGACGTGGCGAACGGTGTGCCGGTGCAGGTTGCTATTGCCCGACAGTTCGATCCGTCGGAATTGGCCGTTCCAGAAGGTGAGCCCGATTATGACGCATACAAAAAGGCAGCAACCGAGCGCAGCCAGCGCCTCGCGGACATGAAAGCCCGCACCGAAGCCCGCGACAAGAATATCGCCCAAAGCAAAACCGACGTAGATGCGTTCTTCGCCGAACATGGGCTCGACGAGGACGAACAAAAACAGTTCGTCGAATGGGTCGATAACGAGATTCTTGCAAACCTGCTCGACGGCAAGGTGAATAAGGGAATCCTTATCAAACTCTATCAGGGTTGGGTTTATGACGCAGCCGTGGCCGACGCGCTGGAAACGGGTAAAGTTGAGGGGCGCAACGAGCAAATCGAGGCAAAACGGAAGCAGGCGAAAAAAACCGACGGCCTGCCTGCCGACGGCGGAAGCGTCGAAACATCAGAAAAAGCCGAAGCGCCCAAAGATATGTTCGACGAGGTGATCGAGCGCCGTAACAAACGTAAGTTCTAACCAAAATTCAAACTATTATGAAAATTAACAAATTCCTGTACGGCGTTCTGGCGATCTGCGGATGCGTCGTTTCTGTTTACCTGTTTCGTGAATTGCTCGCGTTCTTCTCTCCCGATGACCTCGGCACGACGCTGATGGCCGTGAGCGGCGCAGCAGCGACCGCCGGTGAAACCATGCGCGGCACCGTCACCACGACTAAGCCGGCGAAAGCTGACGGAACGGTGGACGATCAGGACATCAACCGCCCGACAATTTCAAAGAAGATCACAAAGATCAATCCCTCGCTGTTCCCGATGGACACGCTGTTGCGGGAACTCGAAAACGTCCCGTGCAGTTCGTTCGAATATCAGTATTACAGCGTCCGGGGCCGAGGCGTGCAAAGCAAAGTAAAAACAGCCTACACCGTGACCGCCGGAAGCGAGAGCGGGGCAAAGCAAATCAACGTAATCAACGCGCACATCTTTTCGCAGGACGGCAATGTCTTGTTCCCCACGATGAACGTGGACAACACCACAAAGGTCGCCACGCCGGTAGCCTCGGGTGGATTCTCGCTCAATCCGCTGATCTGTCACATCGTCGCCACGGATTCTATCGCGCAGGACAAAATCACGATCTACCCGATCAACGCGGCAGTACTACCCGCGCTGCCCGTCGATACTCCGATCTATCGGCTGGGCGTGGCAAAGCACGAGAACGCCGGTATGTCAGAGGACCCCAGTCAGATGCCCTACTCGGATAGCAACTACTGTCAGATTCACATGACGACTGTGAGCGAGGGGCTCTACCAGAAACTTTCGGAAAAAGACGTGAATTTCGGCATCCTCGATATGCGCGAACAAGCCCTGTTGGATTTCCGCATGACCAACGAGGCCGATGCGCTTTTCGGGGTGAAAGAGCGGTTTGTAGACCCCGTGACCCGGAAAGTAAAGTACATGAGCGACGGCCTCGTGCGCAAGATTGAGAAGCACCTCGACATGGGAGCCGAGAGCAAGATCAGCAACGACCTGTTGTATGGCTGGTGTAGCGACGTATTCTGCGGCAACAACGGCAGCGAGCGGCGCATCATGTTCTACGGAAAAGATTTCGGGCGACAGATGGCCGGGGCCTCGACGGTTCAGAAACAGTTAGAGGCGGGCAGCACCGAGGTCGTTTTCGGCATCACGTTCCACCGCATCAGCACCCCGGACGGCGAATTGCTGATGAAACCGCATGACCTGCTGAACGAATACGGCTATTCGAAAGCCGCCATCGTGATCGACCCGGCAAACGTCTACCGGGCCATACAGAAACCGCTGGAAGCCACGGAGCTCGAACGCGACAAAACGGGTCTGTCCCGCTCAAGCGATGTTCGTATCGACGAGAGCCACACCCTCGCCGTGACGAACCCCGACGCACACGCGCTGCTCACGGTGAAATAAGCTACTCACAACGACGGGAGCAGGCAACTGTTCCCGTCATAAAACCCACGACACATGGCAACATTTTTCGTTCTCAACCACAAGAAATACCGCACGTCCGTCCGCTGTGCTGACGGACGGCTGGAAGCGGTACGCTTCGAGCCCGAGGTATATTTCGGCGGGGTCGGAGAAAGTACCTACACCACATCCGACCCGGCCATCATCGACGCGCTGCATGAGCATCCTGCCTATCAGGTGACATTCTGGGAAAAAGCCACCACCACAACCGCCCCTATCGAGGGAACAGCACCCGACAACCCGGCGACCGATCTGGAAACGCTGCTGTCCGACCCGGCCACGGCCACACGCGAGGAAACGGTAACGTCAGTAGCGGCAGCGCGGGCATGGTTACAGGCGAACCTCGACTATGTGGTGCCCGCAGGTATGAAGAAAGACGACATCAAGATCGAAGCGGCCAAACGCAACATTCTTTTTGTTAACTGGTGATGAAGCGCGAGCAGATCATAGCGCAGGCGCTTCGGTGTATCGACGAGATTTATCCCGAAGATAACGCAGCTAACAGCCCGAATTTCCCGCTTGCTGATTTCATTGACGAAGCGGGCAGGCGTGTTTTGCTCGCGGCCCCGTTGCACACTATTTCATCGGTAAAAAGTCTTGCGGAATGTCCGTTGAGGCCCGACCCCGACGGGAGCGGCGAAATTGATCTGCCCGCTGATTTCTTACGCCTCGCCCGGTTGCGTATGGACGGCTGGCAACGGCCCGTATTAGTCGCTCTGCCGGAAGATCACCCGGCAGCGACCTATCAGTATCACCCCGTTACGCGAGGCGGTATGGCAAAGCCTGTCGCCTTACTTACGCATGGCGGCACCAAACTGCGCTATTCCAGTATTACGGGCACCGATCACCACATGGCCGAAGGCGAGTACATCCCTTACAAGGGAATCAACGACGCCTATCCCGAAAAACTGATCGACGTGACCGCATGGACGCTCGCCGCGCTGGTACTGGGTGTTTCCAACGAACCAGCCGGAGCACAGGCCGCAGATAAACGCGCATCGGAAATATTATCGCTGCTATGAATTTCGACGTGAAAATAGATTGCCGGGCACTTTTTAACGAGTGCGTCGATCAGACATTACTGGACTACCGCAACCGCACGACGGAAGCCGGGCAGAGTATGGCTGCGACACATACGCTCGAACTCTCCCTGCTCGATGCGTTCATGGCCAATTTACAAAGCATGGCCGAAGCTCTCCGGGCACAGATCAGTAATAACGTCGAACGATTGCTGTTCGTCCCCGACCTGCTGTTATATCGCCTGCATGACATTAACGACATAACCCCAGAGGGGGCCGCCATCCGCATAAAAGACGCGCTGAAATACGGGATGCTCGCGTGGTGGTATGGCGGTAAGGATGCACCTCTATTCCAATATTATCAGGTTCTTTTTGAAAACGCCCTTTCGGATTTGCGGAGTAAGACTATCGGCACACACACGGAGCGGCCTTATCGGATGCTATGATTACACGGGAGAACAAGATTATTCGGTTGTCATGGGCCAAAGCTGACCTGTTCCAAGCAATATGCATGGAAACAGCCTACAATGCCCGCACGCTGGCCGATGATAAGGGGCAACCCCTATTCGACCAGTACGCTATGACCGACGACGAAAGGCCCTTTTTCGACGAACACATCGCGCAGGCCGTAAACTCGCTGTTACAGCACTTTCGCCGTATCGTCCCGGACAGTATGCCGGTTGAGGTTGATAGCGACACCTGCGGTTTAACCTTTTCAGCCAGGTTGAGCCCGGACGGAGAGGAACTATACGGGCAAGCAGAACTGGATGCGGTAGATCAAAGCGCCACCGACATATTACGCTGTATGATCGTTTCCGAGTGGTATTTATCTGTTCATGCCAACGACCTATGGACAGCCTACCTGCAAAAACTCGCAGTAGCCGTAAACACGCTATCGACCTATCTATTCCGATTCTACCGCCCGGCGCTGCGTCAGTCGTTCCGGGTAACGACCGACCCAGACGAGTGCCCGCCTAAAGATTACGACATCAACATCGACGCAGGAACAATTTAACAATATGGAACAATACGAAATATTACAATATCTCGCCGAACTGACCGGCATCGAGGGACACGCTTTCCACCGGGCGATCTTGCTGGAGGTCGTCGTATGGTTCGTGATGATCGCTGCGGTTATCATCGACTTTTCCACCGGCATCCGCAAAGCACATGTACTCAAAATCCCGAGGGACAGCCACGGGTTCCGGCGGTCGTTCGCAAAATTCGGCGACTACGGAAAAGTTACCGGGATGCTGATGCTCTTTGATCTGTTGGCGATTCTATTCGGCATCTACTCACTACCATACGCTTCCGGGCTGGCCGGGGTCGGCGTGGTTTACACAGAATACAAATCCGTGCGGGAGAATCTCACGGCCATACGGTCGGCAGCGGTGAAAATGACAACCCTTGTCGAACTGCTCGCCAATGCCCGCGACCCGAAAGAGATCACCAGCCTGTTACTGAAATACAACGAGGTCAAAAGCAGCGCCGACAAAGACAAAACGCGGCGCGATCAACTCAACACGTTACTAAACCTTACGAAAAATGAAAATACTGATTGACAACGGCCACGGGAAAGAAACGCCCGGCAAACGTTCTCCGGTATGGCCGGACGGCTCACAACTCTACGAATACGAATTTAACCGGGATATTGGCCGGCGGGTATATGCAGTACTGACGGCCCGAGGCGTGGACTGCGAATTAATCGTGTCCGAGATCTGCGACATATCATTGGCCGAGCGGGTGCGGCGAGTGAACAAGATCGCGCGGGCAGTCGGCCCAAGCGACTGTCTGCTGGTGTCGATACATGCGAACGCGGGCGGCGGTACCGGCTGGGAAGCGTGGACATCCATCGGACAGACCGAAGCCGACAACTATGCGACGATCTTTTACGAGGAAGCCGCCCGCGCATTTCCCGAGAAGCGGATGCGCAAAGACATGACCGACGGCGACCCGGACAAAGAGGAAAATTTCTACATTCTCAAGCACACGTCCTGTCCGACGGTCTTAACCGAAAATTTCTTCATGGACACGAAGGATGATTGCAAACTGATCTTTTCGGGGTCGGGCCGTCAGCGTGTGGCCGATATGCACGTTGCGGCCATCGTCCGTTGTATCGAATATCACAACAACAAATAACCTACAACTATGAAAGTCTATTACAACTCCAAGCTGGCAAAGCGCCTCCTTTTCGGCAATTTCAAAACCTGCATGTTTTTCGGGACTGTCATCACCAAACTCGCACAACTCTCGGCCCGCACCAAGCGACACGAGGGCATCCACATCGGCCAGTTTTGGGAGTGCTGCGTATTAGGAGCCGTCCTCTGGTGCCTCGGGCATGGAGCCGCGCACCTGTTCTGCGGGCACCTTTCGGCAGGATGGCTCCTGCTGGTGCCTTTCACCTACTACCTGCTGTACGGCGGAGAGTGGGCAATATCCTACGCATATCACATGATGCGGGGCGATGCCCGCGACCGATGGAACGACGAAGCCTACCACGCTTCGGCGTTCGAAATGGAAGCCTACGCCCACGAGAACGAGCCCGAATACCAACATAAGCGCCGATGGTTTGACTTTGTAAAATATTACGGAAAAATCTGACCCATGCGCACCGCGACATTCATCCTCTCGTTTGCCATCGTCGGACTTGCAAGTTGCTCGGCACCCCGGACACTCATCCAGAGCTGCCGCACCGATAGTGTGGGTATAGATCGGAAAGTAGACATCCGCACGCGCATCGAATACGTGCCGATCATCGTGCATATCCCCGACCAGCGGGCAAGTGCGATCATCGAGCCGTCCGATACGTCGCACCTCGAAACGGATTACGCCGTTTCTGACGCTTTTATCCGTCCCGATGGTAAGTTATACCACGACCTACGGAACAAGCCGCAGGAGAAGCCGATAAATATCCCTGTTGAGGTTACAGACACGACAACGACCCAGACAATCGACCGCCAAGAGCGCGAACGCATCGAAATCCCTGTACCTATGCCGCTGACATGGTGGCAGCGGTTCTGGCTCACCTCGGGAAAAATCGGCTGGGGACTGCTGGCCGGGGCGATCATCGGCATAATCATCCGCAAAAGACTATAACAATGAATTGCTGGCGCACAAAAGCGATAATCGCAGGCACAAGTTTCGGGATGCTATTCACGGCCATAAAGGACGAGATAGACATACCAGACGTGTTGCCCGAGATCATCCCGTCAGCATGGTTTGACAATCTCGACCGATACCGAATTACGGCCCAGCTTTCGACAACACGACGCGGCGTGTGCATCATAGCACGTTCGGACACATCGGCGGATTTGAAGATCGAGCGACGCGACAGCGCCCACTACTTTATAAATGTCCCAGCTTCAGCCACGGTCGATATGGACGAGGGTGAAATCGTACTGACGATTGAACTCCGCGACACGCTGACCGATGCAGTACTCAAGGCCGAGCGTCGGACAATCCCCCTAATAAAAGCACGCGAAATACGACCATGAAATTGATTTGCACAATCCAGCAGGGCAATCTAACGGTTGCGGACGGTTCGGCGCTTTCGCATCGGCTGTATTTCGATTTTGTAACCCGCATCGGCATCGACGGAAAAAACGGCATAACCCCGCATATCGGCCCAGACGGGAATTGGTGGATAGGGACACAAAATACCAACATCCCAGCCGAGGGACTGCGCAGCTTCGCAACATACCACAACTTTCCAAACATCGGAAATCCGAACGTGCTGTATCTGGATAAGCAAGCCAGCAAACTATATCGGTGGGACGATGAACACTTAACCTACTGCGTCATTGGAAAACACTATGACGAAATAGACATTATAGACGGAGGAAACGCATAAAAACCTATCATTATGGCAAACGTAACATTAAAAACAAAGATCGTTCTTCGCAACGATACCGAATCAAATTGGCTAAAAGCCAATCCGGTACTGATAAAAGGTGAAATAGGATATTGCACAGACAAGCAGTATCTAAAAATAGGCGATGGCACAAAGGTATTTACAATGCTGCCTAAAAATACTTTGGGGAAAGTTATTCTTTTTGATGATCCCCCAACTGCTGAAGATGCTAAAAAATGGGAACCGGGAACAATCTTCATGCACGTAATGACTACGCCACCCACGCTGTATATGGTGACATGGAGTGACGATTTGGAAAAGGTATTACAGCAAATTGTTACCGTCGAAAGTTTCGACACTCTCGGGGTAATGCAGCAAGATAAGTATGCGAAATCAGCAGGAGCAGGAGCCAGCACAGGATATGTCGATAAAGCGCTGGTGGCCGACAAATTGAAAACGGCCCGGACAATCGCCCTTACAGGCGGCGTAGGTGGTAGTGCCTCATTCGACGGAAGCGGTAATATTTCAATCGCAACGACTTTATCAATTACCGAAAACGACGTACCATCGCTGCCCCTCTATAAAATCCGGGATGCAGGTACGGCGGCATCGCGCAATGTCGGCACCACCGCCGGACAGGTACCGATATTGGATGCTTCCGGCAAACTAAACACGTCTGTATTGCCGCAGCTTGCGATTGTAGATGTCGTAGAAGCCGCCAGCGACGCGGAAATGTTAGCCAAAACCGTACAGAAAGGTGACATCTGCTTGCGAAGCGATGCGCCGGCAGGCGCGTTTATCCTCGCGGGTGACGATCCCAAAATATTGGCAAACTGGAAGCGCATACCCGTCCCGGCCAACGCCGTATTATCCGTAAATGGGAAAGTCGGCGTTATAACTCTTACGACCGACGACATAGCAGAGGGCAGCCGTCTGTACTTTACGCCTGCACGCCTCACCAGCTATTTACAGGACGCGAACAATACTTTCATCATGGACGGCGGTAACGCATAGAAACAATGAATCAAATTATCAATATTCATACGCGGTTTCAGCAGCGGCGCGGAACTGCGGCACGCTGGGCCTCGGTCAATCCGATATTGCAAGAGGGCGAGATCGGGCTGGAGCTCGATACGCGGCGCATCAAATTTGGCGATGGCGTTACGGCATGGAATGACCTCGAATACGTCACCAAAGAATTGTTGCCTGCATCCGCAACAGAATTAGGAGGCATTATCGCCGGAGCCAAAGGAGACAACTATACCGTTGAGGTACAGATCGACCCCGAAACGCATCGACTGTATATCCCGGCATATCCGACTATGCCGGAGCTGGCCGCCGTCGCCACAAGCGGCGACTACAACGATTTGGATAACACTCCGGCTCCGTATGAACTTCCGGCAGCCACAGAAACCGTTATTGGCGGAGTGTCCGCAGCGCAGATAACAACCGGCTACACCGTTGAGGTAAAAAAAGACCCGGCATCCCATAAACTTTACGTCCCCGCAGCCAGCGGCAGCGGGAGTGTTGAGGACGATGGTAAATTGCCGGGTTTGGTTATCCGGGTGATCTATAAACGACAAGACAAAAGTACGCATTTCACCAATGAAACCGGTGGACTGCTTAATGCGGACATCTATTTTCGGCCCATGTGTAGCACGGAATATTTCAACTGGATTATGCCTAAACTATTCATAGGACTTGCTCGATGCACGTCACGGCACCGGCAGAAGCGGGCCAAAATACCGAACCGCTCTATAATGGGCACTCAATGGCATTTTGTTGGGGCCCCGTCGATCAACAACACCCTTGCCGAACGTTATCCCAGAATATCGACATTTACAACCCCGACGTTTAATGCAACTCCACGGTGGACTTACGATGATGTTGTCCCGGTGCGAGTAGCAGACCTGATAAGTAAATATAGTGGAGAATGGATAAGATTTCCGTACGATCTGGAAACAATAGTCAGAAGATTTATCTATATCTATCAGGTGCGCGATACCGTAACCCCGCATCAATACTTAATACTCCCAATTCACACGATGCAAAGAACTACATTAGTTAATCGGGGGTATATAAAGATTAGCGGCCAGCGAAATCGTACCGTACTTTCAAAGCCCCGGACTAAACCAAGTGAATTTTACGCCTCGGTAAATCTCGGGTTCTGTTTCGCAAAATACATAGAACAACCACCCAACTTGCGGCATTACATTTACGGCCCTATTGCTCAAAAACGGGCAATGGCCGTCAGCGCCAAAGCAGAAAATACAATCTGCTATTTTCTGAAAGACATGGATAAAAAAGCACGAATACTATAAATTAGGGCAGCAGGTGAGCATAAAATAAATTGTGTCGGGATGCCGGCTCGCGTAAGCATAGAATAGGAGCCTTCGGGAACTTACGAAAGATCAGCGTCGTCTGCGCCCTTTTTACAGGTGGGGATAATCCCCACCTTTTTTGTGTGCATTCGTGCCCACAATAAAAAAAATTACACCTAATTTTCAAATTTCAAAAAGTTTGAAAATAGTTTGAAAATGACCGCATTTAGGTCAAAATAATAGAGCTTTAGAATGGCTAAAAATCAAATCTCTATTTTATAAAATATCTAAATCTCTTGTAAAATTCATTTTTTATAAATACCTTTGTGTCAAATAACTGGCGGAGTTATAAACGCAGAATATATTTTTGGATATTCGTAAATGTTTATTATCTTTGCCGTGCAAATGGGGGATTAGCTCAGTTGGCTAGAGCGCTTGCATGGCATGCAAGAGGTCACCAGTTCGACCCTGGTATTCTCCACAACCCCGGTAAGGATGGACACAAGTCCGTCCTTTTTTTTGTCGGAATCCGTCCCCTGCATCCACAAATATCCCCTCTATCATCCTGCAGCGACCGGGCGCAGGCTGGGCGCGGCACCATCCGGATACGGACAAAACCGCGGGCAGGCTCGGCCCGGGCAAAAAAAAACGGCAATCGGCCGCAAAAAACGCAATCACCAGTAATACAGGACAATGACAGGCAACGAACGAGGCTTTTGAAAAAAATATCCGCCCTGTACCGACATTATCGGGAACATAGATTTTGACAATTCGGATATTTTACGTTTATTTGCATGAACATATTGACAAATATCAGAACATATACAAGACACAAAGGTGAACATAGCGGGTCGAACAGGGTAAAGATTCCCCTCAGGAATGACTCAGGGGAAAGCCCCCCGGGAAAGGCCTGCGCCGATGCCCGCAGCAAACCGCCCTACACGCCATGCTATACGCCGATCCCGGCACGGCTATAATCCGGGGATAACACAAAAGCCCGAACGACATGAAATTACAACTCGACCCGAACTCTTCCAAACCGCTGCACCAGCAGGCCGAGGATCTGCTGCGCCGGATGATCCAGCAGGAAGAGTACCGCAAAGGCAAACTGCTTCCCAACGAGGTGGAGCTATCCAAAGAACTGAACATCTCGCGCAACACCCTGCGGCAGGCCATCAACCGGCTGGTGTTCGAAGGGCTGCTCATCCGCAAGAAAGGATACGGGACGACCGTGGCGCCCCAGAACGTGATGAGCAACGCCCGCAACTGGATGAGTTTTTCGCAGGAGATGCACGCACAGGGCATGGTCGTGCAGAATTTCGAACTGCACATCAGCCGCAAGACGCCGCCCGCCGAGGCTTCCGAGTTTCTCAATGCCCCGGAAGGAGCCAGGCTGCTGTGCCTGGAGCGCCTGCGCGGACGCCCGAACCTGCCGTTCGTCTATTTCATCTCCTATTTCAACCCCGCGATCCCGATGACCGGGGAAGAGGACATGGCGCTCCCGCTCTACGAAAACCTCCGGAAGAATTACGGCATCGTCGTCAAGACCTCGCGCGAGATGGTATATGCCCGCAGCGCAAACGCGGAGCTGGCCGAAAAGCTCGACATCAACGAAGGGGAGCCGATCCTCGTCCGCAAACGTTTCGTGCTCGACGTAAACGACACCCCGGTGGAATATAACATCGGCTATTACCGCGCCGACAGCTTCACCTACTCGATCGAATTCATCAACGGCTGACAAATACTACAACCCAAATGAACAAGTCACTCCACAAATTACTGCCCGTCCTGTTCGGTTTCTTCGTCATGGGCTTCTGCGACGTGGTCGGTATCTCGACCAGCTATGTCCAGCAAGATTTCGGGCTCAGCGAGACCCTCGCCGGATTCATCCCCTCGATGGTTTTCATCTGGTTCCTGCTGCTTTCCATTCCGGCGGCCCTCGCCATGAACCGCCTCGGCCGCAAGAACATGGTACAGATCAGCAACGGCATCACGGCCGTCGGTATGCTGATCCCGTTCGTACACTACAACCTTGCCACGTGCATGACGGCATTCGTGCTGCTGGGCATCGGCAATACGATCCTCCAGGTATCGCTCAACCCGCTGCTCACCAACGTGGTCAAGGGGGACGCGCTGACCAGTTCGCTGACCGCAGGCCAGGTCGTCAAGGCCGTCTCGTCGTTCTGCGGCCCCTTCATCGCCGCATTCGCCGCCGGCACGCTGGGCAACTGGCAATACCTCTTCCCGATCTTCGCGCTCATCACGCTGCTCTCGGCCGCATGGCTCATGTGCACCCCCATCCGCGAAGAGGCCGAAGCGCCGCAGGCCTCGCCTGTCGGTGCGACGTTCGCCTTGCTGAAAGACCGCACGGTACTCCTCCTCTTCCTCGGGATCGTCTTCGTCGTCGGCGTCGACGTGGGGATGAATACCGTAGCGCCCAAGCTGCTGATCGAACGCGGCGGTTACCCCGTCGAGCAGGCCGGACTCGGGTCGAGCGTTTACTTCGTCTGCCGCACGGTCGGTGCGCTGATCGGTTCGATCCTGCTGGTGCGCATGAACGACATGCGTTATTTCCGCATCCACATCTTCGCGGCCATCGCCGCCATGGCCGTCCTCTACTTCGTACAGGGTACCGTGGGAATGCTGGCGCTGGTCGGACTGATCGGCTTCGCCTGCTCGAGCATCTTCTCGGTGATCTACTCGACGGCGCTGAAATGCCATCCGGAAAAAGCCAACGAGATTTCGGGGCTGATGATCACAGGGGTCTGCGGCGGCGCCGTCATCCCGCCCCTGATGGGCTTCACGACCGACCTCCTGGGCAGCCAGACCGGTTCGCTGCTGGTCATTTCGGCCTGTATGCTCTACCTGGCAGGCTGCGCCCTCGCCCTGCGCAGGTTCGCCGCGAAATAGACGGACGCCACGCACCTCATGTATATACATTAAACAGAAAACCATATAACCCAAAGGCGGCCGCAACGGCCGCCGGCAAACATCAACGATGAAAAAACACCTGCACAAACTGATCCTCTTCTCCGCGACGGCCTGTCTGTCGGCATGTACGGCCCAGGAGCCGCTGACGGACTACGTCGACCCGCGCATCGGCACCGCACATTCGCGGTGGTTCTTCTTCACCCCGGCGGCCGTACCGTTCGGCATGGCCAAACTGGCTCCGACGACCGACGGCCACCTGGGGAATCCCAACGGCTGGGAAGCCGTGGGCTACGACTCACGCCACACCTCGATCGAGGGCTTCGCCAACTTCCACGAGTTCCAGGTCGGCGGCGTGGTGGTGGCTCCGACGGTCGGCGAACTTCAGACCGTACCCGGGCCGCTCGACAACCCCGACGCGGGCTACCGTTCGCGCTTCGACAAGAAGGACGAAGTGGCGCGCCCCGGCTACTACTCCGTGCTGCTGAAGGATTACGGCGTCAAGGCCGAGCTGACGGCCACCGAACGGGTCGGGTTCCACCGCTATATCTTCCCGGCGACGGAGGAGGCGAACCTGATCTTCAACATCGGGACGCGCATGGGCGAAAGCGGCCCGGTGCGCGACGCGTCGGTGACCTACACCGACGACGGACGTATCGAGGGCTGGGTGGTGACCGAGCCCGCCTATGTCGACATTTACCAGAAAGGCGCCACGGTGACAATGTATTTCAGCGCCGTACTCGACGCCGAGCCTGCGGCCTGGGGCGCGTTCAGCGGCGAGCAAACCTTCGCGGGGAAGCGCAGCCGCACAGGCGCCGGAGCAGGGCTCTACCTGCGTTTCGACACCCGCGAGCGTCAGCAGGTGGGGCTGAAGATCGGCCTGTCGTACACGTCGGTGGAGAACGCGCGGCTGAACCTCGAAAAGGAGGCTGCCAGGAAAGATTTCGACCGGGTGCGCCGCGAGGCGAACGACACGTGGGAAGAGGCGCTGGGCCGGCTTCGCGTCGAGGGTGGCCTGCACGATGACCGCGTGAAGTTCTACACGGGGCTGTTCCACGCCCTGCTGGGACGCGGCCTGGCCAACGACGTGAACGGGGCCTATCCGGCCAACGACGGCACGGTCGGACAAATTGCCCTCGACGGTGCGGGCAGGCCGGTGCACGACTATTACAATACCGATGCGATCTGGGGCGCCTACTGGAACCTCACGCAGCTATGGAGCATCGCCTATCCCGAATACTATGCCGACTGGGTGGCGAGCCAGCTGCTGGTCTACAAGGACGCCGGATGGCTCGGCGACGGCATCGCATGCAGCAAGTACGTCTCAGGCGTAGGCACCAACTTCACGGGGCTCGCCATTGCCGCGGCCTACAACTGCGGCATCCGCAACTTCGACGTGGCGCTGGGCTACCAGGCTGCCCGCAAGAACGAGCTGGGCAGCGAAGGCCGCCCGGCCGGCGCGGGCAAACTGGACGTGGGGAAATTCGTCAGTCAGGGCTATTCGCCCTACCTGCCCGAACTGGGCATGCAAACCACGCCCGACGGCTCGGGATTCGCGGCATCGCATACGCTCGAATACTCGTTCAGCGCCTATGCCGTCGCGCAGATGGCCCGCCAGTTGGGCCATGAGGCCGATTACGAGCAGCTCAAGAAGCTCTCGGGCGGGTGGGAGCTGCTTTTCGACCCCGAAACCAAGTACATCCGGCCGCGGGATCGCAGCGGTGAATTCATCGCCGACTTCGACCCCTATGCGGCATGGGCCGGATTCCAGGAGGGCAATGCCGTGCAGTACACCTACTACGTGCCCCACGACATCGACCGGCTGGTCGAGATGGTCGGCCGCGAGGAGTTCAACAACCGCCTCGACAGCACGTTCCTCATCTCGCGCGAGAGCGTCTTCGGCGGCGGCAAGACGATCAATGCCTTTGCGGGAGTCCATGCCTATTACAACCACGGCAACCAACCGAACCTCCACATCTCGGCGCTGTTCAACTTCTCGGGCAAACCGTGGCTCTCGCAGAAATGGATGCGCACGATCTGCAACGAATTCTACGGCACGGAGGAAATCCACGGCTACGGCTACGGGCAGGACGAAGACCAGGGACAGCTGGGGGCATGGTACGTCATGGCCTCGATGGGGCTCTTCGACGCGAAGGGGCTCACCGCCCCCGACCCGACGTTCCAGATCGGCAGCCCCCTGTTCGACAAGGTGACGATCCGCCTCAACCCCGATTACTACACGGGCAAGGAGTTCGTGATCGAAACGACGGGCAACACGCCGGAGAATTACTATATCGGTTCGCTGGAACTGGACGGCAAACCCTTGCAGAGCGTACAGCTTCCCTTCGCTGAAGTGGTCGGCGGCGGCACGCTGCGGGTGAACCTCGCCGCGGAGCCCAACACCCGGCTGAACAAATAACTACGAAAAATATACCGTCATGGCACAATCGGCACATAATCGCTACGCCCTGGGCGTGGACATCGGCGGCAGCCATGTCTGCTCGGCGGTGGTAGACCTCGCCACGGGGCAACTGTGCGGGGAACCGCACACGGACAAAGTCGACGCGGCGGCCGGGGCCCGCACGATCGCCGGGGCCTGGGCCGCGAACATCCGGCGCACGGCCGCGGCATCGGGCATCGGACGCATCCGGTGCGCAGGCTTCGCCTTCCCCGGGCCGTTCGACTACGAGCGGGGCATTTCGCTGATCCGGGGCGTGCGGAAGTTCGAGCGCATCTACGGGCTCGACGTCGCGGCGACGCTCTACCCGCTGCTGCGGGAG